>Ga0163152_10003296_pt1 | contig 21235 bp, 17 predicted proteins | sample OliLakLV19MP8IB2_FD_148635 | JGI IMG/M metagenome (GOLD analysis project Ga0163152, IMG submission 148635) | Freshwater microbial mat bacterial communities from Lake Vanda, McMurdo Dry Valleys, Antarctica - Oligotrophic Lake LV.19.MP8.IB-2 | ecosystem: Environmental > Aquatic > Freshwater >...
CCCGTTGCCGCCGGCGTGAACACCGGGGGCGGCGTGAAGACCGGGGGCGGAACGGACGCCACCATCGGCGGCGGCGCGATCGACGGCACCGTCGTTGCGGTCGTCGTCGACGTCGTGAGCGACGGCATTGCGGGCGGTGGATCGGGCGGCGGCATCGCCCACGGCATCGGTGCGCTCTCGGGCGGAAGCGTGGGACGCTTCGGCGGCGCGGTCCCTGTCGACTCGAGGAACGCATTGACGTCGAGCGGGCCGGAAGGCGCCGTCACGTTCGGCATCGGGAGCGTGGCGACGCCCGGAGGTCGCGGCGGCGCAACGGCGGGTGGCGGCCGCGCCACCGGGGGCGCCGCGGGCGGCGGCTTCACGGTCGCCGCGGGCGCTCCACCTCGTGCCGGGATCCCCGCCTTCTGGCGGAACTGGGTCACGTCTCCGCCCGCGCTCTCGATGTAGTCCATCGCGCGCTCGTTGCGGGGATCGAGCTCCAGAACCTTTCGCCAGCGGACGATCGATTCCTGGACCTTCCCCACCCCGTAGAGGAAGAGCCCTTCCTCGAGGTACTCCAGGATCCGGCTATCGGTCTCGGCCATCGCTTTAGCGAACGTGGGTCAGGCGCCCGCCCGAAGCGAATTCAGCACGCGCGAAAGCTCTTCGACCGCCCGGCTCATCGCCGCGGCGTCGCCGTTCTTCACGACCGAACGGTTGTTGTCGACGGCGCTGCGCGCCTTCGCGATGGCGGCCTGGTTCCCGCCTAGCTGCGGAAGGAGCTTCTCGATGTCGTGGATCAGGCTCTCCGCCTTCTGCCGCGACGCTTCGATGTTCTCTTCCTTCTTCGTCGCGATCTCGTAGGCGTGGGCCTGGTCGGCCATCTTGTTGATCTCGTCGTCGGTCAGACCCGATGTCGCGGTCACCGTGATGCCCTGCTCCTTGCCCGTATCGCGGTCTCGCGCTGACACGTTGACGATGCCGTCCGAGTCGATCGAGAACGTGACGTCGATGGTGGGCTCGCCGCGCGGGGCTTTTCGAATCCCGGTGAGCAAGAACTCGCCGAGCAGCTCGTTCTCGTCGGCCTTGTTCGACTCGCCCTGCATGACGCGAATCTTCACGGCCGTCTGGTTGTCGTGCGCCGTCGTGAAGACCTCGCTCTTCTGACACGGAACGGTCGTGTTCTTCTCGATCAGCTTCTTGAAGAAGCCGCCGACCGTCACGATGCCGAGCGAAAGCGGCGTCACGTCCAGGAGGAGCATGTCGCTCTTCTCCTGGAGCAGCGCCGCGCCCTGGATGGCTGCACCGATGGCGACGACCTCGTCGGGGTGCACGCCCTTCGACGGCTCCTTGCCGAAGAACTCCATCACCCGGCGCTGACACATCGGCGTGCGCGTCTGGCCGCCGACGAGGATGACCGCGTCGATGTCGTTCTTCGTGAGCGAGGCCGTCTTGATCGTCTGCTCGCAGATCTGGATCGTGCGCTCGATCAAATCGGCGACCAGCTCCTCGAACTTCGCGCGCGTGACGGTCGCGTTCAGGTGGAGCGAACCGGTGCCGTCGCTGGCGATGAACGGAAGGCTCACCTCGGTCTGCATCGACGTGGAGAGCTCCCGCTTCGCCGTCTCGGCCGCGTCCTTCAAGCGCTGCAACGCCATGCGGTCCTGCCGCAAGTCGATGCGGTGTTTCGCGTAGAACTCGCCCGCGAGGTAGTCGATGACCCGGCGGTCGAAGTCTTCGCCGCCGAGGAACGTGTCGCCGGCCGTCGAGACGACCTCGAAGACGCCGACGCCGATCTCGAGGATCGAGATGTCGAACGTGCCGCCGCCCAGGTCGTAGATGCAGATCGTCTGCTCGAGGTCCTTGCCGTAGCCGTACGCGAGCGACGCCGCCGTGGGCTCGTTGATGATGCGGAGCACGTCGAGGCCGGCGATCTTCCCCGCGTCCTTCGTCGCCTGCCGCTGGGAATCGTTGAAATACGCGGGCACGGTGATGACCGCCTTCTTCACTTCTTCACCGAGGTAGTCGCTCGCGATCTTCTTCATCTCGAGGAGGACCATCGCGCTGACTTCGGGAAGCGAGAGAACCTTGTCGCCGAGCTTCACGCGCACGTCGCCGTGAGGGCCCTCGACGATCTCGTAGGCCGCGGTTTCCATCGTGCGATTCACCTCGGCCGCATCGAACTTGCGGCCGATCAATCGCTTCGAGGCGAAGATGGTGTTCTTCGCGTTGGTGATCATCTGGCGCCGGGCGATGTGCCCGACGAGCCGTTTTCCGGTGTCGGTCACAGCGACGATCGACGGCGTCGTCTTGTAACCGCCCTTGTTCGGGATCACGACAGGTTGTCCCCGGTCGACGACCGCTACACACGAATACGTCGTCCCCAGGTCGATTCCGATCACTCGTTCCATGTCTCTCACAGACGCCGCCGGACTCTTCCGGCTGGCGCTCCCCCTACTTGAGCTTCTTCAGTTCCTTCGCTTCTTCGACCACGCGCATGTCTTTGGAGTTCAGATCCCGTGCCTGATCAAGAACACGCTGTGCGTTCTTGATCATCCCCATCAGCCTCAAGGCTTTCGCGAGTCCTACCATCGCATCGAGATCCTTCGGCTTCGCCGTCGTCACCTTCTGCAAGCACTCCCGGATGCGCTTCACGTTCTCGTCGCCGCGCTGCAGCATCGTCAAGCCGAGCGCCCGGTTCGCGGCGAGGTTGTCCGGGAACAGCGCCACCGCGTGTTCGTAGCATTCCTGCGCCGCTTTGGAGTCTCGTGAAAGGTCTGCGAGCTCGCCCTTCCGGAGGATGCCCGCAACGATGCTCTCCTCGAGCACGGCCTTTATCTCGTTGTACCACTTCTGATAGTCCTCGTTCTTCGGATCGAACTGGAGCGCGAGCTTGATGTTCGAGTCGGCGGCGACGTACTTCTTCTCTTTGAAATCGGCCTGCGCCTGCTCGAAACACTTCAGCGACTTCTCGACGCGCTCGCGGACTTCCTGCCGGATCTTCCGCTCGAAAGCCGACTCGAACTTCTGGCGCGGCTCCGGCGTCGGCACCGTCGGGAGCGGCGCGGCGGATGACGACGGCCGGTCGCCGCCGGAAACTCCGATCGACGGTGGTGCGGGTGGCGCCATCCAGGGCTTCCCTACGGCTCCAGCCGTGCCGGACGACGACGACCCGGCGGCCGCGGGGCGCGGCGCCGCCGGCCGCGAAAGAAGGTCCGCGTCGTAGACGGCCTTCGTCGCCAGATCCGTCAGCTTTTCGTACGCTTCCTGGATCTGCTTCCAGCAATCGTCGATGCGGGGGCGATAGCCGCCGATCTCCTTGCGGAAGAACTTGTCGGGATGAAACTTCATCGCGAGCTGCCGGTACTCGCGCTTCACGGAGCGCGCGTCGGCGCCGTCCGGAATCCCGAAGAGCTCGTAGAGCGACGACGCCTGCCGGACGCTCTGCTCCCACTCGAGGATCTCGACGCACCGCGCCTCTTCGAGGTCGGCGACCCTTTCCATCGTGGAACGGTTGATTGCCGGGAGCGCCGCCGACGTCGCCACCACCGCGCCACCGGCCCCGTTGCTCGAGACCGCCGACGACGTCTGTCCCGAGTTCGCGTTCACGGTGTCGAGGATTTCAGGGCGGGCGAAGTTGACGACGTGTTTCCGCAACAAGCTCTCGAGGAGCTCGAAGGTCTTTGCGCGATCCCACGAAACGAGGGCGAGCAAGCCCCCGACGTTCGTCCGCCCGTCAATCCGGGACAGAAGAAACCCCTCTTCGGCGGTCAAATTGTGCGACCTCAGATCGGACAGGCCGACGATCATGGGGACGTCGGCGGGGCCGAAAAGCTCGGCTGGCACGTGTCGATTAGACCCCGAAAAAGACGGTCCCGTCAAAGCTTACGCCGGTAGTTATAGGCGTTCGATGGACGCACCCGGCCGTCGGCTCTTAGGCCGTGGCGGGCGGCTTTTTCCGGCCCCGCCGCACGGAATGGACGCCCAGTGCGATCGCCGCCGCGAGCATGACCCCGCCTCCGAGGATGCGCTCGGCGTCGAGCCCTTCGAGGAGCCCCCGCCAGGCGATCCGCGCACCCATCGCACCGACCCCGAGCGCGAGCACGAGCTCGAGCGCGCGACCGAACGGATCCGGGCCCTTCGGTTTTTCGTCGTCGGCAGCCATCAGACCGGTCCCTCATACATGCGGTATGTCTTGTAGCGCTTCGCGCCCATCAGTTCGATCGCGCGGTTGATGAGCACGTTGTCCTCGAGCGTCCAGCTCACTTCGCCATCGGTGTAGCCGAGCCTCTGGGCGTTCTTCAAGGTGTCGTTGTAGAGCACGGCGTCGATCCCGCGCTTGCGAAAGCCCTTCCGGATGCCGAGCGCGATCAACCGGCACGCCGTGATCTTGCGCATGTGCCAAAGAAGCTTCACCAGGCCGAACGGGAAAAGCCGGCCGTTGACCTTCGCGAGCGCGCGGTTCACATCGGGCAGCGTCATCGCGAACGCGACCGGCTCCCCGCGAACTTCCGCGATGAGGAAGAGCTCGGGCACGACGAGCTGCTTCATGTCCTTCGCCATGTGGTGGAACTCGTCGTCCGTCATCGGGACCGCGCCCCAGTTCTGCTCCCAGGCGTCGTTGTAGATGCGTTTGATCTTCTCGATCTCGTTCGCCATGTCCTTCACGTCGATCGGACGAACGGTGAGGTCTTCGCGCTTCCGGAATTTTTCCGCGAGCTTCTGGACGCGCTCGGGCACCGCCTTCGTGACGTCGATGCTCCAGCCGAGCAGGTCCTTCGCCTTCTTCTGCCCGCACGCCTCGATCAGCGTCGCGTAATACGGCGGGTTGTAGGTCATGAGCAGGAACGGCGGCTTGTCGAACGCGTCGAGGAGCGTGCCGCAGTCGTAGTTCGAGCTCACGTTCATCGGGCCGAGCATCCCAACGAGCCCGCGCGCCCTCGACCATGCTTTCACCGTGGCGAACATCGCTTGCGCCGCGTCGACGTCGTCGAGACACTCGAAGAGACCCCAATACGCCGTCTTCGACGAGTGGAACTTGTTGTAGTTGCGATCCTCGATCGCGGCGATGCGCCCGACGATCTTCCCGTTGCGGCGCGCCAGGAAGAGCTCGACGTCGGCGTGCTGAAAGAACGGGTTCTTCTTCGGGTTGAGGAAATCGCGGCGCTCCATCAGTAGCGGCGGCACGAACGCGGCGTTGCCCTGATACGGCTCCCACTGGAAGCGGATGAACGCCTCGCGATCGGCCGTGCTTGCGACCGGGCGAACGTCGATTGCCACGGAGTGTGTGACCGCGGCGACCGCGGTCACGCGCGCTCTTCTTCAGGGGAATTGCCGCGGCCCCACATGCGCCCGAGAGGACGCTTGTGCGCGTTCGGCCCAATGAGCTCGAGCTCGGTGCCGACCTTGCGGACGATCTCGAGCACGCGATCGAGCTGCGCGTCGGTGTGCGTCGCCATGTAGCTCGTGCGGATGAGCTGTTGTCCGGGCGCCGTCGCCGGCGAGATCACCGGGTTTGCGAAGAGACCCGCGTCGTAGAGCCCGCGCCAGAAGAGGAAGGTGCGGATGTCGTCGCCGACGATGAGCGGAATGATCGGCGACTCGCTCGTTCCCGTGTCGAAGCCCATCTCGCGGAACGCCGTGCGCATGCGCGTGGTGATCGCGTGCAGACGCGCGCGGCGCTCGGGCTCCGTCTGGATGATCTCCAGGCTCTTGAGGCACGCACCGACGGCAGCCGGCGTCATCGCCGCCGAGAAGATGAGAGCGCGCGAGCGGTGTTTCACCCACTCCATGACCTTCTTCGGCCCGGCGATCACGCCGCCGAGCGACGCGAAGCTCTTGGAGAACGTGGTCATGACGAGGTCGACCTTGTCCTCGACGCCGAAGTGCTCGCAGGTGCCGCGGCCGTTCGCACCCAGCACGCCGACTCCATGCGCGTCGTCGACCATCAGCCGCGCACCGAACGTCTTCGCGAGCTCGGCGACCTTCGGCAGCGGCGACAGGTCGCCCTCCATCGAGAAGACGCCGTCGACGACGATGAGCTTGCCGCCCTTCCGGCCGGTGCCTGCGGCGGTGAGCACGCGCTCGAGATCCGCCATGTCGTTGTGACGGAACCGCTTGCGCTCGCCGGCGCCGAGGTCCACGCCGTCGAGGATCGACGCGTGATCGCCACGGTCGATGAACACCCTATCGTCGCGGCCGAGCAGCGGCGCAATGGTGCCCTGGTTCGTCTGAAAGCCGGTCGAGTAGACGAGCGCGGATTCCTTCTTGAGGAACGCGGCGAGCTTCTCCTCGAGCTCCTCGTGCAGGCGCAGCGTGCCGCTCAAGAACCGCGAGCCGGAGCACGACGTGCCGAAGCGTTTCACCGCCTCGATCGCCGCTTCTTTCACGCGCGGATCGGTGGTGAGGCCGAGGTAGTTGTTCGACCCGACCATCAGCAGCGTCTTCCCGCCGATCACGACCTCGGTGCCGGTCGTCTCCTGGATCGGGTTGAAATACGGATACAGCCCCGCTTCTCGCGCGCTGTCGTAGTCCTTCCACTGGACGCACTTTTCGAAGAGATCGGCCATGCGCGACCCGGTTACGTAGCGCGCGAGCCGCTCGCGTGTCTACTCGGAAGAAGGGCCGCCGTCGCGAAACAACCAGCGGGCGAGATCCGCCCGGCTCGCATAGCCGACGAGAGCGTCGCCGCGATACACGAGCACACCGGCGCCGTTCTCCGCGACCGCGCGAAGGAGGCCATCGAGCGGCTCGTCCTCGTTCAATCGAGGGAGCGCGGCGAGCGGGGTCATGATGTCCACGACGCGCGTCGCGCCCCACGTGTCCCGCGGGATCACGTGGATGCGGGACGGCTCGACGAAGCCGATCAGTACGCCGTCGGGACCGGCCACCGGGAATCCGTCGAGCAACATCTCCGACGCGCTCGGCCCGCCGATGCCGACGAGAAGGTCGAGCAGCGTGCGCTCTGCCGCGACGGCCGCGCGAACGGGCCCCATCACGTCGAGCACTTTTCCCACGCGGAGCGCAGCCGAGATCCGCGCGTGGCTGCTCGCCTGCGAGGCCGAGCGCGCGAGGAAGATTCCGATCATCGCCCACCAGATGCCGCCCACGCGGGCGCCTGCGACTTCCGACGGGTGCAGCCGCCATCCGGCGGTGAACGCGGAGACGACGCCCGCGAGGATGAACCCGCCCGCGAACATCATGCCCAGGCCGGCCGCCCACGCAGTTGCCTTGCGATAGTCCTTCGTCAGTCCCCACAAGACGGCGCGGACGATGCGGCCGCCGTCCGTCGGAAACGCCGGGATGAGGTTGAAGAGGCCAAGCATGAAATTCGATCCACTAAGAATCAGAAGTAGCGCGAGCACGACGTCCGTCGCCATCGCGGGGCCTACTTCCTCGTAGGTGATGCCGGAAAGCAGGCCTTGAAGGACGGCTCCTGCAAATGCGAGAGCAGCGAGCGCGAAGGAGACCGCCGGTCCGGCAGCGGCGATCACGATCTCGTCGAACACCTTCCTCGGCTCGCCGACGATCTCCGCGACGCCGCCGAAGAGGAAGAGCTGGATGCGACGGACGTGGATCCCAAACATCCGCGCCGCGATGCAGTGCCCGAGCTCGTGAAGGACGACCGACGCGAAGAGGAAGAGCGCGGCGATCACGCCGGCCGCTAGAGCGACTGGGCGCGCGTGCTCCTTGAAGACCTCGGTCGCGAGAGTCCACGTGACGAGCCCGAAAACGAGGAACCAGCTCGCATGCACCCGAATGGGAATCCCGAGGACGCGGCCGAGGGGGAACGAGAGCGACACGTTCTCCCATCCTATTGCATCCTGGCGACGCCACAACCCGGTTGGGCCGTCGAGATCCGTATCGGCGGTGCGCTCGATCGCGCCGGAAGAATTCACCGGCGGCGGCGTCGTGGAGTGACTGGTGGGCTCGGCAGGAATCGAACCTGCTATTCAACCTTCGGAGGGTTGCGTGAAATCCGGTTCACTACGAGCCCTTTAGGCCCGTTTCTGTACCAGAGGGAGCCGGGGGGGTCAAGACGACGGCGGGTGCGGCCGGCGCAGAAACCGGCGGCCGCAGCGCCGGCACGCCGAGTAGACCCAGGGCCGCGAGCTCGAGGAACGCGCCGCCGAGCGCCATCGCCGAGAAGAACGGCTCCTTCGGCGTCGCGAGCGGACCCGCCCACGCGGTGATGCCGACGCCGACGACGAGCACCCAGAACGCGCGGGGCGCGGGGCCTTTGCGCAGCTTCTCGTCGGGGACGAGCGACGGGACCGCGGCGACGATCACGGCCCCGACGGCGAAGAGCGGCGCCCCCGCGGTGAGGAGGTGCGCGCCGTCGAGCGGCATCCACGGCGCTTCCTGCGCGCCCGAGAGGAACGCCGAGAGCGACGTGATCCTTAAGACGAGACCCGCGGCGGCGGACGTGGCGGCGGCGAGAGCGAAATGTTTCGCGGTTCCGAGCATCGGATGCGCCCGAGGATACCCGGGAATGCGGAACCCCAATATCGGTATTCCCGATGGTACGGTGCACGGCGGCGGGTTGTAGAATGTATCGCATGACCCCACACGACACCGCCCTGCTCTTGTGGCAGCTCGCGCTCGGGTTTTCGCTCTCCGCCACCTGCGGGCTCCGCGCGTTCCTCCCGCTCTTCGCCGCGTCCGCCGCCGCACACTTCGGCCAGGTGACCCTCGGACCGAGCTTCGCGTGGATGGGCTCGACGCCGGCGCTGATCATCTTCGGCAGCGCGGTGGTCTTCGAAGTGCTCGCGGACAAGGTCCCGGCCCTCGACCACGCACTCGACGCCGCGGGTGTCTTCGTGAAACCGGTCGCCGCCACGCTGCTCGCGGCTTCGTTCTTCACGTCGATGGACCCGGTGCTGGCGTCCGTCCTCGGCCTCGTCACCGGCGGCGCGGTCGCGACCACCGTCCACGTGGTGAAAGCGAAGACGCGCCTCGCCTCTTCGGTGTTCACGCTCGGTACGGGCAACCCGTTCCTCTCGCTCGCCGAGGACGTGCTCGCTGTCTGCGGCGTGATCCTCTCGATCGTGCTGCCGATCGTCGCTGCGTTCGTCATCGCCACGCTGATCGCGCTCGTCGCGTTCCTGCTCATCCGCCGCTACAGCCGTCCCGTCGTCCCGGTGTTGACTCACCGGTCGGGGCTTGCTACCTAAGAGCTGTCCCGTAAAGGCGGCACTTTGGCACCGCCCGTCTGGGACATGTTGGGTCGCGCTCGCACTCGTTCCGGCGTGGTCTGGCTCGCGCCAGTCTCATCCGGGGTTGAGTGCGCTGCCCCACCAACTCTTCGCCGAGCCACCACCAGTGGATGTGGTGTCCGCCCCGTCTTCCCGGCGGACGATCCGTCAGGAGCGGAATGCGCGGTTGACTCGGACGGGGCGTCTTGCCGCCCCCTTGCTGCGAAATCGAGAAGAGTGTCGCGAAGGATCTGCCGCGTGCTGTCGCGAAGCGACGCGCGCGAGCGCGCGAAGTCCACGACGGCAGTGGACGGCACATCGGGATCCGTGAACGCGACATACGCTGCGAGCGTGGCGGAGACGGCGTCACGGTCTCCCGTGAGTCCACAGCCTGGGCACGAGTGGACCCGCTCGCCGAGCGACTTCGCGACGCGTCGGCCGCAGAGGCAATGCTGCGAGAGCGCTGTCGTGTTCGTGGATGCTCGCCAGATTCCGCCCTGAACGCCGGCCTGCTTCGCGACGGCGATGGCCTCTCCGCGGATCGCGTCGAGGAGCGTTCCTGGTGAGAACGCGAAGAGGGCCCGCCCCCAGAGACGCGCCCACGCACTCAGATTGCAGTCCTCCACCGTGGCGCGAAAGCCGTGTCTCAGAACATGGGCGCCTGCGACGTGCCGTGCGTGGTCGCGCCTGGCCTGAGCGGCTGACGCCGAATCGGCCGCTTGTGCGGCGCGCTCCGCCCGGTAGCGAGCGGAGAGGTGATCCTTCCGGAATGCCTGGAGCGGTTTCCCGTCGGCGCGGGATTTCCGTTGGCCGCGCGGAACTACGCTCTGCGGCGGGAGGCCCGCGGCTTCGCGACGCCGCGCACGCTCCTGTTGCCGGCTCGATAGCTGGTATTGCTCGGGGTTTGAAGCCCGGCGCGAGCGCTCGAGGCGACGCTGGCGGCGGCGTTCCTTGCGAGCGCGCGCCCGCGCGGATTCCCGCTGCCCGGCATCGCGGGCGACGCGGGTCACGCGAAGATCCTCGCCGTCCACGTGCGAGGCGATCGTGATGTTCGAAACGTTGACGTCGATCCCGACGCTTCGTCCCGAAGTCTCGAGCGCGGCCCTCTCTCGGCGCGTCTTCGTCGCGGGCGAAGCGTACCGCTCGGTCAGCACCATCAGGTGCGCCTCGTACCGCCATCCGCCCTCGGCATTCGGATCGCGACGACGGACGAGATCGATCTTGTGCCACTTCTCGGGATTCGAGAGATGGTGGTCGAGGACGGCATGGTTCGACGGAGCCGCGGGAAGCCTCACCGGCAATACGAGCGCGCCGCCGGACAGCCGGAGAACACAACCGCGAGCGGGCCCTCGTGGCTCCACCACGATTTCTTCTCGGGGGGAACGACGCTTCGCATCCGGCGCGGTTGGAAGAAGCGACCCTCGGCGCCGGCATGCGCAGCGCGATGACCCGCGAGCGTACCGTGCAACCGGAACGTCTCCCATTTCCGCGGGGCGGTGTGCAAACGGGCACGCCCCGGGAGACGAAGAAAGTCGTACCAGCGCCCGATGTGGGGCATCCCCTGTCTCTTCCCGCACGCATCGCGGAAGAGGTGGCGCTCTGCCGCGCAGAAGACGGAGTCGGCGAGGTGCATCACGAGGGCCTTCGTGACCGCGCGACGAAGGTGAGGCGCACCGTCGAGATGATCGTAGGCCGCCCGAGCCGTTCCCGTACTGCCGACGGACCTTTGCGCTTTCGCTCATGAGTTGCTGCCCGGTACGCGCTGAGCCTGTTGCGAGCGTCGTGCTGGAGGGCGCGGCGGATCGTGAACGCACACGAGAACATCGCCTCGAGTTTCGCTCGGTGAAGCGGATCGCTGGTGTCGAGCGCGAGCCGGAGGAGCGAGACCTCGTCCTCGGGGTTCCGCGCCCACGGTGTTTGTTTGTTCGGACCACGGGTCCGCTTCGAACCGATCGTCGATGCCACCCGGCCATCTTAGTGAAGGGGTCCGACATGAACTTCTCACGAGCCACAACCGGGGGACCACCGTCGTCGAGGCGAGGCGTTCATCCACTCCGTCAGGGAGTGCTGGAACAATTGCGGGACGTCTCTTAGACTAGCCACGGCATCCGGTTGCTTAGCTCAGTTGGTTAGAGCGCTGCCCTCACATGGCAGAGGTCGTAGGTTCAAGTCCTACAGCGACCACCACCCTAGGCCCGCGAGATCTCGCGGGCCTTTCGTCTTTGCCCTACGTGTGGAGGTGACTCGTGACGGCGATCGTCGGGTTTGCGGGGCCGGACTACGGACTCCTGGCGGTGGATCGCTTCATCGTCGGCCGCCTGTCCGACGGCAGCGAACGGATCCTCTCGCGCGACGGCGGCAAGCTGCACGAAGGTCCCGGCGGGTTCTTCGCGGGCGCCGGCAAGGCACGGCTTCTCGCCGCGGTCGCGAAGCGCGTCGCCGAATCGACCGAGCCGATGAAGGTCGCCGCCGCGATGCGCGTGGAGCGCAAGCACCGCTACGAGAAGGCGCGCGCCGGGAAGAAGCGCGCCCGAACGCCAGAGCTCGAGCGCAGCTTTGGCGTGATCCTCCGGCAGGCCGGCGATCGCCCGGAGGTCTGGGCGCTCCGTCCCGAGGACGGCTATCGCCCCTCGAAAGTCGCCGCGGGGCGGCCGCTCGTCACGGGGCCGGAGGCGGAGGAGATGCGCCCGCTCATCGGCGTCTTCCGCCTCCTCTTCCTGCCGATGCCCGGACCGGAGTCGCTCACGCGCAACCTCGACCTGCTCCATCTCTACTTCTGGCTTCGCAACCGGTTGAACCCGGTGATCAGCGCGGACTTTGACCTGGCGGTCGTCACGCCCGAGAAGTCGTGGATGGAGACCTACGCAAACACGTTCACCGCGGATCCGCGTCGCGCCGAGCAGGTGGCGGCGTGGCTGCAGGATCTCGGGCTCGCGTTCCGGAAGCTTGCGAAGACGATCCGCCTCGAGATCCGCTGAGCGTTTTCAGTTCGCCGGCGGGAGATACGCGTTCGGGTGCCGGGGTCTTTCCGGCGCCGATCCGCGAACGACGCCGGCCCTGCCGGGCACGTGCGGCGCGGGCGTGCTGCCGACGCCCGGGCGAAGATTCGCGCCGACGCCAGAAAGGAGCAGCAGTCCGACCTGCGCCGCGGCGACGCGGCCGTCGGAGCTGATCGAGTCGGGGGGGATGTACACGGCGAGCTTCCGCTGCGGGTGGACGCCGCGCTCGTCGTAGCCGCCGACGGCGTTCGGACGATACAAACAGCCCGTCAGGAACAGCGTCGAGAGAACCGAAATCGCGAGCACTCGCATGTCACCACCCCGGGGCTTGGTTGCCTTCGACGACGTACCAGCCGCGACCATCGTGATACTCCCAGTGGCCTCCCCAATAGTAGGCGCGGTACCCGCCGTGCCACCGGGTGCTGCAACCGCAGTGATGACCGTGGTGATGGCCCTGCTCCACCGCGAGGTAGATCGCAGCGGCGGTGGCGCCGGCCGCGATCGCGACGCCGGGATGGCCGCGCGGACCGAGATACGTCGACCCGATACATGCGCCGACGAGACACGCGTCGAGAACGGGGTCGCGCTGGCGATGCGGGTGGTGCGGGTAGCAGCCCGCCGCGGCCGCGAGAGAAAGAAGAAGAGCGCCTGCGAAGATCCGTTTGAAAACGCTGTGAAACCGCATCGTTCCGTTCGCTTCCATGTCCGGATCGACGGGACGCCGCGGGAACTATTCGCCGCCAAACGGCGGCCCCAGGAAAGTCGCGGAGTTAGCTTTTGGCCGGGGTCGCGAGCGCCGCCGCGGCCCGCTCGGCCATGACCCGCCGCTGGGTCTTCCCGGTGTCGCCCTTCGGGATCTCGTCCACGAAGAGCACGTGCCGGGGCAGCTCCCACGACGCGAGCCCCTGCTTCTTTGCATACGCGATCACGTCGTCCGCGGTCAGCGTCGCGCCCTCCGCACGCGAGACGCACGCCGCGACGACGTTTCCGCGGATCGCGTCGGGCACGCCGACGCAGCAGATCTCGCGAACCCCTGGCAGGCTCCACAGTTTCTCGTCGATGGTGAGGTAGTTCACGAACTCCCCGTCGACCTTGCCGGTGTCGACGCTGCCGCGTCCGACGAACCAGTACAGCCCGTCCGCGTCCACCCGTGCGTCGTCGCCGGTATCGAACCAGCCGTCGCCGAAACGAAACGCCTTGGCCGTCGCCTCTTCCGCGTCGAAGTATTCCGAAAACACGTTCGGTCCGCGGATCAGCAGCATCCCGGTTTCGCCGCGCGGGAGCTCCTGGGCCGTCACCGGGTCCGCGACCTTCATCTCGTTGATCGGCAGCGGGTATCCCATCGCGCCGTAGGTGATCTTCTCCTTCACCGGCTTGGTCTGACAGCCCCAGCACCCGGTCTCCGTCATCCCCCACCCGTTCGCGACGGGGATGCCGGTCTTGTCCATGAACTCCTTGTGGAGATCGGCCGCGAGGGGCGCCGCTCCACAAACGATGTATTTCAGCGACGACCACGCCGTCTTCTCCGGCGGGAGACCGGCGGCGAGCAGCCGGGTCAAAAGACTCGGCACGACGGAGACGTAGGTGGCCTGGTGCTCCTCGATCGCGGGCCAGAAACGGCTCGCGGAAAACTTCTCGAAGAGGATGAGCTTTCCTTGCGAACCCAGCATGGGAAAGAAGCTCGTGTACTGCGCGTTCACGTGAAAGAAAGGCAGCACACATACGCAGGTATCCGCCTGCGATATCTCGAAATTCTCCGCGATCGAGAACGCGTCCATCACCATCTCGTGCCGCTGCACGACGGCCTTCGGAAGTCCGGTCGTCCCGCTGGTGAAGATCATCTGGAAGGCGTCGCCCGGCTTCACCGCCACCTCGGGAGCCGTCGGGTCGGCCTTCTGGAGGTGACGCTGCCAGTCGATCTTGGAGAAAACCCGCGAGTCGGACGGGGTGCCGTCCACGAAGACGATCGGCAAGGAGGGATACGCCGCCTTCACTTCCGCCGCGAGCTGCACGAAACCGCGCTCCATCACGAGCAACTTTGCGCGGCTTTTTTTGAGCATGTAGACGACACGCTCGGGGTTCCGCTCGAGCCCGAGGTTGATCGGATTGACGACGGCGCCCGCGCGGATTGCGCCGAGCCACGCCGGGAAAAAATCCGGTGAGTTGCGCAGGAACAGGCTCACCGCCGTGTTCGGCCCGATTCCGAGGGTGGAATAGACGTTCGCCGCGCGAGAAACGCGCTCGTCCAGCTCGCGAAACGAGAGCCTGGTTGCGTCCGCTTCCGCCGATACGAAGAAAAGACGGTCGCCGCCTCGAGCACAGGCTTCACGTACGAAGCGATCGACCGAATCGATCCGGGTTTTCGGCAGGGAGAACGGCATGCGCGGTCCTTACCACGGCAATCGACACCGGCGGAATAGCGGCTCGCACCCGCGCGTTCCCGCTTGGGTGATTTTTTCTTCGAAAACAATGCATGAGCGATTGACCTCGGCGATCGCGTGCGATAGGTTGGGTAGGACGTGGCTGTGAACGATTTTTCCGATCGCTCCCGGGTGTATCCCTCCAACCCGCGTCCCTCGCGCTCCGGCGGTCGTTCGCCGTTCTCGCGATTCGGGACGTTCGTGGCACTGGGGGCAATCGTCGCGATCGCCTCCGGGCTCGCGCATGTGCGGCAATCGCGGAACGAGCGGCTCGCCGCTCCGACACCCGATGCCGAACAGGTCGCCGCCGCGCAGGCGGCGTCGGCGTTCGAGACCGACCTGCTCACCGCGACGGACATCACGCCGTCGCAGCCGCTCGTCGCCGAGACGCGCGTGCTCCGGAAGAACGAGACGCTCTACGACACGCTGATCAGCGTCGGCTTCCGCCCCCAGGAGATCTGGGCGCTCGTGAAGGCGGCGAAGCCGTTCCACAACCTCTCCCGCGTCAACTCCGGGATGCAGTTCACGGTGTGGAAGCAGCCCGACATCTTCGGCACGGAGCGCGTCGTCTCGTTCCAGATGTCGATCGCCCCAAACAAGACCCTGCTCTCGCGGCCGTCCGTTCGCGGGCCGATCACGGCGGAGTCCTACGACGCGGAGGTCCGCGAGATCCCCTACACCACGCAGCTCACCGGCTACACCGGCACCGTCGAGTCGAGCCTCTGGCAGGCCGCGACCGACGCCGGCATGGCCACCGAGCTGATCGCGGAGCTCGCCGACGTGTTCGCGTTCGACATCGACTTCACTCGCGAAGTCCGTGAAGGCGACAAGTACCGCCTCGTCGTCGAGCAGCGGTTCCTCGAGGGCAAGCCGGCGGGTTACGGCCGGATCCTCGCGGCCGAATACGTCGCCGGCAAGGAGAGCCACTCGGCGATCCAGTTCGCGACCACCGGCGGCGAGGTCGACTACTTCGGGACCGACGGCGGCTCGCTGCGCCGCATGTTCCTCCGCTCGCCGCTTCGCTATTCGCGCATCTCCTCGCGCTTCGGCGGCCGCCGCCATCCGACGCTCGGAATCTGGAAAAAACACGAAGGTGTCGACTACGCGGCGCCGCGCGGCACGCCCATCCGCAGCGTCGGCGACGCGACCGTGCTGAAGGCGGGCTACAACGGCGCCTCCGGCAACTTCGTGAAGCTCCGCCACAACGCGACCTACGAGACGTCCTACTCGCACCTCTCCGGCTACGCGCCCGGCATCAAGTCCGGCTCGCGCGTGAAGCAGGGCCAGATCATCGGTTACGTGGGGACGACGGGCCGTTCGACGGGCCCGCACCTGCACTTCGCGTTCTACGAGAAGGGCCGCTACATCGATCCGCTGTCGAAGCGCTTCCCCGCCGCGGAGCCCGTGCCCGCGAAGGAGAAGGAGCGTTTCGAAAAGGCGAAGGCGGAGCTGCTCCCCCTGCTCCCCGCCTGGCCCGAAGACACGACGACGGCGTCCACGAAGACGATCGTTCCCGTTCCGCCGGCGCTGGTTCTGCCGGCCATCGCGACCCGGTAGTCAGGGCAGTTTCGTCTTGGCGCGGACGGCCTTCGCGCTGATCCACATGCGCTTCACGTTCCCGCCGGGAACGGGGATCAGCATGAACGAGTCGCCCTCCTTGTGGGCGAGCGCGGTGCCGATGATCTTCTCGCCGTCGAGGAGCTGCACTTGCAGCTTCTCTCCCGGGGTGACGGGACCCGGCGCGGGCTTCGCGGGGAACGGCGTCGCCGCGTTGCCACCGGCGTTGTAGGCCTTCACGAAACGCACGGTGAGGCACTCGTCGAGCTTGATCGACGCGGGGGTCTTGCCCTGCACGAGCTGGTTGAGCGTGAACTGCGGCGTCATCGGCGAGAACGCGCCGGCGACGCCTTTCCCGATGCGGCCGTCGCGGAGCTGCACGACGACGCTCGTCTCCGCGGCCGGGAGCTTCTCGTAGTGCGCGTCGGGCACCATCGGCGTGCCCTTCATCTGCGCGGAAGGGGCGCCGGCGGCGTTCGCACCGGTCCCGTCCGCCTTGTCGAGCTTCTTCGCGAAGTCGTCCTTCAGCTTCACCTTGAACGGGTCGTCGTCGACCGCCGCGTCGTCGAGCTCGCTCTCCTCGAGCTCGTGCGTCACGCCGCCCTGGTTGTCCTCGGCGAGGTCGAGGTCGTTGAGGTCATCCGGGATCTCGAGGGCGAACGGATTCGCGTCGCTACCGCGCGCGGACGGCTCTTCGCCGACTTCGAAGGTCGTCTTCGCCGCGTCGCTGTCACCGGATCCGTCGTCGAAGTCCTCCGGATCGATCCCGCCCGCCGCCATGTCGAGCGCGAACGGATTGTCGAGATCGCCGTCGGGCTCGGAAACTTCGAACGTCGTCGCGGATGCGCGATTGCGGTCCTCCCCCTGATCGACGTCGCCGAGCTCGTCCATGAGATCGGCATCGAGCGAGAGCGCGAACGCGCCGGCATCGGCTTCGCCCGGTCGCGGCTTCGCCGCTGCAGGAGCCGGCGCGGGAGCCGGAGGCGCCGCGGCTCGCGTCGTCGGCGCAGCGGCCGGAGCGGGAACGGGCTTCGGCGCGACAGGCGCGGACGGCGGCGGCGTCGGCTTTGCGCCGCCGGCGGGAGGCCGCACGGGCGCCGCCGGAGCCGCGTCGGGCTTCTTCTTCCCCGTCATGTAGTCCTGGAGCTCGGCGATCTTCGCAACGTCCGAAGGGCTCGCCACCCCGGCCCGTTCCTTGGACTGCAGGGCCTTCAGCTCGCGGATGACGTCGAGCATGTTCGGCATGGAAACGATGATATCCTGAGGGTATCTGCCGCTGTCGAGAGGGCTTCCTGGGTCGTTCAAGCCGCCTTCTCGGCGCCTCGCATGCCCTTCGAGCCCGTCCAGTTCGGCAAATACACGCTCTACGAGAAGCTCGCCGTCGGCGGCATGGCCCTGCTGTATCGGGCGCGCGTCCAGGGCGTGAAGGGCTTCCAGAAGGATCTGGTCATCAAGCAGATCCTTCCGCAGTACAGCGGGATGAACGACTTCATCGACATGTTCATCGATGAAGCGAAGATCTCGGTCAATCTCAACCACGCGAACATCGTCCCCGTCTACGAGCTCGGCGAGATCGACGGCCAACTCTACATCGCGATGGAGTACGTCGCGGGCAAGGACCTCCAGGCCATCCTCGAGGCGTGCGAGGACAAGAAGACGTCCGTCCCGCCCCGCGTTGCCGCGTACATCCTCATGGGCGCGTGCCGCGGTCTCGACTACGCGCACAACAAGAAGGACGAAGCGACGCGCCAGCCGCTGAACATCATCCACCGCGACATCTCGCCCAACAACGTGATCGTCAGCAACGAGGGCGAGGTCAAGATCATCGACTTCGGCATCGCGAAGGCGTCCATCAAGGTGAGCGTGACGCAGTTCGGCACGCTCAAGGGGAAGATGGTCTACATGTCGCCCGAGCAGGCGGCGGAGATGAAGCTCGATCCGCGCAGCGACGTGTTCTCGGCCGGCATCCTCCTGTACGAGCTCGTCACGGGGAAGAAGCCATACGGCGGCGACAACTTCGCCATCACGCAAGACAACGTGAAGAAGGCCGCCTTTCCGACGCCGGACAAGGTCAAGTCGGACATTCCGCCGCCGATGACGCAGATCATCCTGAAGGCGATGGCGAAGGATCCCGCCGAGCGCTACCAGTCGGCCTTCGAGTTCGAGCGGGCGCTCACGGATTTTCTCTTTTCGACGGGCCAGAACGTCTACGCCCGCGACGTCGCGGCGTTCCTGCAGGATCTCTTTGCCGAGACCACCGACGAGAAGCTCATCGAGGCGAAGGGCGGCATCAAGAATCTCACCGACGGCGGACCGAACGCGCCGGGGGTCACCACCGACACGCAGCCGCGCGGCCCGTCGCCGGGATCACTCACGCCGACCAGCGACATCGACAACGATGAGGTCTCTAGGCCACCGGCGGAGACGTACGACGATTTCGCCGCACGCCTCGACCAGTCGCGCCTGCCGTCCGACGTGCTCGCGGCGGATGAGCCTGCGCCCGACGCGTCGTCGGTGGCCATCCTCGGCGCGCTGCCGGAGGAGGGTGTTGCGATCGACGACGGCACCGAGTCCGGCGGCGACATGCACCCGAAGGAGCCCGAGTCCGCGCCGACGCCGTCGACGGCGAAGAACGCGCCGGGACTTTCGCTGCTCGGTGACGAGCCGTTCGACTTCGAGATTCCGCCGCCGCCGGTCACGGCGCAGGAGCCGGCGTCGCAGCGCGAGACCGTCGTCACGAGGAGGCTCCCGACCCGCCAGCCCGTTCCCGTGCAGCCGCTCGAGAAGGCAACGCCGGCGCCGGCCGCGGGCCGTGAGGGCGTCGTCCCGTCGGCCGGCCGCGTGGACGCGACGCGTACGAACCCCTCGGCCGCGCGCGAAATGGATCGTACCTCCGGAGAGGGCGCGACCGAGACCACCTCGTCGCCGGGGATCCTCGTCGCGGATCTCGCCGGCGTCGTTCCCGATCGAAACGGCGACGAGGAAACCGCGCCCGGCGGATCCGCGCGCGGAGGGTCGACCTCGCCGCTCCCACCGTTGCCGTCCGCGCCCTCGCTCTCGCCGCGCTCTTCGCCCACGTCTCCCACCGGAGCTTCGCGTCCCGCGCCGGCCGCCGCCGCGCCGCGCCCGGCACCCACGCGGGACGTAACGCCCCCGCGCGGAACACGCAGCAGCTCGCCGGGCGCGATGATCCCGCCACGTCCCGCGTTTGCGGAAACACCCGTCTCGCCTTCCGCCGGAAGCCGCCCCAATCCGGTCGGTTCCGTGCCCTCGCAGCCCTCAAACCAGGCGACGCCTGCCACCGTCCCCCAGCCCGCACCGAAAGCGCAGCCGTCGAATTCCCCCGCCGCTCGACCGCCGACGCCGAATCCTCCGTGGCAGACGGCGCCCGATGCGCCAGCCTCGAAGCGCGGTCTGCTTGATCGAATCGTCGGACGCGGCAAGACGTCGCCGACGGCCCCCTCGCCGCCGGTCACGCCGACGACGACTGCGCAGGAGGTCTCGCTGGAGGGCCTGTACGAATCGCCCGCCGATTTCCTGACGAACCACTACGCGACGTACGGCAGCAACAACAACCGCGGGCTCTTTCTCTCGACGATGCACCTCGACGCGAAGCTCGGCGTGAACATTCCGTTGCAGCTCGTGTTCGCGAACCCGCAGTCGTCGTTCGTGGTGCACGGCCGTGTGATCTGGCGGCGCGCGAAGGAAGGCACCTCCAAGGGAAAGCGTCTCCCGGCGGGCCTCGCCATCGAGTTCGCCGAGGACCTCTCGGACGACCTCGAAGCGCTCTACGCCTACCTCGGCCTCCCCTGACTACTGGGTGAGGTCGGTCTCGGTGCCCCAGCCTTCGTCCTCGGCGGCCGGCGTGGGCGTCGCTTCCGCACCGGGGGCAGGCGTCGCCTCGGCGGCCGGCGTCTTGTCCCACTCGGACGCCGATGCGTCTTCGATCGGCGTCTCGTTACCCCAGCCGCCACCCTCTTCGGTCGCCGGCACGGGATCCGTCGTCGTTCCTGTCGACGGCGGATCGGCGGGCTTCTCGATCGGCGCGGGCTTCCCGACCGTCGGATTGCCACCGGTCGCGCTCTTCCGTTCCCACGAAAAACCGTAGCGCGAGAGCGAGCGCACGTAGCTCTTTTCGACCCAGCCCTCGAGGTTCCCCTCGGGCCCGGTCGCGACCACTTTCACCCAAAGGCCGTCGGCCGAGTGGTCGACGACATCGACCATGATCCCCTGCTTCAGCTTGTCGACCTTCTTGCCCTTCGGCTTCGGCTCGGCCTTCAACATCCCGCCGGAGTTGGACACGAGCCCCTTCTCGCCCGCGAACGCGGTCGTGGCGGCGAGGAGGACGAAAGCGGACAGGAGCGTGGCGATCCGGGTGCGCATCATGAGACCAGTCTACTACTTCGGGGCCCCCGTCCCGTAGCGGAGCATCTGCGTTTCCCAGGTGTCGTCGTAGGCGATCGTCGCGTCGACGATCTCGCCCTTCGCGTCGGTCACCGGGACCAGGCGCGGATTCATGAACGCGAACGACACCGGTACGCCCGAGGTCTTCGCGCGCGTGACGACCTCGTCGCGCAGCTTCGGGTCGAAACGCACGCCGTACTTTTCGATCAGCGCCTTCGCGGCCGCGTAGTCGCCCTCGGACTTGATGCGCTGCACCTCCGCGAGCAGCTCGCCGGCCGCGGCGTGGAACTTCTCTGGCGACGTCACCCAGAAGTACTGCTTCCCGTCGCGGGTCAGCGTCTCGACGGCGCCCTTCTCGCGCGCGTAGTTCACGATCATCTGCCGGCCGCGCAAGTGGTCCTGGTGGAGCTTGTCGCCGGTGGGCGCACGCCGCAGCTGCGCGAGCACGTCCATCGTGTAGAGGCGGTAGAGGGCGCCCTGCGTCTGCGTCGCTTCGACGACGCCCGCCTTGATGAGCCCCGCGTCGCCGACGTGCCAGAGCGCGACCAGATCCGCGCGCGCTTCTTCGAGCGTGGAGTAGTACTCCTTGATCGACTTCGACGGATCGCCTTTCAGCTTCTCGGATGCGCGGCCTGACGCGTGTCCGGCGACCTCGTGCAGCGCGACCTTCACCTCCTGCGCG
>Ga0163152_10003300_pt1 | contig 21202 bp, 16 predicted proteins | sample OliLakLV19MP8IB2_FD_148635 | JGI IMG/M metagenome (GOLD analysis project Ga0163152, IMG submission 148635) | Freshwater microbial mat bacterial communities from Lake Vanda, McMurdo Dry Valleys, Antarctica - Oligotrophic Lake LV.19.MP8.IB-2 | ecosystem: Environmental > Aquatic > Freshwater >...
GTTTTGTAGCCCGTAAAAACTGAGAAACATCGGTTTTATTGGGCTTTTCGATTATCCTTCCAGGAAGTCAGGTTAACTCAGAGAGATTGACGAGTCACAGCCATCAATTCCTCGCCAATTTCGGCCTCATTTAAGAACCTTTTGCCTTCTAAGGAAAAGAAATTGTAAGAAAGGTCACGAAGTATCTGCAGACATTGCCGTTTCGCTTCCGGACCGTGCAAGGAGAGCAATATATCCGGCCTTCGTTCCTTCAGCATTTGCAAAGCTCCAATCAGCACTTTTGCCTCTGCTCCCTCGACATCGATTTTCATCAGGGCAGGAGATTTTCTACCAGTCACCTGTTGAAACCAATCGAGAGAAAAAATCGGGATCAAATATTGCTTTTCATCCGCTGAAAGACGCGCCTTTGGCCCCTCGGTGGTTAAACCTAGAAAATTCTGCACATCGGCCACAGCACCCTGAACCAAAGTGACATTTTGCAGCTGGTTTAGTTGCACGTGGCGGAGTGCAAATGAAAAATTTGCTGCCAGAGGTTCGAAAGCGATGACCTCGCCTTGGGAACCGACCAACCTAGAATATGCCAGGGTATAAAATCCGACATTGGCTCCGAGATCCCACACGGTCATACCGGGCCGGATCAACTTCCCGACTAAATCCTGGATTTCCTGCTCAAAAGTTCCCAGCCAATACCGGTGCACACCTGATCCGACAATCCACCGACAACCCTTGTTTACGCCACTCCTGACCGTCACCACGGTTCGAGACGGTATCAGTCGCAATGGCAGCCGCATGATTTTTCCAGGGCCGGCGAAAGGAGAAATGGAGGTTAACTGCTTAAGCACGAAACGGAGTTAAAACCGTGCCAGCTTGAAATGAAAGATGAAATCTCTTTTCCCTTCGGCAAAAAGGAAAGAAAGGTTGGTCTGAAAGATTCTTGAGCCTTCTTTAACAAAATGGGCGTTTTGATCGGTGAATCAGAGTTGTGCGCTTAACGCGGCAGCCCATTCACCAAATTGTTCTGAAATTCCACGCAATCTAGTCCAAGTTCTTTGGCCTCTCACATAGCAGAGCTTGAATTCGATATCCTTTCTGTACAAAAAAAGAAGCCGCTCCTTTCACAGGAGCGGCTTTGATGAGAACAGAACAGATTATTTGCGGCGACGAGCAAACGCCAGCGCAGCTGCACCCAAAACACCAAGAGCGATGGTCGAGGGTTCAGGAACTTCAAGCAATTGAACATTGCTAAGGCCAGTCAAATCCACCGGAGTGGTTGGTGGTTCGGCAGCGGAATTGCCCGTTGAGGTCAAGATCAATGTATCAGATGCGCCCCACATTTTACCTGCTTGCCCAATCGCTAATTCGTAACTATCTGCATTAGCAGACCAAGCACGCAATTGAACAGTTGAAGAACCTCCAGGAGTGGTTGTTGGAACCGTCACGGTTGAGCCGCCAGAAATAACAACGAAACCAGCATTACCGCCGCCACGCAAATTGACTGGACTTCCAGCTTTAGCGAGTGTTTCAGCAGGCGCATTAACACCGGCAGCAGCGTAAAGCTGTGCCCAAAAGCCGGTACCTGCAGCGGGAGTATTAGCCGGACTCGATGTGGTTGGCAAAAACACTTTGGCATTGACCGCCTTGGTGTCGAAGTTAACCGTTCCTTGGCCGTAAGAGTAGGCTGTAACACCCACCAACGCCATTGTTACAAATAATTTCTTTAGCATATTAGGTTTATTGCTTCTGAGGTTTTATTACTGATTGACTGAGAAATCCCGATTCCAGGGTTTTGCGCTCTTCGAGAGAACCCAGAAACCTTCGCCGACTGCAGGCGTTGGAACTTTGGACCAGGCAGGTGTGCCGTTGTCGTCTTCTTCGAATGTACTGGTGGTGTAGTTTTTGCCATCAGCATTCAAGCGATAGACTTTATCGCCGAGTTGAGCGGGATATTTGAGAACTGTATCCAATGCCCCAGCCTGGGGAACAACTGAGGACCTCAAGGAGAATCCATTAGGCACTTGTTGATTGGAAGCAGTACCCTGTGGCACTTCACCCACGAATGTATTTGTAAATGTTGAAGTCGCCTTCACGAAAAAGCCTTCACCGGGCTTCAGTTCAACGCCATTGTTAGCTCCCCAACCCTTGACACCATTGTCGTCTTCTTCAGCGGTGTAGATTTTAAAAGCTGCAGGTGTTGTAGATGTATCGTAACGATAGAGCTTGGTTCCGAGCGGAACGACGCTGGAATCAAAAATATTGATCAGCGAATTGTTAGGGGTTGCGTTGAGGGGGTTGGCACGAATGGAGAATCCAGCAGGAAACACCACGTTAACGTAACCAACGGCGTTTACGGAGTAAACGCTTGTCTGAGCGAATGCTGCGGAGGCACTTGCGATGCCAAGGACAGCGGTTAGAAGTAAAGTTTTTGTTCTCATTTTACTTTAATAGTTTTTCTGCGTGTGTTGCGACCTTCTCAGAATACAAAATCAGTGTCAATTTATTTTTGATATATCACTGAATCTTTTTTGAACGATTTGCTCGCTCCTCATATTCTTAGCTCAGTCTCGGTGGTTCTTCCATCTCAATTATTATTTTTAAACTCTTCGGTGAAGGGTTGGAAGCCAAATCTAAGGCTTCCTGAATTCTGGTTAACGGGAATAGATTCTTTAACAACGGCCGAACGTCTAATTTGCGGGAGAAAACCAGCCTTGCCACCCTGGACTGCAATTGAAAGTCTGATGAATAACTTCCCACAAGATCTTTTTCATCAACGCACACTGAACCCAAGTCGATGGGACATTCAACACCCCTTAAAGTATGGGCGAAAAGCAAAAACTTTCCGCCGCCCCTTAAAAAGGGCCAATATTCCGCGACAGCCGTATTTGAGGGAACCGCCAGCACCACCGCATCAAAGGCGCCCTTGGTTTTCTTCATAATTTCTTCCACACCCTGAATTGCTGGATTGAAAGCACCCTGGGCTCCAAAAGTTTTGGCAAGCCTCAGCCGCTCATCCAAAAGGTCGGTAACCGTTGGTAAAAAGCCTAAGATCCGGCACAAGGCTGTGAATAACAGTCCGATCGGCCCCTGCCCCACCACGAGCACCCGATCACCAGGCAGCAGTCCCAATTTGTGTACGCCTTTGAGGACCGTGTTGACCGGCTCCAGCATGGTGCCTTCCAAGAGAAAGTTCCTCTCAGGAATCTTCACCACCCCGGGGAGGACAAATTCTTTTACCCTGACATATTCTGCAAAACCACCTCCAGACGGCTCAAATCCGGCTGTGATGCCGGTTTTCTTGTAAACCGGGCATTGGGCAAAACATTTATGTTTGCAGGCGTGGCATTTGAGGCAGGGAACGTGGTGATGGAGCGCAACACGGTCGCCAGGAATGAATTGAGTAACAGCGGATCCCACCTTGACAATGGTTCCTGCGGTTTCGTGACCAAACACCCGGGAGCCCTCCAGCGTGCCCGAGTGGATTTTTTTAAGGTCGGTTGGACACACCCCACAGAACCCAACCCGAACCAAGATCTCGCGCGCCGAGATTTTTGGAATCGGGAGACGTTCGAGGCGGACGTCGTTTTTGCCATGATACACGGCGGCCAGCATTGATTTTGGAATGATCTCTTGGGTCATAGATTTTGACGATGAAATTGCTCGAACCAGGTCTCCTGGCCAGCCTGGAATGTGAAATCTGTCCTGCGCCATTTGATTTTGAGGGTCTGAGCGTGCAAAGCCTGATAGGAAAGGATCAACGCAGCGTAATCGGACCTGGAAAGCTGATCATAAACAAAACGCAGGTAGAAATTTTCATCCTTGCCGTATAATTTGTCTCCTACGATAGGGAAACCAATATGCTGCAGGTGAATCCGGATTTGATGTTTACGACCTTGCCGGGGAAAAACCTTGAGCAACGAAAAGCTGCCAAGAGGATTGCGGAACGTTTTTACCGTTTGATAAACCGTTTCCGCCACGACCCCGTTCTCCATCACGGCGTCCTTGACTGCAACATTGCTGTTCAAATCCTTTCCGAGCGACGCCCGGATGGAGCCCCCCGATTGTCCGACTTCGCCGTGCACAATAGCCAGGTATTCCTTGCAAACCTCCCCCCTCTCCCAAATTTTACCAAATTCTCCAGCATGACGGGAGTTTTTGACAATTAAAACAACTCCGCTCGTTTCGCGGTCCAGACGATTGACCAGATGCGGAGTGGCGAAAGGGCCTAGATAAAGTCTGGCGCGACTGATGAGACTGGAAAACTCGTCGCCTTTGGTGGGATGACAGACCAGTCCCGCAGGTTTGTTGACCGCCAAAAATATTTCATTCTCAAAAATCACATTGAGCAGCAGGTGGGGCTGATCTTTGGGCTGCTGGAGATTTTCTGCGGTCGGGTTAAAGGCAAAACTTGTGCGCATCTAGGATTTGGAATAAGCATGGGGCTGTGAAACAAAAAAGCCAATTCCTGTTATCACTGGTACTCATGCTGCTGTTCGCTTTGACGAGAATTCCGGGCATCATGCCGCAGAATTTCAGCGCAGCGTATGCGCTGGCATTTTGCGCCGGGGTATATTTTTCCGGCATCTGGCGATGGTGGTTGCCTTTGGGAACACTTCTGATCACCGACATTTTGCTCAATGTTTATTACGCTCAAAAGATGGGAACGGACGTTTACAACCCCCGGCTGCTCTGGTTTATGCTTGGAAATTATCTGGCTTTTGCCTTGATCATCCGGCTTGGTCAGGCGTTTGGGCCTCGAATGAAATTTTCAGGGCTTCTAGGTGGGGGTCTCCTGAGCGCTCTCTTGTTTTATCTGGTCACCAACACTGCCTCGTGGCTGTTCAATCCATTCAGAAATCCTGAATACACGTTCTCTATTTCGGGATGGCTGGTGGCGTTGACCAAGGGAACTGCGGGATGGCCGGAAACGTGGCAGTTTTTCAGGAACACATTGATGAGCGGAGGACTTTTCACAGGAATATTTGTGGCTGCGGTAAAAATTGAGGAACATCTGGAAAAATCGCCCGAGCCTGAACAAACTCCAGCGGAATCAAGCCCGGCTGAAAAGGCCGAGGCGTGAATCTCGAAAAAACTTTAGTTGCATTCAAAAAACGCCGATGACAGTCAGGCAGCAAACTCCGAGCCGTTTGACTCTTGCATTGAAACCTTCGAAAAGATAAAAACAAACATCCAATATGGCCTTGCCATTCCTGAATCAGCAACCGAAGAGGCGGGAGTACGTATTCGCCATTGATCTGGGGAGTCGAACTACCAAAGCCGTTTACTTGCAACGGAAAGGCGACTCATATTTTCTGAACCGGTATCTTATCCACGACGCGCCCGTTTTTGAAAAAGGTTACACTCCAGAGGTGCTCGCAGAACACCTCAAACAAATAACCGCGCAAATCGAACCGAAGACAAAACATGTGACCCTGGCGGTGGGTGTTGCTGATTCCCTGCTCCGAAACACTGAGCTGCCGCAAATCCCCATCTCCGAAATGCGGATGATGCTCAAGTTTAATACCAAGGGTTATCTTCAACAGGAGCTGCCGGACTATGTGTTTGACTGTTATATCCTCCCGCCCAAAGCCTCCGCCAAACCAGAAGCGCAAAAAAGCTCAGGCAAGTTCAAAGTATGGGTTGGAGGAACAAAGTCTCAATATCTGAACTACCTCCAGAACGCGACGCGGCTTGCCGGTTTGATTCCGGATATCATTAATCTTGGGATTTTGGGCCCCGTGAACGCTTTTGAAGCAGCTCAACCCGAGGTGTTCAAGAAACAGGTGGTGGCGCTGGTGGATATCGGCTTTAAAAACTCCACAATCAGCATACTTTCAGAAGGAGACTTGGCGTTGAGCCGTGTCGTTGGCATTGGAGGAGACAAGCTGACCGCCGGAATTGCCGAAGCTTTGGGAGTTTCTTACGCCGAGGCGGAAGGGATCAAGGTCGGCATGCCACAGGAGGTTGAATCAAGCCTGATCCCGCTGCTATCGCCCTTGGGACGAGAATTGCGGGCTTCCATAGATTTTTTTGAACATCAGGAAGACAAGGCCGTTTCCCACGTTTACATCAGTGGAAGCGCGGCTAGGTCCGATTACATCGTGCAGGCGTTGCAGGCGGAGATGTTGGTAACATGCAGCAACTGGAACCCCACCAGCTTTCTGGGTCTTTCCCTACCCCCTCAATATATGGCCGAAATTGAACAAATCGCTCCCCAACTGGCGGTGGCTGTGGGGGCAGCCGCAGGTTCCATCTAATCTATATGCCGATTAGAATCAATTTATTGGCCGAAGCTCTGGCTGCCGAGGAGCAAAGAAGGAAAGACCCGGTAAAGCGCGCCATCTGGGTTTGTGTTTTTATCATATTCCTTTTCCTGCTCTGGAGCACAACATTGCAGCTCCAGATCATTTCAGAAAAAAGTGATGTTTCCCGCAAGGACGGAGAATGGAATAGAATTGAGAAGAAATTTACAACCGCCACGGACAATCTCAAAAACTCAGTCGAGATTCAGAAAAAAATCGAATCCCTGACCCGGCTTTCAACCAACCGTTTTTTGTGGGGAAGCGTCCTGCACGCGTTGCAACAAACCAGTATTCCTCAAGTCCAGATCACCCGAATCCGAACCGAACAGCAATATCTTTTGACCGACCCCGTGGCGCCTAAAAAGTCGAGCGGTGCACAGATGATTCCGGGCAAACCGGCGACATCCACTGAAAAAATCAATTTATTCATCGACGCCCGGGACCGCAGCGCCCAATCAGAGGAGAGTTTCAACAAGTTAAAAGCCGGATTGATCAGTTCGCCATACCTCAAGGCGTTTTTTCAGAAGTCAGACTCGATCAAGCTCGGCGGCATATCGGCACCAATACCTGTTCCATCCGACACCAACCGTTTTCTCACCACTTTTACCATGGAATGTTATTTTCAGCCCACGACCAGGTATGAATAAACTGCCAAAACAGAAGAGGGATCAGTTGATTTTGGTGGTGATGGGTACGGTCATGGTGGTGGTTGCCATCTGGTTTGGCCTAATCAACTCGCAGGAAGCAGCCCTGGCCCGGCTTAAAACGACGGCCTTGGAAAGGACCGAGAAAGTCAAAAAAGCAAATTCGACTCTGATTCAAGCCCAGGCTTATGAGGATGCTGCAGAAGGGAACCTAAAGGTTCTCAGGGTGCTGGAAGAAACGATGAGCGCCAAGGACGATCCTTTCGCCTGGATGGCGGCGACGCTTCGGATGCTGGGCGACCTGCACAACATCAACATACGCGAACGAAGCAAACCTACTGCGGTCGAAGTTGCCATCCTTCCCAACTTTCCGTATAAGGCCGTCCTCTTTCGCATCAACGGCTTTGCATATTATCACGATTTCGGCAAGTTCGTGTCAGATTTCGAGAACTCTTACCCGTTTGCCAGGGTGCAAAATATCGAACTCGTGCCCACGGTGGAAGATAAGGAAAAACTGAGCTTCACCTTTGAGATCGTGACACTGGTGGCAAGCGCGGGCCAAAACGGATTATGAACAAAAAATTCACAATTTTTCTGTTGAGCATTATCCTCCCTGTCCTGCTTGGATCGGCCAAGGGCGCAAACGTGGATACAAATCTGCTGAGAACATTGAAACAGCTCAATCATTCCAAATTCGAAAACAACCCGAAAGTCGGCAAAGATCCTTTTTTTCCCGAATCCGACAGACGCGATCCCCAACCCAAGGAGGTGCCGACGATCGTCAACACATCCGCAACTCCACATCCCAAGCGTGTGGAAGTCGTCAATCTGGTGCTGAAAGGGATTGTGAATGGAAAGGCTGGAACCCGTCTGGCGCTGATCAACAATCAGACATTTACCGCTGGGGAATCCAAATACATCCGCACATCCGGCGGCACTGCCAAAGTGACCTGCATCGCCATCCTCGAACGCTCAGTTTCTGTTGAAGTGGACGGTATGGCCGGAAAAAGGGAATTAAAACTTAAGGAAGGGCTCTAACTTCTCAAAAGCGAGAACGGAACCAAAAAAGCTTATCATTTTACACCGAACAACTATGAAATCTAAATTGACCTGGCTGGTTTTTGCCCTGGGATGCGGTTTTCTCACCCCTTTAATCCAGGCGCAGAACACCAATGTGTTGGTGGCTGAAAACAGCGGTGTTCCGAGTGGTACAAACTCAACGGACATGACCTCCGGAGAGGTTGTCCCGCTCATCACCATCGATGACGCCCCACTGCCAGACGCAATCAAGACCCTGGCACGACAGGCCAACATCAATTTCCAGTTTGATCCCAGACTCTTCCCCTCGGTGGCGGGAGAAGACGGCAAAACAGTGGGACCTCCAACCGTGTCGTTTCGATGGGAGAACGTCACCGCACTCCAAGCCCTGAACGCCCTGCTTGATAATCATGACCTGCATATCGTGCACAATTCTCAAACCCGAATTTCAAAAATAACAAAAAAGGATCCGCCGGGTTCTGAGCCGATGTCCACCCGGGTCTTGACCCTCAAGCATGCCCCCCCCACAAACCTCACCAATCTGGTGGACATTCTCAGGGCGACGCTTAGCCCCAAAAGTCGGGTGATCGCCGACACCCGAAGTGGAAAAATAGTGGTCATGGCGACTGAAAACGAACTGACGGCGATCACCGAATTTCTCACCAAATTGGATGTGCCTGCCAATCAGATTCTAATTGAGACAAGGTTTTTTGAAACGACGACCAATCCAAAATCGGTCAAAGGTGTCGACTGGAGCGGAACCCTTCAGGGGCAAAGGGTGACATTCGGAAACGGACTACTTTCAGGAAGAACAACTTCAACCACTCCCGGCACTACGACCGGCACGGGGACCACACCAGGAGGCCGTCCGACAGGAGGAAATTCCAAGCTTTCGGAATCGACCACCATGACGACCGACTTTGGAAGTCAGAATTTTCCTTTGGGCGGGTTGAGCTTGGATACGGCAAGAGGTTTTTATCCATCGACAGCATTTCTAAGCGCGGACGGAGCGAGTGCGGTGTTATCTTTTTTAAATACAGATTTCGACACCGAGTCCATTGCATCCCCGCGTGCCATCGCGATGGAGGGCCAGCCAACCGAACTGGCGGTGATTCGAAACATTCCCATCTTTGAACAACAGCAAGGTATTGCCTCGGGTGCGGGAACCGCCCCCACGACGGTGAAACCCAACTATGATTTGAAGGTCAACGGCACGGTGCTGAACGAGGTCGGCATCAAGTTGCTTGTCACTCCCAGGGTCGTCGGTTCATCAAACATCCACCTCGACCTCAGGCCTGAAATCTCGGCTCAAGAATTAGTCCCGGCCAGCGTTCGGTTGGACAACAAAGTATCGGAATCTCCGATCTTCTCCCGCCGCAAGCTGAACACCCAGGCCATTGTGCCCAGCGGAAACACCCTGGTTCTCGGAGGTTTATTCAGCAATGAATCCAACAAAAAATATACCAAAGTCCCGATCCTGGGGGATATCCCGGTGCTAGGACTGGCCTTCCGAAAAGATGAAAAAGAGCGAAACAAACGAAACCTGCTTATTTTTGTCACGCCAACAATTGTCAGCGAGTCCGATTTTCAGGCACGTGAGTTGAGCCCGGGGTTTTTGAAAACAGCCGTGGATGGAAAAATTCCAGAAGAAACCTCCGCATGGGATGGTGGAAAGCCCCATGACTGGACAAAACCAACACTTCCTTGATTCATCGGGCAACAATCGCCGTTTCCCAGACATTCTATTATGAATATTTTCACCAAGGGGCAAAAGGGGATATTTCTCAAAGTTCCATTGTTCCTGGGGACGCTGGCATCCTGTTGCAGTCTGGGCTTGTTCGCCCAGCAAGCCTGGGCCGAGGCCTTGGTCAAGACAATTGGAGGCGGCCCGACTCAGGAAAACAGAAACGCCGCCGGTAATCGCAATGGGAGCACCTTTCTCGAATCACAGTTTAACGGACCGTCCGGACTGGCGGCAGACTCCTTTGGATTGCTCTACATCGCCGATAAGACCAACGGTGCCATTCGAAAAATATCATTCCCTGGATCCGACGAAGTGAGTCTGACCACCACCATCATCGGCAACCTAAACGCACCGGTCGCTGTCGCTTTCGACTCCGGAAATTCACTTTACGTTTTGACCCAGGGCGATGGACGAATCACCCGATATTCGCGGTTCGGAAATTTTCAGTCCATAAAGATCTCTGGATTAAGCTCTCCAACCGCCTTGGCTCTCGACAGTCAAACGAATTTTTATGTTACAGAACTCAATGGCTCCGTAAAAAGATTCAGGTTCAATGGTGCCCTTACTTTTCAGACTGGCGGATTTAATCAACCTAGGGGAATCGCCGTTTTCAAAAACGGAGACATAGCAGTCAGTGACACTTTGAACCATGCAATCAAAGTCATCAACCCAGCCAGCGGCGTGGTGAAGACCTTGACCGGAGGCCATGGGGCGGGATTCGCCGATGGACAACCGAATGTCACTCGCTTCAACCAACCTCACAACCTTTTTCGGACGACGGATGGAAGCTTGATCGTAGCAGATCGTTACAATCACCGTGTGCGAATGGTTGATGCCGAGGGCCGTGTCAGCACCATCTATGGGATTGACCCGACTGATCCGGCCTGGAGCACCAATGGTTTTCCAGGGTGGAGCGACGGTGTGGCCACGATTGCCGCAGCACGCCAGCCTTATGGAGTGACTTTTACCGGGGGAGCGCTTTTCACCACCGAGGCGAATTACCACATCGTTCGCATGATTACTGGCGTGGAATTACCTGGCGGAGGACCCGACACTGGTGGAGGCAACACGAATGCGGTGACGCCGCCCACCATATCTCCGAAATATGGATATTTTCCCATGGGGCAGGAGATTCTGGTCCAGACGGAGTTATCAACGGTATTTTACACCATTGATGGAAGTGAACCGACCACGAACAGCATCCCGGTTAGCATCGTTAATAATCAGGGCACAATTTTTTGGAGAAACACGATTGATGACCTCACGAGTCTAAAACTCAAAGCTTTTAATGGAACCAATGCATCGGTCACAGTTCAAGGGGAGAAACCTCCGGCTAATTTCATTGGGATCACCAAAAATATCAGCGGTGGAGCGGGTTCGACTGTTGTTGTTCCTGTTGTTCTAACGGTTAGAACCAACATAAAATCCATACTGTTCAGGGTTGAAGTCACACCAAACAACGGTGCGCCTCCAATTGATCCTGATGAATATTCAGCGATTTCCATCTCCCGCAACGATTTTGTATCTGTCGCTTCCCCCTCTCAAGGGTCACAAGACGCGAGATTCAGCGTTATTCCGTATCAGAATGGCGTCACTCGGGGACTAGCTGTGGTTGCAATCGGAACCAATTCTTTCTACGACGTGAAAAGCCACGCCGTGGCGGCCCTGCTTCGCATCCCAATTCCTGCAAACGCCGTCGATAACCAGACGTACACCATCGCCATATCCAGAGCGTCGGCAACCTCGGACGGCGGTCAGACGGAAGTGCCTTTGGTGACGATGAACCCGAGGACGCTGGTCGTTCGAACCATCCCGTATATCGTCGGCGATGTCTCTCCCGCTTTCTGGTATGACGCCGGTGAATTCGGCGACGGCGATCTGAACAATTCGGATGTAAACACCATGTTCTACGCCATCAACGGCATTCGCAGACCTTACACCTTTAGCGACGCTTTTGCCGCGATGGACGCGTTCCCACCTGATTCCACAGGCAGTCCGGGTGGGGATGGTGAAGTTGATTTCCAAGATTTTTCAGTCATTTTAAATCGCACTTTGGGCATCGACCCCGAAAACTGGGCCAGGTTGAACATTAAGGATGAGGATGGAAGAATCCTGTTTAACTTTCGAACGAATCTCTTGGATGGCCAATTTTCCTCCAGTGCCAAGCCGAGCAGAACAAAATCAATCTCCGTTAATACTCCAGCGCTCTCAGATCTTTGGATCAGACAGGCCTCTATTGGTGCAGGTGTCGTGCTCAACGCCAAGCCAAACTCATTGGTTAAGGTTCCAATATATTTGAAAATCTTTCCCGGTTTTTCCATCAGTGGTCTGAATTTTCGTGCTGCGGTTCACGCAAAAGGAAATGCACAGCAATTAAGCGGCGTCTCGTTTCTCCCGGCTCAAGGAATTCCTGATCCACCCTTTTCGCAACAGGTTCCTGGAGCACTCAATGAACTCATTTCTGCCTGGACTCTCGGCTCCTTCAGCCCAAAGCTTATCGGAAGCAATTTGCTGGGGCATCTTGTTTTCCAACTCCCGTTTTTCGCAGCTCCAGGCGATTCCTACGATGTTCGCATATCTTTCGCGTCGGGAGCCTCGGATTTGACAGCTCGTTATCGCCTGGAATCGATCCCAGGATCCGTCTGGGTTCTAGTATCCCCAGAGACACTGCCGGAACCGATTTCGGACGAATGGAAACAAACCTATTTTGGTTCAATCACCAATTTTATTGGCAATGCCCTTGAAGACACCGATGGAGACGGCATATCGAACTGGCAAGAATATCTGTCAGGCACTAACCCGACAAATGCCCTTTCAAAGTTGCAGTTTTATCACAGCTTCCTGAAGAGCCACGGCGATATAAAAAACATTTCGCTCCAATGGCTGACAATTCCGGGCAGAATTTACGTTTTGGAATGCAGCCAATCGCTAGACGGGGGTTGGATCCCTGTGTCCACGAAACTATTGGGAGACGGTGGGCTTCGTGAATTCACGGTGACCAACCTATTTAATGGGGAACAATTCTACCGAATCACCCTGCAACCATAAAAAGTGTCACCCCATCAATAACCACATGAAAGCAAAGCTTTTTAGTATAATTGCTTCGTTAATCGCCGGGTCCACAATGGTAACGGCTCAAACAGTCGATACGGTTCTGGCAACAAATCTTAGTGGTCCCTACAACGCAATCATCGACGGAGAAGAAAACGTTTACATTTCGGATTCTGGGCAGGACCGAATCCTGAAATTTCGACAAAGCTCTGGTCAGATTACAATTCTTGCTGGCAAGACGGGTGTTTCAGGAACGAATACCGGCACCGGTTTGTTAAACCGGTTGAACAAGCCCCAAGGCATGGTGCTGGCACGTGGCGGGCTGGTGATCGCTGATTCGGCGAATCAATTGATCCGTTTCGTGAGCTTTAATGGAGTTGTAAGCAACATTGCGGGCGCTCCACTCTCTCCAGGAGCCTCGGATGGCAAAGGTGATGCCTCTCGTTTCAACTATCCTTCTGCTCTCGCTGCGGACGGCGCAGGCAATATCTATGTTGCTGACAGCCAGAATGGTTTGATCAGGAAAATCGACAGCAATGATCAAGTCACCACCATAGCCACCGGGCTGTTCAATCCCGCAGGTATAGCCGTAGGCGACAATGGTGATATCTGGATCTCCGACACCAGAAAACAAGTCATACAGAAGCTTGGAGCAGACGGTGTGATGCGAATCATCGCGGGAACCCGCGGAAGCAGTGGTTCCGAGGATTCTGATCATGGGCTTTTGGCAAAATTCAATCATCCCCGAGGCCTCTTGTGGGTTAATAAAACAGTCGGGCTCTTGGTGGCAGATGGGGGTGGTCATACCATTCGCAGAATTTATTTTAGTTCTGAACTCGAAGATTACGTGGTGGAAACTTTCGCCGGAACTCCAGATAATTCAGGGTTTCTGGACGGCAATCTCACCACCGCGAGGTTTAACAATCCAGTTGCATTGACAAGGGATCCTGAGAATGGTGGATTCCTGGTTGTTGATCGCGCCAACAACGCCCTTCGCAGAATTCAACTGACGCCAAATCAACCACCACTTGCGGACCCCCAGATCGGGATAGTTCTTTTTCCGCCCCCCGATTTCACATCTCAACTTTTTCCGCTCCAGAATGGAGTTTTTAACAATGACGTGATCCTTGCGGTGCTGCGGGAAGAAGGTTCTGAAGCATATTTTACAAAAGGCCCCACCCCAGCCAGCCCCTTGGAAGATTTTATTCCCATCCCAAGCAATGTCACTGGAACCCAGACACCGACCTATCACAACGGCTTATTTCGAAATCAAGTGCTTCCAACTTTGTTTCCGCCGGAACCTGACGTCATGGTAAAAGTGATCTCCAGCCAGGATGGTCGGCGCTCCAGCAAGGTGGTTACAGCAAGGTACCAATTTCGAACTGCAAATCCTCTGATTCTTGGTGACAACGCCGCCGCATTCAATGTGACTAATGTGACCGATGGGTCGGTAATGTTTTATACCATTGATGGGACAGATCCATCTCGGACCAGCACCAACGACAGCACCGTGGGCCCAATTCCAGCCGGGCAAAACTTTTCGTTTTTGCTCAAGGATACTGATCTTACTGTTAAGATTCAGGCGTTCCGCGACGGTTTTGCTCCGAGTGATATAGTTAAAAAAGTATTTTCAACGACTAATTTTGTCGCGAACAGACTTACGTTTGGGTTTGAGAACGGCGAAGCATCCAGCGAGTTCATAGGTGCTTCGGGTCAGCGCTTTTACGCACCGGTGACTTTAAGCCTGGTGGGAGGGCGTTCCATGTATTCCCTTCAATTCAACATGACGGTGACCAACCTTTCGGGCCCCCCGGTAGCTGGCAGTAGTCTAGGTTTCATTTCCTTGCTAATGAAGCCGATTACAATAGCTGAAAGAACTGTTTTTGTTCCGATTGAACCTTCGGTTTTTGGCGGGGAGAAGACCTTTATGGAGGTGATTCCAAGATTCGATGGAACTTTTTTCACCAACTTTTATAGTCAAACAACGTTTTCTAATCTGATATTCACCAATTTCTCAGCAAACCTGATCGGGGTCGGCTGGATTGAAAGACGCGGACAAACTAACCTTTACAACACCGTCGCCCAAAATCTTGTCAGCTTTTCACAAGCGCATAACCGACGCTATTTGGGGGCAAATGGCAAAGTGATTGTCGGTGGTTATTCCTTCAGAATTCCAAGTTCCGCCCGGGAAAATGATACTTATAAGATTCAAATCGAAAGACCTTCAGCCACTCTCGATGGGGTTGATGCCGATCTTTATATTGAGGCACCTACCAACAAGACTGTGAGCGGAGGCTCCTTGAATGCGGTAAAATATGTAAAAGTCGGCTCACGGCTTTATTTGGTGGGGGATTGCCTGCCGTTTAGATGGTTTAACGCTGGCGATTTTGGCGACGGAAGAATTCTAAACAACGATATTCTACAAGTTTTTCAGACTGCAATCTACGGTTTAAACCCACCCCTGCCGGGCAGCGATTTTATGGGTTCGCTCGATTCTTCCGATGGTGAGATCAATCCATTTTTGGATTCAATTGACGGAAACGATTTGACCATTAATGATGTGAAATACGGCGACGGTGCCCTGAACATTGATGATCTCTATGTCACTTTCAGAAGATCATTGGATCCGACATTAAAATGGTACGCCCGGTATTGGTCCAACGGAATTCTTAATGCCGTCGAGGTTCCGAACCGGTATAACACCAACGACTTGAGTTCCCAGAGCTTTTCGTTCCCACAGCACGACGAACGGATAAAATCCGTGCCTTCCGACATCAAACCGTTCGTTACCTTCAGCGCTGATGACATCGTCCTCACTCCTGGACAAACCTCGGTTTCAGTGCCCATCCGGGCCAACATTGCAGGCAACCGAAAATTGCGCGCCCTGCTATTAAGCCTCTCGGTGGTTCCTTTAGGCAATACACCCCCAATTACAATCCCGGTGACTTTCGCACCAAATCCCGATCTCAATGCACCGTTTCGAACCGATTCATTCAACCCCAACCATTTTGGGGCTGTCTGGTTGGGCGAGAATGTCTTGAACAAAGGTCTGGCCGGAAACGCCATTCTCGGAAATTTGAACGTGATCCTGCCAACAGGACTTCCGGCTGACGCGGCTTACAAGATCCATTTTGAACATGTGTCAGGCTCTCCGAATGGCCTGGGCCTCTTTCCCAAAGCCGTTCATCCTGGTTTGATCACCGCTGCGAATGTTTCTGGATCTATTTGGAAAGATAAGATTCCTGACTCATGGCGGTTGAGATATTTTGGAACTTTAAAAAACATCCTTGGACTTCAGAAAGCGGATGCGGATGGGGATGGCGCAAACAATGAGGAAGAGTTTCAGGCAGGAACAAACCCGAATGATCCCATGTCTGCCTTCAAATTGATCTACGGAAACAATCGTAACGGAACAAATTCCATCCGCCTGAGATGGCCAAGCGTTCACGGCAAGAGTTACATTGTTGAAAAATCCCCGGTGTTGATTGGTGGTGAATGGACTGTAATCACCAGCAACCTCATCGGGACCGGTTTGATTCAGGAATTTAGCGAAACCAACACGGATGAAACTGTGCAGTTCTTCCGCGTTCGGACTGAGGAGTAACCAGGATTAGAATCCAGATTTTTTACAGAACATGTTTTGGCTGGTCCGGGATGGGCGTGATTAAAAGTGGGTGAAATATTTCCACCTCACCGATTCAGTTCGCCCATAGGAGCAGTGCTGCGGCTCACAGCCCTCACAGCCCCGCGCTCCGGGGAGGCCTCACCCAGTTTTAATCACACCCGTCCGGGATGTCCGGGATGTCCGGGATAGTCTCCCTCTTTTGGGGCTGGAGTTTTTAGGGGCTAAAAACCAGAATTGTTCCTTCGCATCCTCTGAATTTACGCATGGCATTTTGATCAAAGCCCGGTGTGGACGAGGACAAAATCACCTCCCAAAAAAATGCTTTCCATTGAACAAACTGCGCGCATCTCTGGCCGAGCGGTCCAAAGTTAATCCTTGAAGTGTATCCCGGGAGAAAGTCTCGTTTTTTGTAATTCAGAACTGAAATTCTGAGGATGTTAATGAGAATTACCGGCACATAGGGAAAAACCCAATGATTATGCGGGTATAACCCTTGAATACAATCTTGACCTTGAACACTTTACAACCTTAAGTAAGATCTTGTAGGTATTTTCATGTTCGCCCAAATTAAAAGCCTTTTTTCCAACGACATCGGAATCGATTTAGGGACGGCAAACTCCCTCGTTTATGTTCGGGATCGTGGAATAGTCTTGCGAGAACCTTCCGTAGTGGCCATCCAGGCTGGAACCACCAATGTACTGGCCGTCGGAGACGAAGCAAAAAGAATGCTCGGACGGACTCCTGGAAACATTGTGGCCATCCGTCCCATGAAGGACGGAGTTATTGCGGATTTTGAGATCACTGAAGCCATGCTGCGGCATTTCATTCAGCGTGTTCACCATCGCAAACTCATCGCTCCACGGGTCGTCGTAGCCGTTCCATCAGGAATAACTGAGGTTGAAAAAAGAGCTGTCAAAGATTCCGCCACACATGCCGGCGCACGGGAGGTATATCTCATTGAACAACCGATGGCTTCAGCCATCGGGGTCGGATTGCCCGTTCACGAACCCGCCGGAAATATGATCGTCGATATCGGGGGTGGCACTTGCGAAATTGCCATTATTTCCCTGGCTGGAATTGTTTTCAGCCGCAGTTTGCGAGTGGGTGGTGATGAATTTGACGAGAACATCGTGGCTCACATGAAACGTGCCTATAATTTAATGATCGGTGAGCGCACAGCGGAGGAAATCAAGATCCGAGTAGGTTCAGCTTTTCCGCTGGAGCAAGAATTAACCATGGAAGTAAAGGGGCGCGATCTCAGTGCCGGGCTGCCAAAAACTTTGACCATCCGTTCCGAAGAAATTCGTGAAGCCCTGAAGGAACCACTTTCGAGCATCTTGGAATCGATACGCATCACTCTCGAACGCTGCCCGCCCGAACTCTCAGCCGACCTCGTTGAACGAGGCATTGTCATGGCCGGGGGCGGAGCTCTGCTCCGCGGCATTGACCGGCTGGTGGCCGAGGAAACAGGATTGCCTGTCCACATTGCCGACGATCCCCTCAGTGCCGTTGCAGAGGGAACCGGAAGGGTGTTACAAGAACTGGCTTTCCTTAAACGAGTGGCTTCCAGCAAGACTTAATTCTTCCAAACGCTCATCTGCAGTCAGGTGAAAATGTTTCGCAGACCGCAGTATATAGCTCTAGTTTTTGTTGTTGCCGTTGTGGTGCTTCTCTACAAGCTCCCCTCGGAAACCGTGACCAGAACCAAATTCGCTTTGGGCACCCTTTTTCTGCCCCTGTTCGGTCTGGCAGGTTCTTCCAACACCCTAAAAGACGAGTCCGCCCATCTGATCACCTCCAAAAAGGATCTCCTGCGACAAAACCGATCCCTGCAACAAGAGAACTCCGAACTCAGGATGACCCTGGAGCGTCAGGATGAACTTACACATGAGAACGATCGTTTGCGGGCCGCCCTGCAATGGCGACAACGGAATCAGGGAAATTTCAAGCTCGCACGCGTTGTCGGGCGTGATCCCGCGAACTGGTGGCGCACCATCCACATAGACTTGGGCTCGCAGGACGGCTTGTTCCCACACCTCCCCGTTCGAACCGCCGAAGGCCTTGTCGGACGGGTTTTGGCCGTAGATGCCCACCGATCGCAGGTGGTGCTGCTGGGAGATCCCAATCTGCGGGTGGGAGCGCTGGTGGTGGAAACCCGTGAAACAGGTGTGATCATTCCCAGCAACACCCGGCAGTTTAATCAAAATCTTGTCGATCTCGGTTACCTGGCAGGCAACAGCGGGATCAAACCAAACCACACCGTGGTCACCAGCGGGGACGGCGGAATGTTCCCCAAAGGGATTTTGATTGGAAAGATTGTCGATGCCAGACATGTGGATTTTGGCATCTCCACTGAAGCCCGGATTCAGCTGGCAGCAGATCTCACATCGTTGGAAATGGTATGGGTGTTGATGCCATGAACTGGGTTCTATCATTTATCATCATCCTCGCTGTCCTGCTGGCAGTTTTTGCACAGGTTCGGGTCGAATGGTTTCGTGAAATATTCGGAACGCAGTTTGACCTGCTGCCGGCCTTCATGGTGTATGCCGGACTTAATTCGAGCATCATGCTGATGACTACCATCGCATTGTTCGGAGGATTGCTCCTAGACTCCTTTTCATCTAACCCTCTCGGCGCATCGGTAATTCCGCTGTTTATAATTGGGTTTGTGCATCATCAAAACAGGTCGCTGCTTTTGCGGACCACGGCCTTTGCCCAGTCGGTTTTGGGCCTTAGCGCCTCGGCAACGGCGCCTCTTTTCACCTGCCTGATCATCCTGGCCCTGGGTGAATCACCCATTATTGGGGTGGGGTTCATCTGGCAGACCATCGTCTCCGCAGCATTCGGCGCCGTCGTCACCCCGGCACTTTTTCTTTTTTTGGGCCGTATTCAAAAAGCCTTCGACTACCAGCAAGATCCAGGCTCCAGCTTCCGGCCTGATCGCGAAATCAAGAGAGGAAGGTTCTAGATGCTCGTCGTGGACCAACTCAAAAGAAATGACCCGGCCCTGCGCCTGCTGGCCATGCTGGTAGGACTGGGATTGGTCATCCTCTTTGCCGGTCTTTATTACATCCAGATCATTTCTTACAAACATTATGCCGAAAGCGGCAAGGGTCAGACCTACAGGACAGTTCGAATCCCTGCGGTCCGTGGAAAAATCGTGGATAGAAACGGACAGGCCATCGCGGAGAACCGGGCGGTTTATAATATCGTGCTGTATCTGGACGAACTACGCCCTCTTTTTCGCGAAGAATACCGGAAGTCGATGGCAAGACTGAAAACACCCGCGGCTCCGGCACCCGGCTTTATTAAGAATGCCTGGGTGAATTTCACTGGCACAATTCAAAACATCTTCGGATCCAAGCCTAAAAATCCCAGCCATTCAGCCGCTCGTTTGCAGGAAAAATTGATGTTCGACCGGCAGATTCGTTTCCGGGTTGCAAGCAATCTTGTTCAGCATGTGAGCGACCTGCTGCAAATGCCCATTCCTTTTAACGAAGAAGATTTTCATGCCCATTATGAGCGAAAAAAAATCCTGCCCCTGCCTGTACTCAAGGACCTGACACCTGTCCAGCTGGCACGGTTTGAGGAACAACCGGCCAACCCTCCCGGGGTCAGCCTCGAAGTGATTCCGACCCGCATATATCCGCAAGGTGAAGGGGCCGCGCACATGATCGGCCACCTGAGCCGGGAGGAAATTGCAGATGAAAACGCCTCTATTTTTGACTATCGATTGCAAGATTACAAAGGAGTCATCGGGCTGGAAGGTGTGTTTGATGAGGAGTTGCGTGGAAAAGCCGGTGTGAAATCAGTCGTGGTCAACCGTCTCGGCTATCGGCAAAAAGAAAGTGTCTGGATTCCTTCCGAACCGGGCAGGAGCCTCGTCCTGACCATCGATCTGCCTTTGCAACAGGTGGCCGAAAAAGCCTTAAAATCCACAGCCCTCGGTCCCGAAGCCAGGGCGGCCGCGGTGGTGATGGACTGCCGCAATGGCGATCTGCTCGCGATGGTTTCCAATCCCGCCTATGATCCCAACATTTTCCTCAAGCGATTGAGCATGGAAGATCTGGAAAAATTAAATGACGTCGTTCTCCGCCCACAGATCAACCGGGCGACGCAGGGGATTTACCAACCCGGTTCTATATTTAAGATCATCAGCGGGCTGGCTGCGTTGGAGGCCGGAGTCATGACCGCGCAGACGGTGATCACCAATCATGGCGCTTACCATTTGGGCAATGAAACCATCCTGGACCGCCTGGCACCGACGGGCGAATACGATTTCAGACGGGCGTTTCTAAAATCTTGCAACACCTACTTCATCGAATTTGGCCTCCGGGCCGGCCTGGAAAAAATCCTCGATCTGGGAGATCGATTTTATCTTGGCCAAAAAACTGACCTCCCAATCATGCAAAACAACGGCGGCATCTTCCCGTCTATGGAAAGCATCCGTCTGGCTAGGCAGAAAGGGAGGTTGTGGACCGAAGGCAACACGGCGCATGTTTGCATCGGCCAGGAAATCGCCGTCACCCCCATGCAGATGGCGGTCATGACCGCTGCAATCGCAAACAACGGAAGAATTCTCTGGCCCAGGCTGGTGCAGAAAATACAATCCACGGACCCGATGAGCCGCGAAGATGCGACGAGAACCTTTCCGTCAAGAATCCGTGGGGAACTGGGTGTCCGCCCCGCCCATTTGCAATTGATCCGCCAGGCCATGCTCGACGATGTCGAGGACCGGGAGGGGACCGGACAAAAAGCTTTTGTACCCGGTTTTCGCGTTTGCGGAAAAACAGGGACTGCGGAG
>Ga0163152_10003301_pt1 | contig 21200 bp, 17 predicted proteins | sample OliLakLV19MP8IB2_FD_148635 | JGI IMG/M metagenome (GOLD analysis project Ga0163152, IMG submission 148635) | Freshwater microbial mat bacterial communities from Lake Vanda, McMurdo Dry Valleys, Antarctica - Oligotrophic Lake LV.19.MP8.IB-2 | ecosystem: Environmental > Aquatic > Freshwater >...
GCGAGGCGCGACTACCGCCGCACGATGCGGCAGATGCCGACCATGGCAAACCTTGGCTTTGCCATCGGTCGGCCAAGTGGCCAAAGGCCATGGATGGCTTTGGCCACGGACAGTCAGAGCGGCGTCTGCTCCGGGCGGCGGCGGGTGCAGTGCTCCGGCCGCCGGTGCGGCGTAGAGGGCCGCGCCAGAGATGAAAAGGATGCCGGCTGGTGGCAGATGGCGACCACGGATGCGCTCGCGTTCCCGTGGGGGCCGCACCGGGGCCTAGGCCTGGGCGAGGCCACTTTTGACGTGGCCGTGGCCGGGGGGCAGACAGTACAGTACCCCCATTCCCCCCGGGTTGCCGCCTGGGGCTCGCCACGGAGGGTGACACAAGTGGCCGATATTGTCTTCGCTTTCGACCCCGCAATCGACCGTCCGCTCGCCGTGCCCAACTCCGCTCACGCGGCCGTGACGGCGATCATCGGACGGGCCGCTGCCGAATCGTTTTCCGAAGCCGTGGCGGTGGCCCGACGTGGCGAGGCATCGGTGCTCGTCGTCTGCGGCCGTTGGCTCGACCCGCTGCGGGCAAGCCCAGCCCAGGCAGCGATGGTGCGATCGGCCGTCCGCGATCTTGCCGCCGTGGGCTGCCGCACCGTCTTCATGACCAGCGATGCCACGACATGCCACGACATGGCCCGCATGCTCGGTGAGCCTCAGGGGCTCTTCTTCGCAACGCCGGCCGCGCCCCTCACGCTCGATATCCATGGCATCGCGGTGGAGTTTGTCGCCGTGGAGAATGCATCGGGCATTGCAACGATCCCGCTCGATCCACCCCCGCGCTCCGGCGCCCACCGCCGCGTCGTGCTCGGCTGGGACACGACCATCCCCACTTCCGCAGCCGACGACAGCGGATGGCCGGGCGACCACGACCCCGCATCGGCGTTTGTTCACGCGGCCGCGGCATCGCCTGCGTGGACGCTGCCAGGAGCCTTTTGGATCTGGGCATCCCGTCGGCGGCCTGCCCTTCCGTCGGGCATCTGTCACCTGCCTCCGCTTCAGCCCCGGTCGCCGCATGAGCGCGTCGAAGGCGGCTGCTGCACGCTCACCCTTGTTGACCGCGCGGCTGCGGTCGACGACCACACGGTGCCCGCCGATTGGCGCGCGAGCTGGCGCGACATTCCCACGCAGCGGGTCGGCTGGCGGACAGTGAAGGTCGAGTCGTCGGCCGGTGGTGACGAGGAGCTAGCGACGGCACTCTGGCAGGCGATCGAACAGGTCGCGCCCGGCGAGCAAGCCCCGCTCGAGCTCGTGCGGTGCATCGTGGAGTGTGGAACGAGCGTGAGCCACCGTGTCCGCGTCGGCGAAGTCGCAGCTGAAACGCTGGCGCGACTGCGCGACCTCTTCGACCCCAAGGCGTTCCGTGCCTGGTGCGTCGAGGTGATGGCCGACCCCGGCGAGTCACTCGCCCCACTTGGCCACGCCCGCTCGGGCGGCCGTCCTGGCACGACGACATCGTTTACGTCGGCGCTTGCCGACATTGTGCAGGTGATGGAGCTCGACCCTGCCGCCCCGATCAGCCCCACCGCGGCCCGCCAGGCGGGCTGGGAGGCTCTCGAGCTCATCGAGTCCACCTGACGCCCACGACCCGAATCTTCTGAAGAGAGTTGCCAGTATGTTCATCGAACGCATTGACGCCGAGCGATTTGGCGCCCTGAATCGGGTCGTCGTGGATCGGCTCGGTCCCGGGTTGCAGGTGCTCCACGGCACCAACGAGACCGGAAAAACCACGCTTCTCGAGTTCGTCCGCGCGATCTTCTTCGGCTTGGAGGGGCAGTTCCGTCGCGGCGTGCTCGATCCCTCCCTGCCCTGCGCGGGCCGGCTCCTCGTGCGTGTGCCGCCAGAGCAGACACTCCTGGCCATCGAGCGACGGCATGAAGGCCCGCATCTCGTAGGGCTCACGCAGGAGACGTATGCCGACGGAGTGATCGGCCTCGGCGGTGACCACGGTGACCTCATCTCGATCACGGATATTGACCCCCGGCACACGAGCGACGGGCCACGTCACCGCACCTATCTTCAGGACATCGTTGGGGACATCGACGAGACGACGTTTACGAACGTCATGGCCTTCGGCCTCGACGAGCTCCACGAACTGCGAACGCTCGAGCCCGAGGGCTGCGGCAGCCGTCTCTACGAGCTGGCAAGCGGCCTCGATCGCTCGAAGGTGGCGCGTGTGCTGGACCAGTTGCGTGCTGCTACCGCCCGGCTCGACTCGACCTCGTCCGACGTATCGCCGCTCACCGCGCTCAAGGCGCGAAGGGCTGACCTCCTCGCCAGACTCGCCGCCACCGGTGCCCCAGCCCTCGTCGCGGGGGGGCTCTGGAGTGAGCTGGCTCACCTCGATGCGGAGATCGCTGCCATCGCCGGCCGCATCGAGCGGGGCGAGCGGGCCGAGAGCGTAGTGCGTGGTGTGATCGCGCTCGAGCCGATCTATCGCGCCTGGAAAGAGACCGCCGAGCAGCTTGCCCTGCTCGAGAGCACGCCGCTTGTCCACGCCGATCGAGACGCCTGGCGGTATGCCGCCCGCAGGCTGCGTCGCGCGGAGAAACTCGCGAAGAGCCGCAAGAAGATCCGGGTGAAAATCGCTCGTCAGCTTCGCGACCTTCCAAGTGAATCGGTCGTCTGGTCGAAGCGCGGGTCGGTCGCGACGCTTGTGGAAGAGGAGCCGCGGCTCGAGCGGCTTGCCGCCGATGTGGCGAGGGCCGAGAGCCATGCCCGCCTGGCAGCGCGACGGTTCGGTGAGCAGGTGGGCATCGCAGGGCTGTCGCGGCTCGTGCCGGTGACATTGCCGGCCGAGTTTGATGCCGATGCCTTGCCCGATGTGCTTCTCCCCGAGGGGTTTGCCCTGTCATTTGGCCCGCTGCGAAGCCGGGCCAAATCGTGGAGCCGTGCCTCCCGCAGTCTCGCTACCGCGAAGAAGAATCTCGCGGCGGCGAAGCGGACCCTCACGGACGCCAAGAACGGTATCGAAGGCGCTGGCCGCAGCCTCGCCGGATCATCGGTTCAAGAAGCCATCGACAAGGCCGGCGAGAGAGCCGCCTCGCTCCGCAAGCGAATCACCGCCGGCGAACAGCTTGGCGAGCTCGATCAATCGGTGGCCCGCCTTCGCCGGGATGTGACCGAAAGCATGGAAGCCCAGCTTGTTCCTGTGCCGTGGCTTGTCGCCCTCGGCGTCTTGTTCGTGGCCGGGACGGGCATGCTGCTCTCGGGGTCGCTTCTGCCGAAGGAGGTCACGGGCACTCTCGCCTACGCGATCGCCGCGCTCGGCGCGGCCGGCGCGGGCGTTGCCTCGATCACCACATGGTCACTCGACCACAATGCCACGGCGAGTCTCGAGGCCGCGCGGCGCCAGTATGAGATGGCACAGAAGCAGCGCGACGACCTGGCGGGCCAGATCGCAGCGCTCGACGTGCGACTGGGTGGCGACGCTGCCTCCGGCCTCGACCGGCGGCTGGCTGTCGCGCAGGCCGAGGTCGATCGGCTCGAGGAACTGGCAAGCCGTGCAAGTTCCGTCCATGCCCTCGCCGAGCAAGTGGCAATCGCCGAGCAGGAGGTGAAGCAGGCAAACGAGGAGCGGATGGCGTCCCGCGGCCGGTGGTGCAAGGCGCTCGAGCACCGTGGCCTGCCACACAATCTCTCGCCCCGAGAGGTGCGGCAGATCGCGTCCCATCGCCACACGCTCCTCACGCTTGATGACGACCGTCGCCGACTCTCCGAGGAGGCGCGGCACAAGCGCGACGAGTTCGCCGCCGTCGGCCGCCGGATCGACGAGCTGCTCGTCGAATGCGAGCTTGTCCCAGAGTCGACGCCGCTGGATCACCTGCGGCTTTTGAAGGAGCGGCTCGATGCCGACCGCACGATCGTCCGTCGCCGTGCGTCGCTTGGCCGCCGACTCGAATCTGGCCGTCGCCGTCACCGCGCCGTGCTGCGTCAGGCGAAGGTCGCCGAACGTGCGGTCCACGAGTTTTATGTGCGGTGGGGCGTGAAAACCGAAGCGGAGTTCCTCACCACGGTGGACCGACGCGGCCAATACGAGGAAGCTCGCCGCGAGGCTGAAGCCGCTGAGGTGGCCTGGCAGGATGCCCGACGACGGACGAGTGAACCACCCGATGTCGATCAATGGCTTGCTGATGCGCCGGCCGTGCCGCTCGCCGGCAGGTTCGCCGAGGCTGCGGCCGTGACCGCTCGCCATCGGGCAGCCCTCACCGAAGCCCGCGACCGCCGCGCGACGACCGCCGCCCGCGTCGAGGCGGCTGCGTCGGATCGCGGCAACGAGTCGCTCCAGGCGGAGCTGGCGTTGCTCGATCTTGAAATCGCTGAGCAGCAAAACCGTCGGCGCGTGCTCGAACGAGCCCGGGAGCTCCTCGAAGCAACCCGCGCGGCCGTGGCCCGCGACCATCAGCCACCCGTGCTCCGTGAGGCGTCGCGGTGGCTCGCGCGGCTTACTGACGGCCGGTATCACTCGATCACCACGGCTGTGGACGAGGCCAGGCTCGATGTCCACGAGAAGGACGGCACGCTCTGGAAACCCGAGCGGCTCAGCCGTGGCACGCGGGAGCAGGTGTTTCTGGCGCTGCGGCTGGCGCTGCTTCGTGACCTCAGCCGACACGATGTGACGCTCCCGGTGGTCATGGACGATGCGCTGGTCAACTTCGACGATGTCCGCGCCCGCTCCGCCGCCCGGGTCCTGGTCGAATTCCTCGCCGAGCAGGGTGCCGACCGTCAGATGCTCGTGCTCACCTGCCACGCGCACGTCGCGGCGATCTTCCACGAGGCCGGCGCCCACGTTCGATCCCTCAGCGATCCGAATGCCACCTGGGGTCGCAAGGCCGCACCGCCGCCTCGCATCGTGGCCAAGGCATCGCCAGCCCCTGAGCCCGAGCCGCAACCCGTCGCCAAGGTTCCGCCACCATCAACCGATCTCTGGCCTGCTGAAGCGTTCTTCTTTGGCCGCGAGACTGGGACCGATGGAAAGGGCGTATCACGAAGCCACGGTCAGCTAGCCGCTGCCGCCAAGCCACCCCGGCGACATGCCTCGCGTCATCGGAAGCAGCGCCTGTAGAAATCCGCTACACGCGGACCATGCCGTCCTGAACGGCTCGCAGATACCGCTGCCGCATTCCTGCAAGGAGCATGCCGAGATAGGCATTTGCTCCGAGCGAGAGGAACAGCGCAATGAGGCTTCCGATAAGCAAGCCCCACGGACGGTCGGTCGTCATGACGCCTGTGGATGTGGCAGCAAGTGGCTCAGCGTTGCGGCCGGATGCGACTGCTACCGGGGCCACTCGGCGCGGCCGCTTGGCGGCCTCGACGACCGATCGCTCCACCGCGGGGGGCCACGCATCGCCGATATAGATTCGCACGCGGCGAATGTCACGCGAGTCGGCGGGAACGTCGCTCGTGAACTGGTAGGGGGTCTCGTTCTGCATGAGGTCGGGCTCGACGCGAACGAGGTAGTCGCCTCCGCCTTCGTCGCTCGGGACATAGGCCGCTTCAATGCCGGTTGCGAGGAGAGCCGCCAGGGCCAGCACGCAGTCAAGAATCATCGCTCAGTCCCTTCGAAGGCGTCACCAGGCGATCGAATGGATCGCATTCCGCCGCCCCATGGCCGCAGAATCCCCAGATTTCAACCTCGACTACCCCCCTCATGCAACTCCGACGGCGGTTTGAGCGGCCCGGCAGGCACCAGGCCAGCCTCTCCGGCCGCTGCCACGGCAGCAGCGGAAGCCCGGTCTGACGCGTCGAAACTGTCGATTTCTGCGGCGAGCATCGTGAGTGCCGCCTGGAGGAATGCCACGGCGATGGGGCCCACGAAAATTCCGATCGGCCCGAGCGCAGCCACGCCCCCCAGCACGCTCAAGAGCGCCAACAGGGGATGGAGCTTCGACTGTCCTTGGAGGACGATCGGCTTGATGATGTTGTCGATTGCGGAGACGACGAGCAGCCCCCAGGCCGCCAGACCTGCCGCAGCCCACGTGTTTTTGGCGAAGAAGAACAGGTAGAGGCAAGCAGGCAGCCACACCGCTGCGGCACCGAGCAGCGGCACCATCGAGAGAACGAACGTCAGGAGGGTAAGCAGGAAGACGTTGTTCAAACCCGCCACCGCATAGCCCAGGCCGCCGAGGGTGGCCTGAACGGCCGCCGCCAGGAGCGTGGCGGTGACAACGGCCCGGCTGATCTCCTCAAACTCTTCGAGAAGCTGCCACTGGTGGCGGATGTCGAGCGGAATCAGTCTGGTGACGGCCGCGAGCATCCGCGGCCCGTCGGCGAGGAAGTAGAAGAATGCGACGATCATGACGACGATGCCGACGAGGAGCTTGAATGCCTTCACCGGCGCCCCCGTGACGATAGGGCCGATCCATTCCTCGCCGATCTTTCTGAGCTCACGATTGACGTCGTCGGGTGTCACATTGAGCCCGGTGGCCTCGTTGACACGAGCGACGATGCCCTCGAGCGCGGCAGGGTCGAGCTTCAGGCCGTCGGGCGTTTGGAGAAGCGCCATCGCATCTGTGCCGGCCCGAACGACGAGGAAGCCGAGGGGCACGAGCACGATGACCAGCACGGCGAGCGTCGTGAGCCCTGCCGTGGCCCATCGTGGCCCACCGATGCGGCGCAGGATGGCCCGGTGGAGCGGTCCAAAAATGACGACGAGCATCGCCGCCAAGAGGAGTGGCAAGAGGAAGGCGGCCATCACCTGCAGCGACAGCAGGCCGAAGAGAACAACCAGTCCAATGAGGATCGCGAACGAAACCAGACGGGTCATGCGGTCTTTCTGGATGGGCGTCGAGATGCCTTTTGCGAACGACTCGAGTCTACTTGCAGCCGTGCTCCCTCTGGGGAACGTGACTCGGCATTCCGTCTTGGGGCAAGTCGTCGATTCAATACCGCGGTGTGGCAGGATCGATTTCCAGCGACCATGCCTCGATGCCGCCAGCCATGTTCTGTGCGGTCGGGAAGCCGCGTTCACGCAGAAACCGCGTCACCCGCATGCTGCGGCCGCCGTGGTGGCAATGGACGACGATGCGGCCGTCGCGGTGTGCCTCGATCTCAGCGAGCCGTTCGGGAATCTCTTGCATGGGGATAAGGGTGGCCCCAGGGATCATGGCGATGGCGTGTTCGTCGGGCTCACGGCAGTCGAGAAGGAGGAATTGCTCGCCTGCCGATCGGAGGGCCTGCACGGCGTGGACATCGATTTCGAGAGCGTCGGTGGTCATGGTTACCTCGTAGCTTTTTCGTGTTCGTGATCTTTTCGGGGCGGCCCAGTGACAGCATAGCGTCCTCGTCCGCCCCCAAACTGGCCTTCCCGATTCCCCGGCGTGCCGTGGTAGCCTCTCGCCTGCCGGGTCTCCCCGGTTCCCACCTTCGGAGCTTCCAAGATGCACGTCATTCAGGGTTTTGTATCGGTTGTCGCCCGGCTGATGATCGTTGCGATTTTCTTGGCAAGCGCCGCGGCCAACAAGATCCCGAAATTCACCGAGGTGGCCGAGACGATGGGGGGTGTCGGCATCCAGCAGCCCAAGATCATGCTCGCCGGAGCGATCGTGTTTTTGATTCTCGGATCGGTGTCTCTGATCGTCGGCTTCTACGCCCGATTCGGCGCTCTTCTGCTGCTCGTCTTCTTGATCGCCGCAAGTTATTATTTCCATGCCTTCTGGAAGCTCCCGGCGGGCCCGGATCAGATGAGAGAGCAAATCAACTTCATGAAAAATGTCGCCCTCATGGGCACGATGGTCTTCATCATGGCCAACGGCGCTGGCGCCTGGAGCATGGACGCCTGCCGCAGATGCTCGGAGCCGAGCGAGCCCGCTGCCGAGACCTGACGACCCCCTGGTGGGGACGTGCGTTTTCTGATTCGTGTGCTGGGCAAGGCCCATCGTCGTTTGGCTCCTCGAGCTGCTTCGAGATCAAGACGGCGTGCGCCGTTACGGGGCGACGGCCGATGCGCGTGGCACGCGACGCGAGTCGACGTGGCATCTCCTGAGCTTCACGCACTCGTCCCTGAATCCGACACCGTCATTCAACCATGGCTCACGACACCTTTTCCGCGATCCGCGAGCGCAACTACCGGTTGTTCCTGGGCGGCTGGCTCCCTGCGTCGTTCGGGCTGCAAATGCAGGCCACCGCGCTGGCGTGGGAGATCTACGACCGCACGCACGACCCGCTGGCGTTGGGACTCATCGGCTTGGCCCGCGCGTTGCCGACGGTGTTGCTCGCGCTGCCGGCCGGTCGCATCGTCGATCTGGTCGATCGCAAGCGAGTGTTGATCCTGACCCAGTTCGGCTTCGCGCTCACCGGCGGACTCCTCGCGCTGGGTTCGATCGCATGGAGTCGCGGCCTCTTCGGCGACGGTCACCTTGGATTGTGGGTGATGTATCTGCTCATCGCACTCACAGGCTGCGCTCGCGTGTTCAACGGACCGAGTCGATCGAGCCTGTTGCCGGAGTTGTTTCGCGATGGGCCGATCGGGCCGGTGTTTCACAATGCGATTACGTGGAATATCGGCGTGTTTCAATTGGCGGCGACGCTTGGGCCACTCGCAGCGGGCGGACTCATCGCGTGGCTGAACGTGACGTGGGTGGTGTACGCGATCGCCGCAGCGTCGTGCATGTGTTTCGGCTTCACCGCGATGTTCATTCGGCCGTTTGTGACCGATGAGCCGCACGAACGCGTCGATTCGATCTGGCGACTGGTGCGGCCGTCGGCGCTGTGGCCGGGCATTTTTGCAGGCATACAGCACATGGCACGCGAGAAAACCGTTCTCGGTGCGATCACGCTCGATCTCTTCGCGGTGCTGCTGGGTGGTGCGACGGCACTGTTGCCGGTGTACGCCGAGGACATTCTGCACGTCGGGCCGCAAGGATTTGGCGCCTTGCGGGCCGCGCCATACGTCGGCGCGCTCGCGATGGCGATCGTGCTGGCGCGGCGTCCACCGTTCAAGAACGCCGGGCCGGCGCTGCTGTGGTCCATGGCGGCATATGGAGCGTGTACGATTGTGTTCGGCTACTCGACGAGTTTCTGGCTGTCGCTGGCGATGCTGGCGACACTGGGCGCGGCAGACAACATCAGCGTGGTGATTCGAAGCGTGCTGGTCATGGCACGCACGCCGAATCACCTGCGCGGCCGCGTCGGCGCCGTCAACAGCGTGTTCATCGAGTGCTCGAACGAAGTCGGCGGATTCGAGAGCGGATTGGTGGCGCGGCTGCTCGGCCCGGTGTTCAGCGTCGTCTCCGGCGGCATCGGCACGATCCTGGTGGTGATCGCAACAGCGGTGCTGCTGCCAGAGTTGCGGACCATGCGCCGCGCGGATGTCGCAGAGTCGGGCAACCGGTAGCCCGGTGGTGAGCCATGATCAATAAAGCCGAAATGCGAGCGCACTTTGCCGACGGGTACGACTTCCCGCCGCTCCTGATCCGTCTTGGCCCTGGGGACGCACTCCTGCAAAAGACCGATGAATTGGACGCCATCCTTGCCACCACTGCCGAGGAGCAGACATTCGAGTTCGCTGCCGAATTCAAGCCTCGAAACTCCCCCAGAATCTTCGATGAGGCACTCCACCAGATCGAGAAAGCAGCGCGGCGACGAAACCTGCTTCCGATGCTGGTCGTTCCTTACCTGCGAGAAAACCAACTCGAAGAACTTCAGCAACGAAAACTGAGCGGCATCGATCTGTCAGGCAACGGTGTTGTCTACGATCTCCAAGGCGCTCAAACGCATGGAGTCTGACTTGATTGTCGATCGCACTTCGGACGGATTTCGATTGCGGCAACCGGACAAACTGCTGGAGAAACTTTCCGAGACCTACAGGGAGCCCAGAACCACGAAGACGGTTACGCTTGCAATCAAGCGTCTCCCCCTTACCACCAAGGGAAACAAGCTCGCTGCAGAAGGGCTGACATGCATCGCAGAGTCACCGCTGGAGACTCTGCTCGCGGAGGGAACGCAGCAGACTTCCTTGGTGCTCACTGGACGCTCATCAATCGAAAACTACGCCGTCATGGGACGGCAAGAATTGCCGGTTCTTTACACGCCGCACATTGATCGACTCATCCGCTCTTGGGGAGAAAGAGTCGAGGAAACATCACGCTTCATCGACTTCGAGTTGCGTGAAACGGATGATCCTACGGTTTACTTCGACGTACGGATGAAGCAGAATCTCCCTTTCGCCTCACCGATTCAGGTTTTCCTGGAATGCTCTGCCGGTGACAAACGAGAGCGAGAAACAGCCTTGCAGGTCAAGGATCTGATTTTTCGCGAACTGAAAGAATGACGCTCGGCGCATCTCGATGGCTCAAGAACCACTGCTGACCACCCTGCTTGATCTCGACTCGGCGCTCAAATCACCGCAGAAGCTGATCATCGGAGGCGGCTACGGCCTGTATCTCAAGCAACTCTACGTCAGAGACAATCCCCGGATCCGCACGCTCTTTGCGGTCAACAACTTGCCAATCGCACGGACGACTGAAGATATCGACCTGATTCTGCGGGCTGAAATCGTCACCGACTCAGAATCCATGAAGGCGATTCGGGGCGTGCTGGACCGGTGAGGATTCACCGTCGTAGAAACAGCGAAGTACACCCAGTTCGTTCGCCCGATGTCGCCAGGGCAAGTCAAACTTGACTTGTTGGCTGCCCCGCTTGGCGAATTTGCTTCCCGAGTTCCGAAGGATGCCCGGCGGGTAAAGCCAAGACCCAGCGTCGATCTGCACGCCAGGAAGCTTGAAGAAGCGCTGGCCGTTGATCGCCACGGCACGTGAAACGCCAGAAAGCCTCCCGGGATCCGCCGCAGTCGCCGAGCCTTCATCTCGCATCGCCTTGGCTCGCGAGATGTTCTTCGCCTTGGTGTACGACTTCACAAGTTGGGCGTACCCCTCTTCGAGCTTCGCTCTGGCGGATGCGACACCACTTGATGCACTCCTGACGGCTTCGTTCATATCACGAGGGTAGGGAATCTTCGGATACTTCTTCTTCCATTCCAGTGGGGCTTTGGGGCTGGTATCCCACTCAAGCTTGCCACTCTCGGCAAACTGTTTCTTCATTCCATCCCAGGCCTCAACCAGCTCGAGCTCGCCTTCGTCCGTCGCTTTGGCGATTTGCTTGTCCAAGGCTGCCTTGACGCTATCGGTGGCCTTCTTGATGGCCTCCTCGTAGTCGGCCCACATCGTGTCGTAGTCGGCTTGAAGCGGATCATTCTCCACGGCCTCAACCGTGGGCTTCGTGACTTTGGAAATCACGAACGCCGTGGGTTCAGCGGCAAACGCCACTGCTGAGGTCAAGGCGAACAACAAGGTCACGAGATCCTTCATTGGTTGATGCTCCGTAGAGGCAACGAAGGACAGGACGGTTAACGACGCTTCCGCAACGTAGTGATGGCGGCTGGTCGGCTTCCGAGCGTAGCCAATCGGGCTCGACCGTGTCTTGCGGGGCGGCGGGCGTACTGCTCCGGCATTCGGTTCGGCGTGGAGGGCTGAGCCGTAGAGGAAGAGGATGCCGGGGCGGAGCATCATGAGGTGTTCAAGCTCGGCGCAGCCGGTTCCGCCATCAGATCGATTGGCCAGCCGAGGGCGCGCTGGAGCCGGAACTGGGCGGCGTTGTAGTCGACCAGGGCCCGTAGGTACTCCCGCCGCGCCTGATCCAGGGCTTGGATCGACTGCAGCGTTTCGATGGGCAAGCCTTTGAGATCGCGAACCCGCAACCAGTTTCGCTCGAATGAGTTCGTGGCCCGCGCCACCGCCTGCTCGGCGATCGCGATCTGACGATGCCGAGCAAGCACCTGGGCGTGGGCCTCGACAATCTCGCGACTCACCAGATTCATCACCCGGATCTGTTCCATCCTGGTCTGGTCGAACCGGGCCTGGGCCTCGCGCCGGGCCGCATACTCGCCGACTCCGAGGCCCCGCACCTGCCAATAGGTGATGGCATCCAAGTCGAATCGGCCGGCCGTGTTTGCTATCTGGCTTCCCTCGCCGCCACCGAACGCTGCGTAGCTCGTGCCCATCAAGACATTGGGTAGCCAGGGAGAGAGCTTTTCCATCTTGATGCGTTGGACCGCTTCGCCGACGAGGTGCTGGGCCTCGGCAAGCTCGGGCCGCCGCGTGAGCCCTGTTGGCAGGAGCGAATGAAGCGGTGCATCGAGAGGCACGAGCTCGACCGGGGCGATCGCCGGCTCGAGCGGTGCGAGCACGAATCGCGGATCGTCGTTGAGAAGCTCGACCACCCGCGCCGAGGCAACCTGCATCTCCTCTTCCGCCCGCACGACCTCGTTTTGCCGGATCGAGAGCTCCGTGGCCGCGCGATCGGCATCGGCCTCCGTCCCCTCGCCACTGCGGGCGAAATCAGCCGTTGCCGTCGCCAGCCGCTGGGCATGCTCTTGAATATCGACGGCGATGGCCCGCGATTGATGGGCGCGAAGCAGTTCGAGATAGGCAAGCGAGGTGTCGAGCAGCAAGTCGTTGATGGTGGTCCGTACAGCCGCGTCGCGGGCGGCCGCCACGCGGCTGGCGATACGTGGCTGGAAGATCACCTCGGCCGAGTGAAAGTTCGCAAAAAGACCAGGTACCACGGGCGAGCCGGCACCGATCGTTTGCACGCCGAGACCGGTTGTCAATGAGCTGCGGCTCACCTCATTGACACTGCCGTTGGACGCTTGCAACGGCCCTGCGTGGTTGTTCCAGCCCAGGCCGGCATTGATCGACGGGAGCCAGAGCACGCGGGCGGCGATGAGCTTGGCATAGGCCTCCGCGTAGCGCTGGTTGGCGAAACCGACTTCGGGGTTGCGTCCGGCGACCGAGGCGAGAATGTTCGCCATCGTCACCTCGCGGATTTGCACGTCCGGCTGCGGCATCGCGGGCACGGCGGATACCAGTTCAGGCTCTCCTGACGCAGGCACGGGAGAAGCTGCCGGTTCTTGGTCGCCGGCACCGGGTGGCAACGGCAACGATTCCTGCTTCGAGACAAGCTGAACCATGGAAGGCTCGCGATCGACGTTCACCGCTGGGAGCGGCAGGACCCCGTGGGCGCCGCTGGGGTCGGTCGCCGCAGGAGTCGCCCCGACAGGCGGCCCGTAATCCTGCACGTGGGGCGTGGTCGCGCATCCAGCCAGCCCGACGACGGCACAGACCATCGAGACAAGCGGGCGCGTCCGTCGGCGTCGAGTCCCCATCGCCACATGATCCCTGAGTACCAGCACCGCGCACACAGATGGCCTGCCGGTTCCGAGAGTCGCCTACGCTCTCTCGCAATGATCGGCGTCAAGCTGTGCCGAATGGAGCAATTATCCGGTCAAGGCTTATACTTGCGTGGTTTAGGCAAAGGATGCAGGCTGGATAAAGCCGCACCGATCAGCCGCTCGCTGAACCAGGCATCCGCATCCGCATCCGCATGCAATTCATCATCACCTCTGCCCTGCGGCGGCCTCTGACCGTCATGGTCCTGGTCCTTGCGATCGCGCTTGGCAGCTTCATGGCAGTGGGCCGATCGGTCTTCGAACAGTTCGGGCTTCCCTATCCGCAGGGGCTGCCCCGCGGCATGGAAGTGGACATCTTTCCAAGCCTCAACCTGCCGGTGATCTACGTCTGCCAGCCCTACGGCGGCATGGATCCGGCCCAGATGGAAGGGTTCCTGACCAACTACTACGAGTACCACTTCCTCTACATCAGCGGCATCCACCATGTGGAGTCGCGGAACGTCCAGGGCACCGCCCTGATGAAGCTCTATTTTCATCCGGGCACGAACATGCCCCAGGCGATGGCGGAGACGATCAACTACGTCAATCGCTCCCAGGCATTCATGCCACCGGGCACGGTCTCGCCCTTCGTCATGCGATTCGACACCGGGAGTGTGCCGGTCGGCTACCTCGTGCTTTCGAGCGAAACCCGCACGATCGCGGAGATTCAGGACATCGCGCTGTTCCGCGTGCGGCCGATGTTCGCCGCGCTGCCGGGCGTGTCCGCACCGCCTCCCTTCGGAGGCAGCGCCCGCACCATCGTGATCTCCGTCGACCCGCAGCGGCTCCAGGCCTACGGCATGTCACCCGACGAGGTGGTCAAGGCGCTCACCGCTGGCAACACCATCAGCCCCTCGGGCAACCTGCTGGTCGGCGACAAATACCCGATCGTGTCCACCAACTCGGTCGTCACAGACCCCCAACAGTTGCTCACGATTCCCATCCGCACGGGTGATTCGCCCGTGTATGTCCGCGATGTCGGTTTTGTGACCGATGCCGCTGACGCGCCGGCTGGCTACGCGCTCGCCAATGGTCGACGGGCCGTGTACATCCTCGCCACGAAGCGGGCGGATGCCTCCACGATGAGCGTCATCAGCAACATCAAGAAGGCGATTCCCGATATGCAGCGGGTTCTGCCGCCCGACATCAAGGCGAGTTTTGAATTTGACCAGTCGCCCTACGTCACGCGGGCCGTGGAATCGGTGGTGCTGGAAGGTGCGTTGGGAGCGATCCTCGTGGGCATCGCGGTGCTCCTCTTCCTCGGCGACTGGCGGAGCGCTCTGGTTGTGGTGCTGAACATCCCGCTGGCACTCTGTTTTTCCATTCTGGCTCTGTGGCTCACCGGCGAAACGATCAACGTCATGACCCTCGGTGGGCTCGCGCTGGCCATCGGCATTCTCGTCGATGAGGCGACCGTCGAAGTCGAGAACATCCATGCCCAGATGGCGCACACCGACAACGTCTCGCTGGCGGTGCGACTCGGAAATCTCCAGACGGCCGTGCCCCGGCTGCTCGCGATGGTCTGCATCCTCGCGGTTTTCATCCCCGCCTTCTTTATGCAAGGCGCCGCGCAGCGGCTCTTTGCACCACTCGCCCTCGCGGTGGGTTTTGCCATGATCGGCTCCTACGTGCTCTCCAGCACATTCGTGCCGGTGGTGAGCGTGTGGCTGCTGCGACACGTGGCTTCCCATGGCGACGGCGTGTCCCTATTCGGACGACTCCAGAAGGCGTATGCGTGGGGGCTCTCAAAACTCGTCGCGGTGCGATGGCCGATCGCCGGGGCCTATGCGGTGGTGGCCTTCATGGCGATAGCCTGGTTCGGTCCGAGGCTTGGTCGGGAGATTTTTCCCCTCGTGGACGCCGGACAGTTCCGGCTCCGAATCCGTGCTCCCGATGGCACCCACATCGCCAGGACCGAGCAGTACGCGCTCGACATGCTCGATCTGGTGGAGCAGGAAGTGGGCGCCGAGAACGTCGCCCTCACGCTTGGCTACGTCGGGATGATCCACTCCAACTTCCCCGTGAATGCGGTCTATCAATGGTCACGCGGCCCGGAGGAGGCGATCCTCTACGTCGATCTCGAGAAGCATACTGGCATCGGTGTCGAAGACCTGAAAGAACGCTTACGCCAGCGGGTTGCGGAACAGATGCCCGAGCTGCGTGTGTCGTTCGAGCCCTCGGATATCGTCAACGAGGTCATGAGCTTTGGGTCGCCCACTCCGATTGAAATCGCCGTGAGCGGGCCTGCCCTCGCCGATAGCCGCCGGCATGCCGACACAATCCGCGCCGAGCTGGCCACGATCCCGTCACTCCGGGACGTGCAGTTCGGGCAATCGATGGACTACCCCACGATCAGAGTGGAGATCGATCGGGAGAAGGCAGGACTCTCTGGACTCACGCAGGTCGACGTGTCGCGGGCGTTGACGATGGCCACGTCCTCGAGCCGGTTTGTCGTGCCCAACTACTGGGCCGACCCCAAGTCTGGCATTGCGTACCAGGTGCAAGTCGAAGTGCCCCGCCCGGTGCTTCGGTCGCCAGACGAACGGGTGCAAACGGTTGAGTCTGCCGATGACCTGGGCCGCCTGCCGGTGCGGAAGACCGACGATGGGCAGGTGCTCGTGCGTGACGTCGCGACACTCGAGCCGGGCACGATGCCGGGCCAATATGATCGCTACAACATGCGGCGTCAGGTCACGATCACGGCCAACATCTACGGCCAGGACTTGGGCTCTATCGCCCGCGAGGTGCAGGCAGCGATTGACCGCGCGGGCGCCCCACCGCAGGGCGTGACGACTGCGATTCGCGGTCAGATCGTGCCCATGAATGAGATGATGAGCGGGCTGTCGGTGGGATTGGCCGTCGCGATCCTGGTCGTTTTTCTCGTCCTGACGGCGAATTTCCAGTCGGTGCGGCTGGCCCTCACCACCGTCTCGACCGTGCCGGCCGTCATCGCCGGCGTGCTGGTCATGCTCTGGCTCACCGGCACGACGCTCAACGTTCAATCGTTTGTGGGCTCCATCATGGCGATTGGTGTGGCGATGGCCAACGCGATCCTGGTGGTGACGTTTGCCGAGCACATCCGTCGCGAAGGCCGGCCGGCACGGGAGGCGGCCGTGGCCGGTGCGTCCAGTCGCCTCCGGGCCGTGTTGATGACGAGCTCGGCCATGATCGCTGGCATGCTGCCGATGGCCCTGGGGCTTGGCGAGGCGGGTCAGCAGAACGCGCCCCTCGGCCGCGCCGTCATCGGTGGCTTGGCGGCCGCCACCGTCACGACGCTCTTCATCCTTCCCGGCATCTTCACGATCTTCCAAGGACGGGCGAGGGTCGCATCGGTATCACTCGACCCCACCGATCCCGAGAGTGCCGCCTTCACACCGTCAGCGGCGTCTGCACTGGCCGAACAAGGGACGCGACGATGACCACATGCGACCGACGAATTTTCGCCATCGTGCTCCTGGCAGGCACTGCCCTTGCCGCGTGTGGCTGCGGACATCCCCTGCCTCCGCCGCCTGCGGTGGCAACGTTCCCGGAAGTGACAGCCGCCAAGCCTGAGCGCACAACGCTGACGCTGTCGACCACGCAGCCCGGTCAGATCGAGGCCTTCGAGCAGACGCCCCTCTTCGCGAAAGTCGCCGGTTTCGTCGAGGAGTTGCTCGTTGACATCGGCGATACCGTGAAGAAGGATGACGTGCTCGTTCGGATTTCCGTGCCGGAGCTGCATGACGAGCTTCATGAACGAGAAGCCCTGGTTGCCCAGGCCGAGGCGGAAGTGAAGCAAGCCGAGTCAGCGATTACGGTAACCAGGGCGGCAGCGGCGACCGCGGAATCCAGAATCAAGGAAGCGGAAGCAGGCATCCCCCGAGCCAATGCCGACATGGAACGCTGGAAATCGGAACATGCCCGGATCAAGGAACTAGCATCTAAGGGCGCCGTCACTGAGAAGCTCGAAGACGAGACGCTCAATGCATTCCGCTCTGCCGAGGCCGCCACGTATGAGGCAACGGCAAAAGTCCAGTCCGCCACAACTGGCTTCCGCGAGGCCCAGGCCAACATTGCACAGGCAGAGGCCGCCAAGGGCGCCGCCGAAGCCCGATCAAAGGTCGCTATGGCCGCTCAGGACCGAGCGAAATCCATGCTCCGCTACACGGAGATCAAGGCTCCCTACGACGGGATGGTCACGCGGCGGACAGTGGACACCGGGCACTACGTCCATCCCGCGAGCGGCCCCTCGAACAAGCCGCTTGTCGTGGTGGCCCAAACGGATGTCGTGCGGATCTTCGTCGATGTACCGGAACTGGAGGCCGCCCGCGTCGATCCGGGCGACCCGGCGTTGGTTCACGTGCAGGCCGTCGGCTCGAAGGACATCGACGCCACGGTGACTCGCACGAGTTGGACCCTCATGGAGTCGAATCACTCGCTCCGCGCCGAGATTGACATCCCGAATCCCGAGGCCCGCCTGCGGCCGGGCATGTACGCGACCGTGACCATCCGCCTGGAGGAACGCCCTGCGGCGATCGTCATCCCGGTGACGGCAGTGATCCGAGACGGCGCGACGACGAGCTGCTGCATCGTCAATGACGGGAAGGTCGAGCGCCGACCGGTTACGCTCGGGCTGCGCTCCGGCCCGCTCGTCGAGGTGGTGTCGGGGCTTGACGAGAACACCACCATCGTCATCAAGCAGCCGGAGCTCTTGCGGGACGGCCAACGGGTGCGGATTGCTGCGATACCCTGAGCAGGCAGAAGACCGCTACGAACATCCGCCATTGAGCTTGGATAATCACATCAGTCATACGGAAGAGCAGTGAAAGGGCGGCAAAGCGGGATGCCGGAGGAAGAGAGCTGGAGCTCTTTCTTCGATCCGGCGTGCATCCTGTCAACGCTCGAGTGTGATGAACAATGCATAGACGTTGTCGAGTTTGGTTGCGGGTATGGACTGTTCACGGACGCGGCGGCGAGAATCGTGCCTGGATGCGTGTACGCTCTCGACATTGAGCAGGAGATGATCGAGGCGACCGAACAGCGAATGAGGCACACGGGACTCGCCAATATTTTCACCGAGCGGCGCGATTTTGTGACGGACGGCTGCGGGCGTGCCAATGCAAGCGTGGGCTAGCCATGCTCTTCAACATCCTCCATCTCGAAGAGCCTGTCGCCTTACTTCGTGAGGCCCGACGGGCTCTCAGGCCGGGTGGCAGGGTAGCTGTGATCCATTGGAACTACGACGCGAGCACCCCACGCGGTCCCTCGATGGATATTCGCCCCCGCCCCGAACATATGCGACGATGGCTGGCGGAAGTCGGCTTTCAGGACATCCGCTTCGATTCACTTGAGTGCTGCCCGTATCACTCCGGATACGTCGCCACCAAATCCCACTGACATCCGGCGCTTTCCTGCCATCGTCCTGCTCTTGATAGGGCGCCTCCCACCTGGAAAACGACACCTTATCGAGCCGCCCAAAATCCGGGGGGCACCTCAGCAGACGCCATGCCGGTCATGCGGTAGCCTTGTCTTGAAGCAGAGGGCCCACTTGACGGGAGGCAGGAATCCGATGGCAACCGAAAGCAGACAATCGCAGCCGGCTCTCCACTACGAAGTGACCGCAGGCGAGGACGGCCGCATCGAGATCGTGGGCCTGTTCCGGCCGGGTCAGCGACTGACCGTCCTCGTGGTCCCTGAGAATTACGATTTCGACGACCTGACCGCTGCGGCCACCAGCAGTCTCGACTTCTGGGACAATCCACTCGACGACGAGGACTGGAATGAGACTCCAGCAGGGTGACATCGTCCTCATCCCGGTGCCATTCACCGACTTGTCGAGCCACAAGCGGCGGCCGGTCGTGATCGTGTCTGCGGATGCCTACAACGACACCGGCCCCGACTTCATCGTGGTTGCCATGACGTCGAACCCGGCACAGACACCCGTGGGCTTTGCCGATTACGGCGAGCGACCTACGGGCGGGGCGGCTCAACCGGCCGGGCACGATTCGAGTCGACAAGATCTACACGCTTGCCCAGTCGCTTGTCGTCACCCGTTTCGGAACGGTGTCCGCGGCCATACTGGACCGTATCCGCGCGACGCTCGCCCGGGTCGTCGCGTCGTCAGGATGCGAAGTAGCCGGCAAACCGCGAAAAAAGGCTCAGTGCCCCGTCCTGGACTCGAACCAGGAACCCTCTGATTAAGAGTCAGCGGGAGGTGCCACTTTCACCCGAGAAAAGCGTAGGTCTCTTTTCTCTGCGCAACTCCTGCGCAACTGCGGAAGAACGTCGTAGCCCCGTGCTCCCTACCGGTCATGCCACCGCCTACGCTCGAAACGGCCTCGAAATCTTCGCTCTCTGACCATTCTAGGCGGGTGGGTGGCTCTCAGCGCCTTCGTTCCCACAACCCTTTCAAGGCCTCGGAGCTTATCGGACAATCCCCGTGCCAGAAGGCGATACCTGCAAAGTACCTATTCACTACGTCGGCCGGTATGCGGTACTCGTGCCACCGCTCGTCAACCTCTGGGTCGTAGTCCTCCACGTCCGGCCCATCGTCGGGGTCTACTGGCAAGCCGATAGTCGGCGTCAAGAGGTAACCAACCGCAATGTCATCCGGCACATCGTAGGAAAACACAACCTCGTCTCTACCTATTTCGGATATACACCCAACGGCAACCATCCAGTTTTGACGCCATGACCACACGTCCGGTGTCAGGTGCACGTAGCCATCCCCGTTATCCGCGAGACCGTCCCTCGCGATGTCCTGGCAAGCCGACCGGTTTGTTGTGTGGTGAAGGAGCATCGGTAAATCCTACCCTACGACAAAACAACGTCACCTGCCCCAACCTCCTGGACGTACTAACGCCCGCGACGGTCATCACACGTGCCGTCGTAGTCGCCTTAGACCGCTTCGTACGTCGGGACGTTTTTGCTGTCGGTGGTCACGATGTCGCCTCCTCGTGGTGATGGTGGTCGAATCCTACACCTACACCCAAAAGCGGCCTCCAAATCTTCGATCTCTGACCATTCCAGGGGTCCGGGCGGCTTGGACACCCCCGGAAGATAGACACCGCTGAGAGCGTCAGCCGTCGGGGTCGTCATTGTCCTCTTGGATCCGCCTATCCGGCTCACCTGGTGGGTATTCGCCCCAGCCGCCTCGCTCAACCGCGTAGGCCGTTTCCTCTTGCGAAAGGATTCTCCTCGGGCTTCCGTTCACTCTCGCGTCCGGGATGAGGAACTCGCGGAAGACTCGGCCGTCGATGATCTCGTACTTATAGAACATCTCCCCGGGCGTGGTCTCGATTTCGACTTCGATGACGACGCCGCCCTTGGCCCCATCGGGGGGGTCTACCGGTACATCAGCGAAGAACACTCCGTTCATAAGAAGTTGAGTCCCCCGCCCCGGCTCTGTCGGTTGACGGAAGCCGTCGGCCATGATCGCGACGGCCGCTTCCTCCGAAGTCGCGTGGTACAGTCGCACTCGCGATGGGTGAGTGGTAATGGTTTGCTCTCGGCCGTTGACGTTCTCACCGCGGGCGTCGAAGACGAACCAGTCGTTGATCCGACCGGGATGATGCACCGCCACCCACGCTGCGGCAGCCTCGTTCGCTGCGTCGATGCCGCCGGCCGCGAATGCATGGACGTGGTCCCACTCGCCATCGGCACCCCTCCCAAGAAAGCTTGGGAGGGTGGGGTAAAGAACGATCTCGTGGACTCGGTCCCACGAGCCATCCGCACCGTTCACGAATGCGATAGCGTAGGTGACACTCACCTCGCCCATCTCAATCAGGTCGAGCGCTTCGGCTTGCGTCGCATACCCAGCGCCCCGACGGTCGGCCACTCCGCCGATCTCCTGCATGTACCATCGCCCGCGCCGGTTGTCGGTCGTGCCGATGTAGTCGCCCTGAACCGCTTCGTACTTCGTGGTGGTCTTACTATCGCTGGTCATGCTCGTCTCCTC
>Ga0163152_10003305_pt1 | contig 21170 bp, 18 predicted proteins | sample OliLakLV19MP8IB2_FD_148635 | JGI IMG/M metagenome (GOLD analysis project Ga0163152, IMG submission 148635) | Freshwater microbial mat bacterial communities from Lake Vanda, McMurdo Dry Valleys, Antarctica - Oligotrophic Lake LV.19.MP8.IB-2 | ecosystem: Environmental > Aquatic > Freshwater >...
AAACGAGACAGTGCGCGCCGGCGACGTAGAAGTGCGCTTTACGCCGGTCGAAGCGCCGCGCCCGCCCGCTGGGGCGCGCACCGTGCTCGAGAGCCCGGCCGAGGGCGGCGCCGCCATGCGCTATGGCGTGCTGCACATCCGTCTGCCCAGTGGCGAGACCCGCGACTTCCCGATGGAGCAGCCCAGCATCACGGTCGGGCGGGCGGGCGACAACCAACTGAGCCTGGACGAGATTTCGGTCTCGCGCCGCCACGCGCGCCTGACGGTCGAGTCCAGCCGGCTGATGATCGAGGACCTCGGCTCGGCCAACGGCACCTTCATTGGCACCCAGCGCGTCGCGCCCAACAGCCCCGGCCTAGTGCCCGCCGACCAAATCGTCCGCATCGGCGACGTGGAAGTTCGGTATGAGCCGCCGCGCGCGGTCGAGGCGGCGCGGGCCTTCGCGCAGACCAACATGGAGAACAGCCTGCCGCCCCAGGGCCAGGGCGCGGCCGACGGGCCGCCGGTCAACGTGGCCCTGGTCGGGCCGGCCGGGCCGGTCGCTCCTGGCAACGTCGTCACCGCCACCGTCACCATCCAAAACCGGGGATCGGTGGTAGACGAGTTCGTCATCCGCGTGACAGGTGTGCCGGGCAACTGGCTGCGCATTAGCAAGGAACGGGTGCCGCTGCTGCCCAACGCCCAGGAAGGCGTCACCATCACCTTCCAGCCGCCGCGCCGGGCCGAGGCCGTCGCCACCGACCACCGCTTCACGGTGTCGGTTATCTCGCGTGAGCACCAGACCGGCGTCAACGTCCAGGGTACGCTGCGGGTGCTGCCCTATCAGGGCTTTGTGCTGTCGCTCCAGCCGGTGCGCAGCACCCTGGCCTTCACCGTCGTCGCGCAGAACCAGGGCAACGCGCCCGTCACCTACCAACTGAGCGGCGTAGACGATGAACGCTCGCTAGACTACCGCTTTAGCCAGGGCCTCGTCACGCTGCAGGCGGGTGAAACGGCCAACATCCCGCTCGAAGTCAGCCCCAAGGTCCGGCCCAGCATCGGCACGCGCGAGACGCGCGGCTTCAACATCCTCGGCACTTCCACCGACCAGTCTGGGGCGGCGGAGGTGCGTGCGCCCGGCCAGCTCATCATTCGGCCGCCGATCCCCATCTGGCTGATTCCGCTAGTCCTCTTGCTGCTGCTGTGCTGCTGCATCGGCTCGGCCTACGCCTATTTCACGTTCTGCCCCACCTACGCGCCGGGGCTGCCGTTCTGCCCGGCCAGCGCCAAGCCGACCTTCAACGTCTTTACCGCCACGCCCGAGGAAGTGCAAAAGGGCGGCGCGGTCGTCATCGCCTGGGACGTGAGCAACGCCGAAGAAGTGTCGCTGATCTCGCCCGTGCAAAACTCGCTGCCGCCCAGCGGCCTGCAAACTTTCAACCTCGACGCCACCACCACCTTCACCATCCGGGCTACCAACTTTGCCGGCTCAGTGGATCAATCGGTGACGGTGCAAGTGCAGCAGCCCCCGCCGGTCATTCAGAGCTTCACGGTCACGCCCCAACTCATCACCGCCGGGCAAACCGACAAGATCGTGCTCAGTTGGACGGTCGTCGGCGCGACGTCGGTCAGCATCGAGGGCGTGCCGGGGCAAAACCTGGAGGCGGCGGGCAGCGTGGAGATTGACGCGCCCACCGTGAACACCACCTACAACCTGGTGGCCGCCAACGAATCCGGCACCGTGCAGCAAACTGCCTCGGTGGTGATTGCTTCGGCCGAGTGCACGGTTGCGAATGTGCCCGCGGGCGATGTGCTCTACCTGCGCGAAGGGCCGGGGCCGTTCTACGCCCTGGTGGTGGAGCTGAACAACGGCGCGGTGGTGGTACCGTTCGGCCGCAACCCCACCGGCGATTGGCTGAAGGTCATCGCCCGCGACGCCAGCCGCGAGGGCTGGGTGGGCAGCAACTTCATCAGTTGCACCAACGCGCCGGACATCAGCGAATATCCGACCGTGCAGCCGGAATTGATCCCAACGCTCCAGGCTTCGGCCACGCCCACGGCCTCACCGACCACGCCGCCCACCGGCACGCCGCAGCCGACCAACACGCCGACTTCCACGCCCACGGCCACTCCCACCGCCACGCCGGTGTTCGTCAGCGGCGGGCTGGTAACCTACCGCGTGCAGGAAGGCGGCCGGACCAGCATCTACCTGCAAGGCCCCAACGGCGGGCGCATCCCGCTGGTGTTCGATAAGGATGACGCCGAAGTGCTCGACTTCACCCCCCAGAACGGCGGCCGGTTCGCCATCTGGGTGGCGGAGGGCGGCCAGCAGAAGGTCTTTATCATTGACCAGGGCGGCAACCTGGTGGGCGGCCCGATTACGGGCGGCTGGACCTCGGTAACCGACGGCGACTGGTCGAACGATGGCAACACGCTAGTGCTCGAAGTGCTCACCGGCGCGGTCGTTAACTACATCTACTATGACTCGGCGGGCAATGTGAAGGGCGCGCCGGTGTTCCCATGAGGCCGGAAAAGGAGGCCGCCATGCGGCGCATGTTGAAACGGTTTGGCCCGCTGTGGCTGGGGCTGCTGGCGGTGGCGCTGTTCCTCTCTGGCTGCAACCTGGAAGGCGTGGCGGCGTTCTCGCCCGCCAACGACCGCGTGGCCGTGATTACGAAAGTGGCCGACGCCTACAAGCTGTACACCACTGACGCCAACGGCAACAGCCCGGTCATGCTCGAAGCCAGCATCTCGGGCGGCTTCGATGTGACGTTTGACCCGCTAGGCACCAAGCTGCTGTACGTGACGGCCGGGACGGTCTGCACCCAGAGCGCGGGCGGCGGCGGCAAAAGCTGCCCGGTGACGCTGCCGGGGAGCATCTCTGGCGGGTTCCTCTCATACCTGCCCAACGGCGACTACATCCTGGTCTACCAGATCAGCAGCAAGTGGCAGATGGAAGTCTACCAGCCGGGGGCGGCCTTCCCGTACCAGACTGAGGTTAACGTTGACCACTTCTTCTTGACCAGCGATGCCTTCAAGGTCAAGCGCGGCAGCAACGGCGTGGAGTGGTACCTGGCGACCTATGACAAGCCGGGCGGCCTGCAAAACCTGCGCTGGGTGATCGTACGCGGCGCGGCGGCGATTATGTATAACGCGGCCGGCAGCCTGGAAGGGCCGACGCCGCTGCCGCGCGAGATCAACAGCGCCGTGCAGACTGCGCTAGCCGACCGCAACGCCAGCGACATCACCAGCGGGGTGATCTCGCCCGACGGCACCAAGATGGCCTTTCGCACCCGCGTCGGCACCGACCCGAACTACACTTACGGGCTGTACGTGCTCGACCTGAACTCGACCACCGGCAGCTTTATCACCCTAGTGAACAACGCCACCTTCCGCATCCAGTTTGCGTTCTCGCCGACCGGGCAGGAACTGGTGTACGAGTCTAACGCCGGCGGCCACTCCATCTGGCTGGCCCAGTCCGACGGCAGCAACCCACGCAAGCTGTCGGATAACGCGACCCTGCCCGACTGGCAGTAAGCCCCACCGCGTTCCACTAGCGGGGAGCAGCCGAAAGGCCGCTGCCCGCTTTTTGATTTAGGGTGGGCCGAAGCTTAGAGTAACTTGCGACGCCTCGGCCACGAGGTGGGTGAAGGCGACCGTGAGGGTCTGCGCCGCCGAGTCGTGCGTGAGGGTGTACGGGCGCGGGTCGGCGGGGCCGGCAACTTCCACGCTGGTCAGCGCAGCCGGCAGGCGATGGAGGACCAAGCTGAGGGCGCGGGTTACAGGCTGGCTGGGATAGCCGCCCTCGGCGGGCGCAACCGCGATGGTCACAACGCCAGCCGCCTCGGTGACGGCAATGGCCGTAGTCGAGAACTCGCCGCGCTGGTAGGCGCGGGTGACGCCGTCGTCATCGTAAAACACGGTGGCGGCGGGGTACGGCGGCCAGCAGTGCAGAGCGAGTTCGGTGAAGCGGTGGTCGTCGGGGATATGCGGCAGAGCTGGCCCAAACGGGATTACCGAGCCGCCGCGCACGAGCAGCGGCAGGCAGTCCGGCGCAGCGGCATAGTCAAGCTCCGTGCCGCCCGGATACGTGGCGTTAGACCAGTAGTCGTGCCAGGGTAAACCAGCAGGCAGCCCGATGCGGCGTTGCGCGTGGCCGGTGGCCGGGTCGCCGGGGGTGAGGATCGGCGCGACCAGCAGCCGGTCGCCGAGCAGGAATTGGTCGTCGGTGCCGGCCAGGCGCAGGTCGCCGGGGGCGTGCAGGCACATCGGGCGCAGCACGGGCAGGCCGGTGCGATAGGCCTCCCAGCCCAGTTGGGCGTAGTAGGGTAACAACCGGTAGCGCAGATCGGCGTAGCGCCGAAAGTTGGCCTCGTTGGCCGGGCCGTGCGACCAGGGCAGGCGCGTGTCGTCCACGGCCGGCGGTCGCCAGAAGTAACGGGCGATGGGCGCCAGCAAGGCGTATTGGGCGTAGCGCCGGTGCAACTCGGGCGTCGTCTCGCCGTCCAGGCCAAAGACATCGGCCGTCCAGTGGGCGAAGCCGAACAGGCCCAGGTTGAGGCCGGCGCGCAGCGTTGACCGGATGTGCGCGAAGGTGGGCTTCTGGTCGCCCAGGAAGATGGCAGGATAGCGCTGGCTGCCGACCCAGACCGAGCGGGCATAAATGAACGGGCGGCGGTCGTCGAGCGCGGCCATGCCGTCGGAGATAGCGCGGCCGTAGTAGAAGCCGTACAGGTTGTGATACTCGCGGCCCGTTATTCCCAGCGCGCTGCGGGCGTCGGCCGGCAAGTACTCGCCGTCGTCGTTCTTGAAGAAGGCGATGCCCTGGTCGTAGAGCGGACGCATTAAGCTGTTCCACCAGGCGGCCGCGCCGGGGTGAGTGAAGTCTACCATGCCGCCCGCGCCAAACCACCACTGGGTGTTGGGGTGCGCCAGGTAGCCGTTCGCCAGGGCGTGCTGGTACTCGGGCAAGGCGCGCTCGTCGGCCCGCTCTTGCCCGGCCGGCAGATTGCCGGCAATGCGGTTGAGCAGCCAGCGCTGGCCGAAGCGGTTGCGATGGTTGACGAAGGGCGTAAAGATCAGGCCCAGGCGCACGCCCTGGGCGCGCAGGTCGGCGATTAGCTGGTCGGGGTCAGGGAACAACGCCGTGCGCCAGCGAAAGTTGTGGTAGCGCTCTTCCCAGTGGTAGTCGAGGATCACCGCGTCGAGCGGGATGGCGCGGCGGCGGTGCTCGGCCACGCGCTCGACCACCACCGGCTGCGGCTCCTGCGGGTAGCCGGTGACCATCAGGCCCAGCGCCCAGCGCGGCACCAGCGGCGCGCGGCCGGTGAGCGCAGTGAAGGCCGTAATCAACTCGGCCAGCTCGGGGCCATAGACCACGATGTAGTCGGCGCTGGGGCCGGCGGCGGTGATTTCGAGCACGCCCCGCTCGGGGGCCAGGGTGAAGGTGCTGGTGTGGGCGTTGAGCAGCCAGACGGCATAGCCCCGGCTGCTGATGAAGGCCGGCAGGCCCGAATAGGTTTCGCTGCCTTGTAGCTGGGCGATGGCGTCGCGGTTGTGCAGGCGCAGGGGGCCGCGTTCGCGCCGGAAGGCGTTGAACCACTCGCCCCAGCCGTAAAAGCCCTCGCCGGGCTGTAGCCCAAACGTGACTGCTATGGCCTCGTCACTGCGCTCGACCTCGGCGCGGATGGCGACGGAAGGGATGTCGAGCGTGAGCGACAGCCGGCGTTGGGAAACGCGCAGGCGCGGGGGCCGGGTCTCGGCCAGGATCAGGTCGCCGGCGGTGGCGGTGACGCGCACCAGCCCGTCGCTCACGGCGGCGCTCAGACGGGCCGGCTCGGCGTAGGGCGGCGGCGGCAGCAAGACGTCACGCAGCCAGGGCCGGTCGCGCGGGAAGTCTTCACCGAGCGGTGCGTGCGTGATGCGGAGGGCGCGGCTGGTAAGCGCCAGGATGCGGGTGTGCGTGGGGGGAGAGGCTTTGGCCACGAATTTCACGAAATGGGCGGCGGGAGCACACCGGCAGCGCCAGATTCTAGGGCAAGCGCCACAGTCGGCCGTGAAACGCTGCGGCTAGGGCGGCGTCGGGCGGGCTTGCAACTCGGCCAGGATCACGCCCAACTGGTCGAGGTTGGCCTGCTTGGTCGCGTCGCGCAGGCGGCGGGCCATCGGCGTAAAGTAGCGGTGCTCGGAGAGAAAAGTGACCTGGCCCTGGTACCAGTCCACGTCGGTTGAGACCGTGCCAAAGGCGGCCCACTCGGCGCGCAGGTCATCGTTGCGCGTCCAGTAGTCCTCCCGGCCAAGCACATCCAAATCGGCGTCGGTCAGGATTTCGGCCAATGGGCTGCGCGGCGACTGCGGCAGGCGGGTGGCCTGGATCATTTCGCTGATGGCGGCGATGTGGGCGGGGGTGTAGCCGAAGCCGGGCAGCAAGCCGGCCAGCAGGGCGATGCCGGCCGCCTCATGGTCCTCGCGCTGAACGACAAAGCCCAAGTCGTGGTAGAGCGCGGCCGTTTCGAGCAGCAGCAGCGGTTCGCCGGTGAGGCCGGCCAGGGCGGCCAGGCGCTGGCTGGCGGGCAGCACGTCGTCGCGGGTGTGGGCCAGCGAGTGGTAGCAGAGCAGCGGCGAGAGTTCCCGCGCCAGGCGGGCGAGGGCATAGGTTTGGGCGCGGGCGAAATCGGGTACCGGCATGTAGGTGTCTCGATGGGATGAGCCGGTGGGTATTCTAGCAGATTAGAGGTCAGAGGTCAGAGGTTGGAGGTTGGAAGGGGAACTAGGTAGCGGAGGCCGGTAGGTTCGCATTTTCTGAGGGAATACCGGCCCGGCCCTATTGCGCTAAAATACCTGTGCGCAGTGTCAAGCGGAGCCCCCATGACCCCAGCCCCAACCACAAACTTCCAACTCCAACCGGGCACCCAGGCCTTTCTGGACGGCGGCCCCAAACAACTGCTCATCGGCGGCGAGTGGGTCGCGGCGGCGGACGGCGCGACGTTTGCCACGCTCAACCCCGCCACCGGGGCGGCGCTGGTAGACGTGGCGCTGGCCGGCGCGGCCGACGTGGACCGGGCGGTGACGGCGGCGCGGGCGGCCTTCGAAGGCCAGGCGTGGGCCGGGCTGACGGGCGCGGAGCGCGGCAATCTGTTGTGGAAGGTGGCCGACCTGCTAGAAAAGTACGCCGACGAACTGGCCGAGCTAGAGACACTCGACAACGGCAAGCCGCTGCGCGCCGCGCGGCACGGCGACCTGCCCATGGCCGTACGCCACTTTCGCTACTACGCCGGGTGGGCCGGCAAGCTCGAAGGCACCACTATCCCCGTTTCGCATCCCAACCAGTTTGTGTACACGCTGCGCGAGCCGATGGGCGTGGTCGGCCTTATCATCCCCTGGAATTTCCCGCTGCTGATGGCGGCCTGGAAGCTGGCCCCGGCGCTGGCCTGCGGCAACACTGCGCTGCTCAAGCCGGCCGAGGAGACGCCACTGACGGCCCTGCGACTGGGCGAGATCATGCTGGAGGCGGGCATACCGGCCGGGGTGGTGAACATCCTCACCGGGCCGGGGCTGCCGACCGGCGCGGCCATCAGCGCCCACCCCGGCATTGATAAGGTGGCGTTCACGGGGTCTACCGACGTGGGGCGCAAGATCATGGCCGCCGCCGCGCAGAGCAACCTCAAGCGCGTCAGCCTGGAACTGGGCGGCAAAAGCCCGAACGTGATCTTTGCCGACGCCGACCTGGACAAGGCCATCAAGGGCGCGCTGTGGGCGGTGTTCAGCACCTCCGGCCAGGAGTGCGTGGCGGGCACGCGGCTGTTTGTGGAGCGGCCGGCCTACGACGCCGTGGTGGAGGGGCTGGCGGCGCAGGCCCAGCGCATCCGGGTGGGGCCAGGGTTCGCGCCCAAAGTACACATCGGGCCAATGGTGTCCGACAAGCAACTCCAGACCGTGCTGGGCTACATTGAGAGCGGCCGGACGGCGGGGGCGACAATCGTGGCCGGCGGCGAGCGTATAGGCGGCGACCTGGCCGAGGGCTACTTTATGCAGCCGACGATCTTCACCCACTCGGACGACTCGCTCAAGCTGGTGCAGGAAGAAATCTTCGGCCCGGTGGCGGCCGTGACCGCTTTCGACGACTGGGACGAGCTAGTGCAGCGGGCCAACAGCACGCGCTATGGGCTGGCGGCCGGGGCGTGGACGCGCGACCTGAGCAAGGCCCACCGGTTTGCGCGGGCGGTGAAGGCCGGAACGGTGTGGATCAACACTTACGGCCTGTTCGACGCCGCCGCGCCCTTTGGGGGCTACAAAGAGAGCGGCTTCGGGCGCGAGATGGGGGCCGAGGCGCTGGACCTGTATACGCAGACCAAGACCGTGTGGATCGGACTGTAATGGGCGGATTTAGGGATAGCGATGGAAACCACAGACGAGGCGCGCCAGGAGGCGTTTGAGCGGCGGATCGCGCGCGGCGAGAAGATCGAGCCGGGCGACTGGATGCCGGACGCCTATCGCAAGCAGTTGATCCGCATTATCTCGCAGCACGCGCACAGCGAGATTGTAGGTATGCTGCCGGAAGGGGCCTGGATCACGCGCGCCCCTAACCTGCGCCAGAAGTTGGTGCTGCTAGCCAAGGTGCAGGACGAGGCCGGGCACGGGCAGTACTTGTACCACGCCGCCGAGACGCTCGGCGCGACGCGCGAGGAGATGATCGAGGCGCTGCTGACCGGCAAGGCCAAGTACTCGTCGGTGTTCAACTATCCGTCGCTCGCGTGGGCCGATATGGGCATCATCGGCTGGCTGGTAGACGGCGCGGCGATCTTGAACCAGAGCATGTTGGCCCGCTGCTCCTATGGCCCCTATTCACGCGCGATGGTGCGCATCTGCATGGAAGAGGGCTTTCACAAAAAGCAGGGCCAGGAAATGGTCATCCGCTATGCGCGCGGCACGCCGGGCCAGACGGCGATGGTGCAAGACGCGCTCAACCGCTGGTGGTGGCCGGCGCTGATGATGTTCGGCCCGCACGACAGCGAGTCCAGCAACAGCGCGGCGCTGATCCGCTGGAAGATCAAGACGCGCACCAACGACGAACTGCGCCAGGAATTTGTGAATGAACTCGTGCCCGACCTGCACGCCCTGGGCTTGAGCGTGCCCGACCCGGCCCTGCGCTACAACGCTGAGACGAGCAACTGGATCACCGGCGAAATTGACTGGGACGAGTTCTGGCGCGTGGTGCGCGGCGGCGGGCCGTGCAACAAGGAGCGGCTGGCGGCGCGGCAGCAGGCGCACGACGACGGCCAGTGGGTGCGCGAGGCCTTAGCGGCCTACGCAGCGCGGACCGACGCCGGGCGGAGTACCGCCTAGGATGGACACCCAGTGGCCGCGCTTCGAGGTGTTCGAGCAAGCCCGGCCAGGGCAGCCGCACCGCAACGCCGGGGCCGTACACGCGCCCGACGCCGAGATGGCGCTCCAGAACGCGCGCGACGTGTTCGTGCGCCGGCCCGATTGCGCCAGCCTGTGGGTCGCGCCCGAGGCCGCCATCTACAGCCGCACCGCCGAGGAGTTGACGGCGGGCGAAGCCGAAGCGGGTGACGAGCACGGGCCTACGCAGATGTACCAGGTGTTCCAGAAACAGTCGCAGCGGCAGGCCGAGACTTTTGTGAACCACCTGGGCTCTGTGGAGGCGTCGTCGCCGGAGGCGGCGCTGCGCCAGGCGGCCGAGCAGTGGGGTAAAGGCGCGTGGGTGTGGTGGATCGTACCGGAGAGCGCCATCACCCGCAGCACCGAGGCCGAGGCGGCGAGCATGTTTGCCCCCGCGCTGAATAAGCCCTACCGGCAGCCGAATTACTATCACGTCCAGACGCAGATGCGGGCCGTGCGCGCGCACGACCCCGACGAGGACGAGGCATGATCGCCCCACCCCACCCGGCCCTGGCCCCGCAGCTTTTGGCGCTGGCCGACGACGAACTGATCTTGGGCCACCGCGATTCGGAGTGGTGCGGGCACGCGCCGATTTTGGAGGAGGACATTGCCTTCGCCAACCTGGCGCAGGACGAGTTGGGCCACGCGGCGCTGTGGTACCGGCTGGTGGAGCAGTTGAGCCAGGCGCGCCCCGACCACCTGGTGTTCTTTCGCCAGGCCAAGCACTATCGCTGCGCGCAACTGGTCACGCTGCCCAAGGGCGATTGGGCTTACGCCATGCTGCGTCAATTTCTGTTTGACGCGGCCGAGGCGGTGCGGCTGCCTGGGCTAGCGGCCAGCCGGTATGCGCCGCTGGCCGAGACCGCCGCCAAAATTCAAACTGAGGAGATTTATCACCTGCGCCACACGCGGGCCTGGGTGCGGCGGCTGGGGCTGGGCACCGAGGAGAGCCACCGGCGGATGCAGGCCGCGCTGGACGCGCTGTGGCCGTATGCGCTGCAACTGTTCGTGCCCCTCACGGATGAGGCGGCGCTGACGGCGGCCGGGCTGGTGCCCGCGGCGGCGGCGATGCAGCAGGAGTGGGAGGCGCTGGCCGGCGCGACGCTGCACGACGCCGGGCTGGTGATCCCGGCCGGGGCCGAGGCGGTGGCGCAGGACCGGCGCGAGATCGGGCCGCACTTGCCCGGGCTGCTAGACGAGATGCAGGCGGTGGCGCGGCTCGAAGGGCCGGAGGTGGGCTGGTGACGTTCAACGCAGAGGCAGTCTGGCAAGCGCTGCGCGGCGTGATGGACCCGGAGATTCCCGTCGTGTCCGTAGTCGAGTTGGGCATCATCCGCGCCGTGACCATTGCGGGCGGGCGCGTGACCGTGGCGATGACGCCGACCTTTGCCGGCTGCCCAGCGCTGGCGGTCATGCAAGCGGAAGTGGAAACGGTAGTCCTGGCGCTCGGGGCTGAGGCGGTGGAAGTGCGCCTGCAACTGTCGCCGCCGTGGACGACGGATTGGATTGCCGAGTCAGCGCGCGACAAGCTCAAAGGCGTGGGGCTGGCGCCGCCGGTCAAACACGGCGGGCTGATCCAGCTCATCCTGACAGAGGCGGCCACCTGCCCCTACTGCGGCTCTACGCAAACCGAGCTACGCAATTCCTTCGGGCCGACGCTCTGCCGGTCAATCTATTTCTGCCAGGCGTGCCGGCAGGGGTTTGAGCAGTTCAAGGCATTGTAGAGGAAACCAGGCGGCAGGCGGCAGGCGGCAGAAAACAATGAGCGGCTCCTAGGTAAATAGGGCCGCTTGCAGTTTAAGCAGGAAAAATTAGAACGACGCGATGGCGGCGGCGCGGTCGGTGTGGATCTCGAAGAACTGGGCCATGCCGGAGGTATCGAGCACGCGCATGACGCTGGGCTGCGGGCTGAGCAGCTTTACGCCCACCTGGCGGCCCTGTTCGATGTCGCGGCCCATCGTGCGGAAGGCCGTCCAGCCGGCTTCGGGGTCCGGCGGCTGCTTGCCCTGCACCAAAACGGCGGCGCTGTGCAGGGCCACGAGGCCGGCCGAACTGATATAGGGCACGTCGCTCAGGTCGAGCAGCACGTGGCTGGCGCCGGCCGCCACCTGGGCGCGAGCCGTGGCGATTAGGGCCTGGTAGGTTGAGGCGTCCAGGTCGCCGTGGACGGCCAGCACGGTCACGGGCACGCGGCCCTGGGCTACTTCCACTGTCACGTTCATCGCACAAACTCCTTACGCAGCGGTGGCCGCGCGCTTGACAAGGGTCAATTCATTCTCGCCCGACGGCAGCCGCCGATAGCGCAATTCATCAACCATTTTGCGACTCAAGTATATACCAAGTCCGCCGACCGGCCGCTGCTCAAGGGGCACACCCAGGTTGGGGTCGGCCCGGGTGGTCGGGTCGAAGGGCGGGGCCTGGTCGCGCAGCCGTACCGTCACGCCGCCGCCCTCGGCCCGGCAACGCACCTCGATCTGGCCCGGCGCGCCCGCGTAGCCGTGCAAAATAATGTTGGCCGACAGCTCATCCACCGCCTGCACCAGGTCGTCAATGGCGGTGGCCGTCAGCCCAAAGTTGACGGCGGCGGCCTGCACAAAGCGGCGGATGACGACGAGAAAGTTGACGTCGGCCGAGATCAGCAGCGTCGCCTCGCCGGCGTGGGCAGAATCAAGCATAGCGGGTCGCGATCATGGGCGCAGTGTAGCGCAGAACGATGGGGGCCGCCACAGCCGGGCCGATACCGGCCCAGTCGCACCCATGCTACAATCCGGCCAATCCCGGTAGCTGTTTGCGCGCGGCGGCGCTTGCCGACGCCCATAGGAGTCCCATGAGCCACGACACTGAGTTACCCGCCCCATTGTTGGGCCTAACTGCCCAAGAGGCCACCGACCAATTTGAGGCCCTGCAAAAGAAGCTGGTGCCCCTGTGGAAGTCTATCCAGGCCATGAACCAGGACGAGCAGACGATTGTAATCGTGCCGTCCATGAACATTGACACCGAGTTCACCGCCACCGAACTGCAAGCCTACGAAGAGCGCTTCCTGTTCCTGCTGCTGCTGCTGCGCCAGCCGCGCGCGCGCGTCATCTACGTCACCTCGCAGCAAATCAACCCGGCCATCATTGACTACTACCTCGACCTGCTGCCGGGCGTCATCGCCAGCCACGCCCGCAAGCGGCTGTTCACCGTCGCGCCGCTCGACGCCTCGTCCCGGCCGCTCAGCCTCAAGCTGCTCGAGCGCCCGGCGCTGATCGCCCAGATCAAGGCGCTGATCCCCAACCCAGACCGGGCGCACCTGGTGCCCTACAACACCACCCAGATGGAGCGCAACCTGGCCCTGCGCCTGGGCATCCCCATGTATGGGGCCGACCCCAAGTTCTTCCCGCTGGGCACCAAGAGCGGCTGCCGGCGCATTTTCGCCGAGGAAGGCGTGCCGCACCCGCTGGGCGTGGAGAACCTGACCAGCGCGCAGGCGGTGCTGGACGCGATCAAAGGGATGCGTAAACAGAAACCCGGCATCCGCCAGGTGCTGATCAAGCTGAATGAAGGCGTGTCGGGCGAGGGCAACGCGCTGATGAAGCTCGAAGGGCTGCCGGAGCCGGGGAGCGCGGGCGAGACGGCGGCGCTGGAAGCGCGGATGCGCGAGATGCAGTTCGAGCTGCAGGGCACCACCTACGAGCATTACGTCGGCAAGCTCAAAGAGCGCGGCGGCGTGGTAGAAGAGCGCATCATGGGCACCGACTTCCGCAGCCCCAGCGTGCAGTTGCGCGCCACGCCGCTGGGCAAGGTGGAAATCCTCTCGACCCACGACCAGGTGCTGGGCGGGCCGAGCGGGCAGAGCTACATCGGCTGCCGCTTCCCGGCCAACACCGAGTACGCGCCGTTGATCACGCGCGAGGCCGCCAAGGTCGGGGCGCGGCTGGCGAAGGAAGGCGTGCTGGGCCGGTTCGCGCTCGACTTTGTGGTGGTGCGCAACGAGACCGGCGCGTGGGAGATCTACGCGATTGAGATCAACCTGCGCAAGGGCGGCACCACCCATCCGTTCCTCACGCTGCAATTCTTGACCGACGGCAAGTACGACTCGGAGACCGGCATCTTCACCACGCCGCGCGGCGAGCGCAAGTACTTTGTCGCCAGCGACCACGAAGGCTCGCCGACCTTCCGGGTGTTCACGCCCGACGACCTGTTCGACATCGTGGCGCGCCACAACCTGCACTTCGACATGGCGATCCAGAAGGGCATCGTCATGCACATGCTGGCCGCGCTCGGCACGCACGGCAGCATGGGCTTGACGGCCGTGGGCGACACCCACGAGGAGGCCGAGGCGTTGTACAAGAAAGCCGTGGCGGTGCTGCACGCCGAAGCCGACGCGGCGCTTAAGCGGTAGCTCGTCCGCAACGCTAGTCTGGCTGGGGCGCGGACGCGGGCCAGTGCAATTCAAGCGGCCGGCTGGAAGGTTCCAGCCGGCCGCATGTACTTCGGGGCGCAGCTCAAGGAGAAGTTGACGATGAAATGGCTCTTTGGCTCGGTCTTTGGCATTGTGGCGGTGGTGTTGCTGCTGATCGGCTGCCCGTTCATGGCGGTGGCCGGCGGGTTTTACTATTTCGTTGACCTGCGCACGCAGAATTGGGTGGCCGCCTCCGGCACGGTGACCGGGATGAGCCAGAGCGAAAGCACCGACTCCAACGGCTTCACCTCCACCACGTATTGCCCCGATGTCGAATTTACCACCACCGACGGCGTGACCATCGAAGTGAACACGAACGAATGCTCCAGCCCGCCCGCCTACGACACCGGCGACCCGGTGGACCTCAAGTACAACCCCGCCGACCCGCACGAAGTGCATCTCAAAGGCGGGGTGATGCAGACACTCTCGTTGGTGTTTGGGATCGTCTTCGGCGGGCTGGGGGCGCTGCTGTCAATCGGCGGCGTGGTGCTTGGGCTGATTGGGATTATCGTGGTGGCGAGAAGGGGATAGCGGACTGGCGACTTGGAACGACTGATTTTTGACTGACACACACAACCGGCAGGGGCGGCACGTGAGTGACGGCTCCGCCTGCATGTTTAACTACAGGCCAAGCTTCGCTACTTGACCCACCCGGCTGGCGCCTGGTCGGCCAGGCCGGTGAAGTCGTTGATCCAGGCGGAGGTGCCCTGGAGTCGGTGGTTGACCGGAGGCTGGAGGTCCACCATCTCGCCGGCGTAGCGTTCAAGCTGCTGGGAACGCTCGTAGGCCTGCACCCACACGCAAGGCATGGCGGGGATGACTTCACAGTGGCCGTTAGCCCGCACGCCGCCGCACGGGCCGTTGCGCAGGTTTTTGGGGCAGGTCATAGGGCAGGTCATGCCGGTGCTGTGCAGAATACATTGTCCACACATCCGGCAGTCGAAGAGCGCCCCTTTGGTAATTTCCTCGCCGCGCACGAATACCGCCTCCACCACGCCGCCCGGCCGCAGGAAACGGCGGACGGGCCGCAGCAGGTTTTGGGCGGCGTCGTAGGCGGTTTCGAGCAGGCGGGGATAGTTTTGAAGCCAGCGGAACATCTAACCCTCCAAGGCTAGGCAGGCTGCGACGCACGGGGGCGCATCGCTTTCAACCAGCCAAGCCCGCGCCGCCACCCAAGGCACGGGCGCTCTACAACTCCAGTCATTTTACACCCAGTCAGCGGCTCGCTGTCAGGCCTTCGGCTTGCGCTCCCAGGCGTGACGCAGGGCGGTCAACTGGCCGAGGTGCTCGTTGTCGTGGTTGACGATGACCTGCACTTGCAGCGCCAGCGTGGTCGGTCCGGTGCGTTCGTGTACGGCGGGGCGCGCCCAGTCGGCGGGCGGGAGCGCGGTCAGGAAATCGAGCAGGGCCTGGCGGCTGGAGGCCAGGCGCACCAGAGCGTCGGCCGGGCGGGCGTTGTCGTCCGGCGCGGCCACGGTCGGGCCGATATAGATCACGATCGGGTTGTCTTCCTTGGCGATGCGCTGCAAGCGCGTTAGGAAGTGCGGGTCGGCGGCGGCCAGGTGGGTGATGACCTGCGGCGCGTTCCACTCGCCGGGGGCGGGCGACCAGCTTTGCGCTTCGGCCGGCAGCGCGGCCACATGGGCGGCGGCGCGGCCGGGCACGGCCTGAAGCGTTTGCAGCAACGCGACATACTGGGGTGGCAGGACGGCGACTTTGGGCATGGGCGTTAACCAACCAGCAACGGGCAGGCAGCCTTGACGCTACTGCCCCTCAAACAGCGGCAGCGGCCGGCCGAGGCCGCGTTCCAGGGCCAGCGTGTACACAGCGGCGGCGGTGGCAATGTCCCACACCGACAGGCCGTGCGACTCGAAGACCGTGAGGTCGCCGGCGGCGGTGCGGCCGGGCCGGCGGCCCCCAACGATGTCGGCCAATTCGGTCACGCGCTCCCACGCCAGCGCGCCCTCCGCCACGGCGGCCATCAGGTCACCGGATTCCAGCTTGGATTGTTCCACCGAATCGGCGGCAATGCAGGCGGCGCGCTGGAAGGTCTGCGCGTCCAACTCGCGGCGGCGCAGGTGGTTCGAGCCGGCCGCGTTGATGTGCGTGCCCGGCGACAGCCACGCGCCCTCAAACACCGGCTGGGCGCTGGAGGTCATAGTGGCGATCACGTCTACCCCCTCGGCCGCGGCGCGCGGGTGGTCCACCGGCACGAGCGTAGCACCGACCTGCGGCTGCATGGCGGCCACGAAAGCGGCGCGGCGCTCTGGGTCGCGGCTGTAGACCTGGACGCGCTCGATGGGCCGCACGGCGCAGATGGCGAGCAGTTGGGTCGCGGCCTGCCCGCCCGTGCCAAACAAGCCCAGCGTGCGCGCTTCGGGGCGAGCAAGATACTTGGTCGCCACACCGCTGGCCGCGCCGGTGCGCACCCGGCCCAGCCAGTCGGCTTCGATGAGCGCCAGCAGCCGGCCCGTGTCGCTGTTGTAGAGCGGCACCAGAAAGTCCGTTTGGCCGCCGAAGGTGGTATAGGCCTTCAGGCCAAGCACATGCAAATCTGGCAGGGCGCTTGCCATCAGGTGCAGCAGCCCGCCCGGCACGGCCACCCGGCGGCGCGAGAGATTGGTGGCGCTTCCACTCGCCAGTCCTTGAAACGCGGCCTCGACGGCCGTGAGGGCCAGCTCCATCGTCAGGACGCTGCGGACGTCGCGTTCGGTGAGCAGCGTGACCATGACAGCCGTTAGACCTCGGCGGCGGGCGGCAGCGGCACGGGCGTGGGTGTGCGCGCGGCCCGGGGCAGCCTCCAGATCAGGATCGCGGCCACAATGGGCAGGAAGGCCATCGCGCTCATGGCCGACTGGAGGCCGTATTGATCGGCCAGCCAGCCGAGCGTGGGCGCCGCCGCGCCGCCCACGCTGACCGACAGGCCGATGGTGACCCCCGACGCCACGCCGATGTGATTGGGCAGAAAGTCCTGCCCCATGACGACCAGGCTGCTGCCGGGCGCGGCCACGATCAGGCCGAGCGGGACGAGCAGGATGATGGCCGGCAGCACCTGATGCGCCGACAAGAACAGCAGCAGCACCGGGCAGACCGCCAGGGTAGCCCACAGCGTCAGCCGGCGCGTGCCGACGCGGTCGGCCAGCCGCCCGCCCATGAGGACGCCCAGTAAGCCCAGCCCGAGGTACAGCGCCAGCGCCACGCCGCCCTGCCCCGGCGACAGCTTGAGCACGTTGACCCAGTAGAGCGGCAGAAATGTATTGAAGCCGAAGAAGAAGATCGAGCGGAAGATGAGCGCGGCCGACAGCACCCAAAAGGGCCGCCAGGCGTCAACCTTGCCATCGCCGGTCGCGACGGCGGCGGCCGAGGCGTGGGCATGGGCCACGGCAAGTTTCGGTAATAGTCGCTGCTGTGAGATCAGGACGATGGTGAAGAGCACGGCCGGCACGAGCAGCGCGATGGTGCCGGCCGTGCCGAACCGCTGCATGAGCACGGTCGCCAAGAGCGGGCCGAGCGCAAACCCGGCCGTGCCGCCCATGGAAAAGACGCTCATGCTGGTGGCCTTCAGGCGGCCGGAAACGGCGTGCATGCCGCGCGCGGCCTCCGGGTGGAAGGCGGCCACGCCCAGCCCACTGACGACGAGCGCCAGCAGCATCAGCGGATAGGTCGGCACGACCCCGATCAAGCTCATGCCCAGGCCGGCAAAGAACACCCCGGCCGGGATCAGCCAACTGGCCGGCACGCGGTCGGATAGCTGCCCAAAGACCGGCTGCGCGATAGACGAGGCGATGGTGGCGGCGAAGGTCAGCCCGGCGGCCTGGGCATAGGTGAAGTGGTGGGCCAGCGTGAAGTACGGCAGCAGCGCCGGCAGCGCCCCCTGGTTGAGGTCGGTGAAGCCGTGTCCGGCGGTGAAGATGGCGATAGCGCGACGATGCATGGCGAGGTTAAGGACTCGGGTGAGGGTGGATTGACTAGGTTGTGATTGTACCCTGCTCCGGTCAATGCGCGGAGTGTTAGAAGACGATGACGCCCCGCGCGACTGCGCCGTTGAGCATATCCGCGTAGGCCGCGTTGATGGCCGTCAGCGGGTAAGTCTTAGTGATCAGCCGGTCGAGGTCGAGCCGGCCCTGGGCGTACAGGTCCGCCAGCAGCGGGAAGTCGCGAGCCGGGTTGGCGCTGCCATAGTAACAGCCGGTGACGGTCTTCTCCTGGCGCGTGAGGATCGCGCCGGGGAAGTTGGTGCCGCTGCCCATCGCCGTGATGCCGGCCAGGATGACCGTGCCGCCCGGCCGCACCGCGTCCAGGCACTCCTCCTGCACCGACGGCACGCCGATGGCCTCGAACACATAGTCCGCGCCGCGCCCGCCGGTCAGCGCGCGGATGGCGGCGGGCGTGTCCGGCCCGGCCAGCAGCCCATCGGTCGCGCCGAACTCGCGGGCCATCGCCAGCTTGCTTTCCATGCGCTCCACCACGATCAGGCGGCTGGCCCCGGCCAGGCGTGCGCCCATGAGAATGCTCAGGCCGACGCCGCCCGCGCCGTAGATGGCGACACTGCTGCCGGGGCGGACGTTGACGGTATTGAGCACGGCCCCCACGCCGGTCGTCACCGCGCAGCCGATGAGGGCCAGCACCGCGAACGGCACCTCCGGCGGCATGACCACGCAGCAAATTTCCGGCACGACGATGCGGTCAGCGAAACACGCCAGGCCGCTGAAGTGATAGACCGGCTGGCCGTTCTTGGACAGGCGCGTGGTGCCGTCGAGCATGGTGCCGGCCCACAGCGGGCCGACATAGGTCTCGCACAGGCTGGGGCGGTCATGCAGGCAATAGAAGCACGCGCCGCAATTGGGCGCCCAACTGAGCGCCACGTGGTCACCCGGCTTGAGGCGCGTGACGCCCGCGCCGACCGCCTCCACCACGCCTGCGCCCTCGTGGCCGGGGACGACCGGCAGCACGTGCTTGGTCGCGCCGGTCATCAGGTGCCAGTCGCTATGACAGACACCGGCGGCGACGACGCGCACCTGCACCTCGCCGGCCCGGGGCGGCGCGAGGTCAAGCGTTTCAACGACGAAGGGCGTGTTAGGTGCGTACAGCACGGCGGCCTGAGTTTGCATGGCATGTCCTCAATCTACACAGGTAGTGTCACTAAGCGCCTACGTCAGAATAGGGCGCTGGTCACGCGGCGCCTCGCGCGCGCCGTCGGTGTCGGCAATGGTGACCAGCACGCGCCCCGCGCCCAGCGCCAGCCGGGCGGTCAGCGCGGCGCGCAACTCGGCGGCGGCCTGCGCCCCGCGCACGAAGGCGAACAGGCCATGCCCGGTGAGCGCCCGCCCCCACGCGGCGGCTCCGGAGGCGGCCATGAGCGCCAACACCTCGTCGTCCCCGGCGGTGGTCGGCAGCGGCGGCAACAGCGCGGCGTTCAGGGCGTGCAGCGCCAGCAGCGCGCGGCCGAAAGCGGCCAGGTCGTCGCGCTTCAGGGCGGGCCACAGGTCCGTGTCCAGCAGGCGGCCGGTTTCGGCGCTCAGGCGCGGCGCGGCGGCGTGCAGGGCGGCGGCGCGTTCCGCCTCCAGCGTGAGCGGCGCGTCGTTCAGCAGGCCGGGCAGATAGAGGACAACGGCCCAGGCGGCGGCGCGGTCGGCGTGCGCCAGCGCGTGGCGGCGCAGCGGGCGCACAAACTGGCCGGGGCCGGCGGGCGGCTCGACCACCAGCGCCCCACCCTGCGCGTAGGCCCACAGCGCCAGCGCGTGCTCCGGTGCCAATTCCAGTGCGGCGGCCAGCGCGGGCGCGTCGGTCGCGCGGCCGGCGGCCCAGGCCAGGCCGTAAACAGTGCACAGGCTGAGCAGGGCTTCGGAGCCAAGCCCCATCAGCGCCGGCGTGGCGAGTTCGACTTCCACGTCACCGGCGGCGGGCAGACCGGCCGCTTGCTGGTAGCGAGTGGCGGCGGCGTAGGCCACGTCCGCGCGCGCCCCGGTGACCGAGAGCGTGGCGGCGGCCTGCGCGAACAAGTGTGTGGGCGGATGCTGCAAGGCCAGCCCCACCTGGCGCAGCGCCCCGTCCTCAGCATAGGCATAGCCGAGCAGCAGGGCACAGGGGCAGCCGATTTCAAGCAGCATGGGCAGTGTTGGGCCTACGACGACTCATTGTAACAGCCAGGCGAAGTGCATCGGTGCTATTTGGGACTCGTTCCCACTTCACGCAGTTGCGCCAGCGGGATGTGACACAAGATGTGGTGCTCGTCCCCGGCCGCCTGCCAGGGTGGCGCGACTTCCTCACAGATACGGCCGCCCTCGGGCAAGAGCGCGCGGCGCGGGCAGCGCGTGTGGAAGCGGCAGGCGCTGGGCGGGTGCAGCGGGCTGGGCACCGGACCCTCCAGCCGCAAGTGCGCCTGCGCCACCGCCGGGTCGGGGATCGGCACGGCCGCCAGCAGCGACTCGGTGTACGGATGATACGGCGGGGCATAGACGGCCTCGGCCGGGCCGTACTCCACAAACTGGCCCAGGTACATCACCGCTACCTGGTCCGAGAAGTAGTACACCACGCTCAGGTCGTGCGAGATCAGGATGAGCGTGGTGGCTTGCTCGCGTTGAATCTCAAGCAGCAGGTTCAGCACCGCCGCCTGCACCGACACGTCCAGCGCCGATACCGGCTCGTCGCACAGCACGAGTTGCGGTCGCCCAGCGAAGGCGCGGGCAATGCCCACGCGCTGCTTCTCGCCGCCGCTCAGTTGGCGCGGCAGCCGGTCGTAATAATACTCGTCGAGCTTGACGGCCCGCAGCAGCCGGATGACCTCGGCCCGCACTTGGGAACGCGGCACGATGTGGAAGCGCCGCAGCGGGCGCTCTAGCTGCTGGCCGACCGTGTAGGCCGGGTTCATGGTGGCCTCCGGGTTCTGGAAGACCATTTGCAGCTCGCGGATCAGCGCCGCATCGCGTTGCGCTACCGGCGCGTGCAGATCAACCCCCAGGAACTCCACCGTACCGCCGGTCAGCGGCTCCAGGCCGATGAGGGCCTTGACTAGCGTGCTCTTGCCCGAGCCGGTCTCGCCCACAATGCCGAGCGTGCCGCCGCGCGCCAGGTCAAAGCTCACGCCATCCACGGCGCGGACGAACTGTTGGGGGCCGAGGCCGAGGAACGCCAGGGGCGAGTTACGGGGGCCGGGATAGTACGCCTTAAGGTCGTTGACGCGCAGGATCGGGCCGGCGGCCGGAACAGGCGCGGCGGGCGGCGGCAACTCGAGGTCGCCGGCCGGCACCCAGGCCCCGGCGTCAATTTCCTCGGCGAACAGACAGCGCGAGGCGTGCTCGGCCGTCAGAGCGCGCAGGTCGGGCCGCTGCTGGCGGCCGAGCAC
>Ga0163152_10003309_pt1 | contig 21162 bp, 10 predicted proteins | sample OliLakLV19MP8IB2_FD_148635 | JGI IMG/M metagenome (GOLD analysis project Ga0163152, IMG submission 148635) | Freshwater microbial mat bacterial communities from Lake Vanda, McMurdo Dry Valleys, Antarctica - Oligotrophic Lake LV.19.MP8.IB-2 | ecosystem: Environmental > Aquatic > Freshwater >...
AAACCTATTGACGCGTTCCGGTTCGTGCACGTTGGTTTCAAAATAACCTTGACGAATATTGGTTGGCGACTCCTTGTTGATCAGCAGGAAGCTGTCCTTGAAGATGATCAGGCCAGCGTTTTCCATTGCCCCCGAGCCGAAGTCGGGTGCTGCGAGCAGGTCGAGTTTGTCGAATGGAAAAGCGCTGTCGAAGTACGCTTCCAGCGCTGTAACGATTTCCGGTGTTGTTTCCAGGGCATAGGTCAGCTCTTTGCCTCGGCCCTTCACCGCGATACCACGCAGCGGCAAAGGCGTTTTGCGCTGAGCATTGGCTGGCACCGGTGCGGCGGTCACAATGTCCCAGGGACCGACCGCGTAGGCGATGAGATAAGTGGGCAACAGTTCGGTGGTGGCAAAACGCAGTCGCTTCCAGCCTCCGCGAAGTTTTTTCGTCGACAGCATTCGCGTATTGGCCACGGCCTGGTCCGTGTTGGGCACCGTCAATTCGATATCCCACGGCGTCTTGAACGAAGGCTCATCAAAGCAGGGGAAGCTGGTGCGCGCGCTGATCGATTCCATCTGCGTCATCACGTAGCTATCGGTTTCGAGCGTGACCTTGTAGGTGCCGTCGAGTTGTGTGCCGTAGCGCGCGCGATACTTGAAACGCAGTTCACCCATCCCAGCACTGAGGGGAGTGTCGGCGTCTACGCGCATCACTCCGGACACATCGGCGGAGACGGTCTTCAGCGGCAGTGCTGCACCCGCGTCCGGCTGATAGCTTGCATGCGTGATATCCAGGCCTTTGGCATGCATCCAAAACCGCGTAGTGGACTCGGTGACGCGTATTTTGATGCGTACCTCGCCAGTAAACTCGTCCTGGCGCGGGTCGACGCGCAATGCCAACGCATAGTGCGTGGGCAACACGTTGCGTGGCAGTTGGCCGTGCGGCACCGCGACCGCATCAGCAGTCGCGATGCTGCTGCCAATGACAACGCAAATCAATAGGACGATACCCAAGAGCCTTGCAACGATCACGATGACCTCCACAGTAAAAATAATTGGGTTGCGACAACGCGCGCAAGCCATTAGGCATTGTCCCGACGCCAGGCCCTGCAGTGTGGCACCCATTGCACAGCCTGCAAGCGCGATCGGATTCGCCGATTAGGGATGTGCATACCGAACCATCGTTTGTCCCTGGCAGCGTCTGTTTTGTGTTGGCTGCGCCATGAAAGTCATGGGGTCCGTAGCAGCGAAAAAATTTAATGAGAAGTTTGAAACGGGGACTCGATCAGAGTTTGGCCGACTATCAAGGCGAGAAATCGACGCACAATCCGCCACACGATTTCCGCATATGCTGCACGGCAGTCCGGACCGAACGTCTTCGCCCTCAACCGGCAGCGAAGCCCTCGGACCGGGTGAGCCCGATCAAACGCAGCGTCGCCTCCGCGCTGTTTGCGCTTTCTCCACCGCGAACAATTTTGACGACCGCTCGGCCTTCCCTGAGTTCCATATGTGGGCGCGCAAAGCGTTGTGGGGAGATCTGGTGGTTGACCGGGTCGCCAGCAAATTTCGGCTGCGCGTACAACGCGACTTCCCGCACTGCGCTCATTGTCGTCACTGACCACGTTTTCCGTATGAGAGGACAAGCGCCGCGTGGCGGTGTCAGAGCGGAGTAGTGTCATGCTGGTTTCATTGCGAATCATTGGCAGATCCGGATTGTTTTGTCTGGCGCTGGGCGCGTCGATTGCGGCCAATACCGTGCAGGCAGGAGGCATACAGACGATTGTCACCGTTGGCAGCGGCCAGAGCTGCGATTTCACTGATCTGCAGGATGCGATTGACGCGGCTTCCACGCAGACCGATGACAACACCATTATTCGACTGACGCGCGGTTTCAACAATCAGTCTCTGACGATTGTCGATCGCAATGTCATTGTCGATGGGCGCTGGCCGTCATGCGGCAGCAACGTGCCCCAGGCCGGTCTGCGGCAGACGCTCAGTGGAACCGGTTTGGGTTCGGTGGTTCGAATCAATTCGGCGGGCGCCAGCGCCTACAATGTCGCGTTCCGCGGGCTGATCATTCGTGGCGGCGGCAGCGATGACGCGCTCAATGACCGAGGCGGCGGAGTGAGCATCGTCGGCCGCCTGGCGGTTTCGATGTTCGAGAGCATGGTCAGCGACAACGAGTCAACTACGGGTGGCGGAATCTATATTCAAGGCGCCTTTGCAAGCCTGACTCTGGATGAGAACACCATCGTCGGCGTTGTCGAATCACTGTCCCTCGACGGCAATCGCGCCGTCAATCTAGGGCCCGCGACCGGCCTGGGCGGTGGCATCTATTGCAGCGGTGGGGCGGTTGTCACGCTCAACGACGCACGCATTCGTGCCAATACATCGTCCAGCAATGGCGGAGGTATTTACCTCAATGACTGCGAGCTGCTGATCGAGGCGCGTCCGGATTTCGTTGGCAACGGAGATGGCTTTGTCACCTTGTTCCAGAACGTAGCCGCCGACAACGGTGGCGGGTTGTACGCGACCAGTGGCTCGTCCGTGTTCTGGCGTTCGTTGCCAGTTGGCTCGTTCGCCGGACGCGCCACTGGCAACCGGGCCAGTGACCGCGGCGGCGCGGTATTTCTGACCGGCAGCAGCAATTTCGTTGGTGACTGGATTCGTATCGAAGACCATCGTGCGGATGGCCGCGGCGGTGGCTTCGCTGTGCAGGACACGTCGAATCTGATCTTGCGAGGCGGCCCGGGTTTGTCCTGTGCTGGAGCCAGTTGTCCTGGAATTTTCGGCACCAGAGGAATTACCGAGGGCGAGAATGCCACGTTGATCGGGGGTGCAATCTATGCCGACACAGGGGGCAATGTAGATGTGCGCCAAGCGCATATTTTCGACAATTTCGCCAACAACGGATCGGCATTGCATGTCAGTGGCAGCACCAGCAGCGCTGATCTGCGCAGTGTACTGATTGCGCGCAACGTTTTGTATGGCGTTGACAACGGTACCTCGACGATTGAACTCACTTCCTCGGCAAGCGCTCAACTTCGCTACCTCACCATGGCTGGGAATTTTCGCGCCAGCGCGCAGTTTCCGGGGATCGAGCAGGCGTTGTCGAGCATTCGCGCCAATGGCAGCGCAAGCACAGTCGAACTGCGCAACAGCATTCTGTGGAATGACGGTGTGCAGTTGCTGCGTTTGCTGGTCGGAGCAACGGTAACCCGCAGCTGCGTGTTTGGGCACGAGGCGCAGAGCGGCGCCGCGGACGCGACCATCGATCCTGGATTTGTTGATACCACGGGTAGTAATCCAGATTTTTCGCTGCTGCCAAGTTCGTCAGCGATTGACCGCTGCGCCGCTACTGGCACCAATGAGGCCGATATTTTTGGACGCGCGCGGCCACAGGATTTGCCCAAGCCGAATTTTGCGGGGCCGTTTGATGCCGGCGCTATTGAAGCGTTGCCGGATGATTTGTTTAGCGATGGATTTGAGAGCTAGTAGCATCGAGTGGGAGCGAACGCACCTCCCTGTGTAGGAGCGTACCCGGCCGCGATAAACACTAGGCAACGTCAATTCGCGCCTAGGTGCGCTCCTACCGCGTGCCGGCGCGCTCTTGGCCTCGACAGCCTCAGGGCAGGTCTTCGAAACTATTGCCAAACAACAGATCGCCAGGCGCAACAACCGGTCGATCAAGTTGTAGCAAATAGGCGCGCAGCGCGTCGCGATCAACGACCGAAGCAGTCAGGGCAATGCGATGCGGCGCGGCGGCGCTCAGGTCGGCGGCGTTGCTGATCAGAATCTCGTCGACTGCCACGTACCACGCGGCTGCCTCAACGGCGATGGTGTTGCTGGCACCGGGGTTCAGCGGCACATCTTCGAGTCTGGCGGTGTTCCAGTTGGTTCTGCGCCAGGGGGGATCATTGCCGGCGGGCGACAACAACAGGGCGTGTGATACGCCATTCACCAGCACATTCACCTGCGCCACATTTGACGAGTTGCTGTAGCGCAACTCAATTGCACCCAGACCACCACCGGCGCCGTCGACACCGCTGAAGGTCAGACGCTGTCCGCTTGCGGCGAGTAGCACAAAGGCCTGGCCGCGCACGCTGTTGTCGTTGTTGAGATCGACAAAGTTGGCGACCAGTCCCGCACCGCCCGACAATGCCCCGGATTCCGCGGTAAGGCGCGTTCCTCCGGCGACACGGAACACCTCGTCGAGTGATGCAGCCGAACCATCATGGAAATAGGGCGCGGTCTGCCAGAGACCGTACAGCGTAGATGTGTCGATGCCGTTGAGAGCCCCGCCGAGCCGGCCACCAGAGGTTTCGCGCAGTGTGCCGACGTTGTGCAACGGGCCCGCACCGACGCTGCTGTCGGTGAATCGAGGCGAGGTATGGCAACCAGCGCATCCCAAAGTGGAGAACACGGATGCACCCGCGATTGCCGCTGCAGTCATGCTGCCGTCGCTATTGCGATGCGGGCTGCGCGGCACGCTGTTGGCACTTAGCGAACCTACATATGCCGCAAGTGCATCCAGCTGCGCGCTGCGCCCTGCCTTGGCGGCCCCCAATGGTGCGGCAGTTGCGGAGTAATCGCTGTTGCTCATGAAGCCGCTGCCACCGAAGAACAATCGCATATCGCCTTCAAAGTCCTGAATCTCGTCAAAGTTGGCGCTCCAATGCACGTTGCCGTGTGCCATTCCGCCGCGGCCCTGCAAGGTGGTCGTGTTGCGCAAGCCTTCACCGCGACCGGTGAAATCCCAGACACGTCCGTCGTGGCTGCCATCGAGATGACAGGTGGCGCAGCTGATATAGCCCTCCGCGCTCATGCGCGGATCGGAGGCGTTGTAGAAAATCGTCTTGCCGAGCAAGACCTGAGCGCCGAGCGGCTCGACCGCAACCGTACCGATGCTGCTTGCTGCGACAGCGACATTGCCGAGACGAAACAAGGCATCGGTTTCCAGCACGCTAACGCTGCGCCCCATCAGGTTCTGCACGAAGCTGCGCCGTGTTGTTGTGTCGCTGCAAATACCTTGCGGAGCGGCACCGGCCTGCAATCGCGTCACCAGACTACCGAGGCCGGTGCTCTGCGCGCTATCCAGTGCATCGAGCACCAGAACCTCGTCATTGCCCTGCAGGGCAATCATCAGATAGTCACCGAACGGAGAAAAGGCGAGCGCCGATGCCGAGTCGCTGTTGTCCAGATCGATGCCGCGGCGGAAGCGCTCGGCATCGTTTGCGCCCGCCGGGTCGATCTCGACGGCGAGATTGCGCACGCTGTTGTCGGTGTCCAGGTCAAAATTGGGGGCGATCAACACACCGCGTTCGTTGTTGGGTTTGTTGGCGACGATCCACGCGTGCGCATCCAGCGGCGCGAAGGCAATGCCGGCGAGTTGATTGGCGATACCTCTGCCTGCGGCTGTGGTATCGCGGTTGGCCTCATCACCGAATTTTGGAATCCGGATCGCGCGCGTCAACGACATCGCGCCGGTCGGGTTCACGTCCCAGACTTCGCCACTGTGTGCGGGCGAAAGAAAACGCGTGACCAGCACGCGCGTGCCGTTGACTGCGATGGCGATCGCGCGTGGGCCCGGGCCCAGAGCGAGTTGCCCGGTCTGCACGCGTGCCGCGGTCGAATAGCGACGCAAAGCACCGGCGCCGTGCAAACTGACGTACGCACTCTGACCGTCGGCGGTGATCGCCAAACCGAGTGGCGCGCTGCCGTATCCCGTCGACAGGGTGGCTGCGATGGAGCCGGTATTTTCATTGACGATCGCGATGGCATCCGCATCGTGGCAGGTCACCCATATCTCGCCCTGCGCTGAGCGCGCCAGGGTGCGTGGGTCGTCGCAGACGGCGATCTCGCGCACTACCGCCAGCGTGTCGGCGTTGATCTCGGTAATCGTGTCGGCATCGGGATTGACTGTCCAAACGCGCCGACCGGGGGCGTGGCAGGCAATCGAAGACGAGTGCGTTGGCAGCGTCAATGGTGGCGTCAGCACGGTGACGACTTCGCTGCGGCTGGCGATCACGTTGGAGGGATCGCGCACCTGCGCGGTGGCGCGATAATGTCCGGCTACAGCGTATGCATGCTGCGCATTGGCGGTCGCACTCCACGCGGTTTTCGGTGTGCCGTCACCGAAATCGAAACGAAATTGCAGCGTATCGCCCGCATCCGGATCAGTAGCATTGACGCTCAACGTAGCATTGGCGCCCGGTGCCACCGGATACGGCGTAAGGATGAACGCCGTGACCGCAGGCGGCAGATTGCCAACCACGCTGGCGCCGGTAGAGAAGGTGAACGCGTAGGATTCCATGGCATTACCAGCAGCGTCGCGAATGTTTTCCAGTCGCACCTCGTAACTGGTGTTATTGGCCAACGGCGCCGTTGGCGTAAACGTCAGGATATCGTCGAAGGCATAGGTCATCGACCCGGCCAGTGCGCCGCCGCCGGGTATGCCGGCGGTCATGACGCGCAGCCGAAATGTGCTGCCGTTGACCAGACTCGCCATGTCCAGGGTTTCGTGGATCAGCACGCTGATCGGTGCAGCTACCGGATAGTTGATTTGCCCGGCGCGCGGAACATGAAAGGCAACGCTGGGCGCGCGCGTATCCGGAGCCGCTTGATGCGCCCAGATGGCCATTCCCTGTCCGGACCCGATGCCACCGGTCACCAGCAGATTGCCAAGGGGCAGCGCAAACTGACTGACATCGAGGGTCACTCCGTTCGGCGGCTCGAACTCCTGCACCGACTGACGCGTGCGCATGTCGACCTTGTGCTGGCCGATGAATCCAAACTCGTCCTGAAACTGCGCATACATCGCGTTGTCGCCAGGCAGCGCGACATCATCGAGGAAACGCAGATCAGTCGGATCGGTAATGTCGGCAATGCGCACGCCATTGCCATTGTTGTTGTAGGGCATCACCGCGAGCAGGCGGCCTTCGCCGGCCCAAAGTTCAGGCCAGTATCCGCCGGGTCCGCCGACGTTGAGTACGTCCAGCAGCAGCGGGTTTGCCGGGTCGCTGATGTCGTAGGCAGCGATGCCGGTGCGGCTCTGGTCCGAGACGTAATACAGGAGATTGCCGAGGAGAAAGGGTTGACCAATGACGCCGGTCAGACCCAGATGATCAAAGGTCCCGAGCACGGTGCCATTCGGTCCGCCGCGGCGGATCTGCACATCGCCCTCAATGGCGTTGTAGCTCCAGTATGTGGGATTCACGAACCAAGGCTGAAATAGATCACCTCGCACGCCGGCGCTGAACGAACCCGAGGCCTGCCGCGCAACACCAGGCACGCCGGGCTGAGCGAGAAACGACCACGGCGATCCAGCCTGGAACGCGTCGGACCCGAGCACAAGAAACGCGCCCGCCGGCTGCATCAGAAAAAAATAGCCGTGCGCCATGACTGGCTGCGGCGTTATCCCGAGCGTTGGACCGCCAAGCTGATTGATACCTGTCGGTGCTGCTGGATTGCTGATGTTCCATATCCGAACCTGCAGGTCGGAGCCCGGTTCGCTCGACGGACTTTCAGGGACGGTGAAGAGCACGCCATGGTGATAGGCGATGATCGCGGTGCGACCCTGGTTCGGCGCATTCGGCCCGGACAGCAAGGTGCCGGCGACCTGCGCCACGTTCGGGAACCCAGGATTTGCCGGCCAAGGCTGCGCCTGGGTATTGCCCGAGAGGCACATCAAGGCGAGCACCGCGCCTGCGATCGGACGCACACGGGGCTGCTGGGTAATCGAGCGGGCACGCGTCAGGGTGGGCAGGATGAGGCGGGTTGCCACTGTCAGGCTCAGGATACGCATGCATGCGACTCCAGGTATCGGTAAAGCGCACTACGCAAAAAGCCACAGCCAACGACACGCCCGCAAAAAAAATAGCGTGGATTCTGGCCTACCACAGCTTGGCGTGATCGCCTGCCGCGCCAGGGCTCACCCGCGCGCAACAAAAATAACGATCGATCAGGCGGGGTCAATTGGCGCGGGCAGCAGAAGCCGCAAATGCAGTGCCTCCAGCCGCGGTGCGTTCGCTGCAGGTGCTGGAGCCGCGCCGCGGTCCAAGGTCTGCAACCAGCGCCTCGCCTCGAGCGTGAGCGCATTGTTTGCGCCGAACTGCGCTTCGCGCTGCGCAATGGCGCGTCCGATGGCGATGCGGGCGCTCTGCGTGTCGCCACGGCGCATAGCGAGCACAGCGCGCGCAAGCTGCAACGCGGACCAGCGCGGATGGCCGCCATCGCGTATCGGCCACAGGATCGCTTCGGCAGCGTCGAGGTCGCGCGCGGCTTCCTGGTCGCGGTTGACAATCATGTGCAGCCAGGCGCGATCCAGAAACACATACGCGGGCAGCACGTTGCCAGGCGCGATACTCGCGTAATTGTTGGCGAGTAGGTCGTCGAGACCGCGCAGCGCCGCATCGATTTGACCATCGAGTTCGTCGACGAGTGCCAGCGTGTGGCGACTGATGCCGAGCATCGCATGTCGCTCGCCATAGTGCTGGCGTTGCGTCGCGATCGCTGTATTGATCAGCAGCCGCGCCCCGGCAGCTTCGCCATTGAGCACCAGCGTTTGCGCCAGTGCTGTCTGAGTGGCTGCGATGGAGGCATTTGCATCACCATACATTTGCTGCAACCGGGTCAACGCGGCGCGCTGCAGTGTGCGCGCCTCGGCGATGTGACCTGCGTCGCGCAGTACCGTCCCCAGGTCGCGCGCGAGCTCCGCGTGCGCAGCTGGCGGGGCGGCACTGGCGCGCTGGGCGGCATCGGCGCGACGCAACACCGCCTGCGCAATCACGTATTCGCCACGACTGTGCAAGACGTCTGCCAGCGCCATCGGGATCCACGCGGTGCCGTACCCGCCCTGTGCGTACCAGCGTGATTCGGCCTCGCGCAGTGCTGCCTCTGCCTGGGTGTAGCGCCCGCTGTAATGCAGGGCGCGCCCGTACTGGCCGAGCACAGCCGTCAGCCGCGGATCGTCCGGATCGAGGCTGCGTCGAAGTGCGAGTGCCTCGCCGATCAGATCGGCCGCGCGCGGCATGTCGCCGCGACCGACCTGCACCTGGCCGCCGATATCGAGCAGCTCGGCGAGTAGATCCGGTTGCGCCGAAAAGCGTTCGCGCGCGCGCAGCAGACCTTGTTCGAGCACACGCTCCGCACTCGCCTGCGGGGTACGGGTGAAGCGCGGATCGGCCTCGCGCAACAGTTCGACCAGATAATCGCGTACCAGTCGATTGAGCTCGGCCTCGCGCCGGATGCGTTCGGACTGCACCAGTACCGTGCCGATATAGGCGGCGAGTACCAGAACCAATGCCGCCGCCGCCGCACTCGCCAGCCAGTTACGCGATACGAAGCGACGTACACGGTAACCAAGCGACGGCGCGCGCGCGCGCACCGTACGCTGCGCCAACCAGGCGTCGAGATCGTCGGCGAATTGCATCGCCGACGCATAGCGCTGCTCCGGCACGCGTGCCATTGCGCACTGTGCAATGGCATCCAGATCGCCGCGTAGCTGGCGGCGCAGACGTTTGGCCGTAGTGCGACGAGCGCTCAGCACACGCTCGATCTCGGCACTCGCGAGCGCGGCTCGGTTCAGCGCCTGGCTCGGCGGCGGCGCGTCCTCGCTCACTACCGCATGTGCCAGCTTGACCAGGTTTTCGGAACGCGATTGAAAGGGTCGCACGCCACAAAGCAACTCCACCATCAGCAGGCCGAGCTGGTACACATCGACTGCAGTCGTCACGGTCGCGCCGAGAAATTGTTCGGGACTCGCATACTGCGGGGTCAGGACGCGTGATCGGGTTTGGGTGGATTCGTCAGCGGCAGTTTCGTTCTCGGAGTCGAGGAGCTTGGCGATGCCAAAGTCGAGCAGCTTGACGTGGCCCTCGGTGGTAACCATCACGTTCGCCGGCTTGATGTCGCGATGCACGATCAATGCGCGGTGCGCGCTGTGCACGGCGATCGCGACCTCGCGAAGCAGGCGAACGCGCGCTGCCAGGTCGAGCTGCCGCGCGTCACACCAGGCATCAATGCGCTCGCCCGCAACATACTCCATGGCCAGCCAGGGCCGACCGTCCGCAGAGACGCCGCCGTCAAGCAGGCGCGCAATATGCGGGTCATCAAGCGTGGCCAGAATGCGGCGTTCCTGCTCGAAGCGTGCAATGAATTCGGGCGTCGCCAATCCCGGACTCAGACGCTTGATCGCCGCACGTTGATCGCGATGTGTTCCGCTGCCACTCGCCAGCCAGACCTCGGCCATGCCGCCGCGCCCGAGCCATTGCGTGAGCTGCCAATCGCCCAGTTGTTGGTCGCTGTCAGCGGTCACCCCGGCCACGGATCGAGCTACCGCGTATTCCAGCACTGAGTCAATGCGCCAGGAATCGGAGTCGGCTGCTTTCAGTAACCGTTCCAGCAAGGGGGCTTCGTCAGGATGTTCGATGCGCCACTGTTCAAGAACCGGTTCGCGTTCATTGGCAGACAGCGCGAGCAATTCGTCCAGCGCACGGTTGAGCGATTCGAATCGCTGCAATTGTGGCCACGAGTTCGTCATTGACGTTTTCATCGTCGGACCATCGGCAAATTTTTTATCGCACCGACCTTGCCGCAGGGTGCACACGGTGCAGTGATCATCGCGAGGCGCTCATGGCCAGGCATTCAGGGTGCGATCGCGGTGGCGATCCAGGCCCGTGCACGCTTCAGATCGCGCTGGATTTGACGCAAATGCAGCCCGGTCAGGCGGGCGATGTTTTCCGTGTCCAGACCGGCGAACCAGGCCATCTCCGCCAGCTCGGCCAACGGCGCATCGCGCTCGGCCAGTTGCGACAACGCCTGGGCCAGACGCGCAGCCAGTTCGGCGTTATCACTGGAACCGCCCAGGCTCTCGTCAAGTGTCACAGCAATCGCGCCGCCGCCACGCTTATCGGCGATGTGTTCGCGCGCGTGGTCGATGATGATTTGCCGCATGACACGCCCACACAGCGCATAGAAGTGGCGCTCGTCCTCGATGCTGAGCGTACCGTGCCCAACTAGACGTTCATAGGCTTCATGCACCAGGACGGTGGTGCTGACCGTTGGCGTACCACCCAGACGGCGCAGTTGGCGGCTGGCGATCTGGCGCAGCTCAGCGTAAACCAGCGGGATCAGCCGATCGAACGCGCCGGCCTCGCCACGCCCCAACGCATGCAGCAGGGAAACCACCTGATCGGGCTCGAAGGTCATGATCGCTTAGTGCACTGCGTGAAGACGGACAGGCACTGATCCTATCAAGCCCACGCTGGTGCAAGGGCGACCCATGCACAGTTCCGGCGCCGCCGGGACCAGTCAATACGCTTCCGACACGCACACCGCTTTGCGCCGGCTCCGCGGCTGCGCGCAATAAATTCCGCGAACGAACCCGCAGCACCGATTTCGGCCGCATGCGTCAAGCAGATTGCGTTGCAGCCCGTAGCGCGCCGGCCGAGTTAACATTCTTGCGCAAAACCAGCGCAATCGCCGGCGGGAACGCCAGCCAGAAACCCGAGCTTGGCATCAGCACGACGCCCAAAATGGTGAGTACCAACAGACTCCAGCCAAGTGATCTGGGAATCGCCGCGGAACCGCGTTCAAGCGCCAACACCGCAACGCCGCAGATGAACAAGGCGTTGCCGAAAAGCACAAACCACACCACGGCTCCGATCTTCGGGTCGGTGCCCACGGCGTTGAATACGCCGCGCTGGATTACGGTCAACAAGACACTCTTGAATACGATCATGGCGAACACCGTGTGCAGTAGTGAAACGCCGATGATCCAACTACCAATCCAATGTTTCATTTTCATCTCCAGATTCAAGCGTGGCAATTCCGTCAGGGTCTATCCCAATTTTGGACGCATGAGAGTTGAAGACGCAATAGCGCTACGGTTTGATGACCCTGCGCGAGCGGCTCGCTCCCACAATGTCAAAGCATCACCTTAGCCTCTGTGGCCGCGAGCGCAGTCACAATTAATCGCAGACGCTGCGCTGCGGCCCCGAGTACACAACACGGCTGATCGCTTTCTGCTGACTGATGCCGTCCAGGGTGTAGTTGAACGTCGCGGTTTCGCCGTTGCTGAAATTCAATGACGCGCTGCCGACTTCAGGAACTGGAAACGTCGTGGCCGGGCCGCTGATGTTGTTGAACGCAATGCCAATGCTGGGGCGATTCAGTGGTCCGGTGAAGATGCCGTTGCTGCCCTTGCTGAGCAGGCCGGTTACCCACATCGGTTTGCCGTCGCTGGCGTAGGTGTACCAGGTGAGAAAGATCAGGTTGCCTGATTCGGTGAGATACATGCCCCAGCCGGGCTCGGTGGCGTTCCACCAGATGTCGGTGCGGTTGCTCGCTTCGGTGCGCGGCTGGATGCTGAAGCGGCACAGGGGTACGCTGCCGGGGGCAAGCCGTTGCAGGGTTTTGCTTTGGCTGATGCCATCGACGGTGTAATCAAAGCGCAGCTTGCCGCTATCGAGCACGGTGTAACGGCCCGAGCCCACAACGATGCCCGGTTGATACGCCGGCGCACCGTTGATCAGATTGAATGGGGTGCCGTCAAAGCGGAACAGATCGCCAAGATAGCTGCCATCGGCTTGGCGCGTCGGTGTTGAGGTATGCCAGATGGGGCGGCCCTGCGCGTTGTAGGTGTACCAGACCGGAAACAGGATCTCGCCCTGGTGCGCGATGGTGATGCCCCAGCCACCTTCACCCGGTGTGGACCACAGCCCGGCCAGATTCGGTTGCGTGGCTGCCCTCGGTAGCGGCCACACCCAGGCGCCACGCGAGCGAGTGAACACAGCGAGCGTGGTGAAGCCGCGATCGATCTGCATGTCCCAGACCATGACCCGCGGCAGGCCCTCAAAGCGCTGCCACTGCACCAGTTCGGCATCGACGTTGTCGGTGAAATACAGGCCCCAGTCTGTACCGACGAATACTTGTTGGCGCAACCATGGATTGACGATCACCGAGTTGGCCGGGATGTCGGGCAAACTGCCGCTGATATTGCGCCAGGTGAATGTGCTGCAGTCGGCATTGCAGCGCACCTGAAATACGTGACCAGGTGTGCTTGGCGTGTTCTGGCTAAAACCGCCGACCGCGGCGTAACCGATCGTAGGCGTCTGCGGATCGGTGGCGACTTTCATGATCACGCGATTGGGCAACACCGCATTGTTGCTGGTGACATTGCGCCAGGTTGACGTCTGGCTGGGTCGGTTGCCCAGATTGAATCCGAACCAGACATTTCCATCCTGCGTTCCGACCATGGCGACGCGACGATCGGATACCGAGTACGCCAGATGGGTGATGGTCGAACGCCGGTCGGTGCCGATGATCAGTGTGCCCTTGGTCAAGTCATTGCTGATCGCGGTAAAACGCGCTGCGGGGGTACTGCCGATGGCGCCGTTGGTGGATTCCCATACACGTATGGTGCCGGCGATCAGGTGCGTGCAACCGGCGCTCGTGGTGCAGCCGCTGCCGGATACGTTGACGTCGCCGTAACGATACAGGTCGAACGGCATCAGGAATTGTTTGGGCTCGGGTCCCACTTCACCCGGGTCCCATGCACCTGAGGCGAGTTCTTCGGGTGCATCGGGGCCGTTGGTGCTGACCACCATGTCGCCGCGCTGGCTGGAATAATAATAGCGCTGGCCGCGCACCGGTTCGATGCGCGCGGTGATGCCATCGCCGCCGTACACACGGCGCCAGATATCTGCGCGCTGGGCCCCATCCTGCTGCATCACGGAAGTGCCGTTGTCCTGGGCACCGCCAACGATGTAACGCACCGGCGAAGTGGCGAAGTTGGCACTGATGTCACCGGAATAGAATTCGATCGAACTGACGGTATCGTTCAGCCAGACGAATGCGGGGTTGCCGCTGGTGGCGTTGCCCGAATAGTAGATGCCACCGTCGTTGCCGATGAGCAGTCGATTCGCATTGCCACCGACAAAGGCGCGTGCGTGTTGATCGATATGGGTCTTGGCGTTGTCATCGTTGGTGCACAGGATGTTGCTGAAATTATTGCCGCCGTCGTTTGATCGATACACCCAGTACGAACTGAGAAATACGCTGTTCGGCTGCGTCGGATGCACACTGATGCCGGCGTTGTACCAATTCTGATTGCCAGGCGCGCAGCCGGAAAAATTGGCCGGCGTGGCGCGTAATTGCCAACTGCTGCCGGCGTCGGCGCTGTACCAGACGCCGGCGATCGCGAAGTCATCCGGGCGGATCGCTTCCAGATACATGACATCGGGATTGCTTGGCGAGATCGCCAGCTCAAGACGCCCAACTGGACCGAACGGCGTGCCCGCGCCGATACCGGCTGGCCAGCCGTTGTCGGAGCGTGTGAGTAGCTGCCAGCTGCTCGGGCATCCGGCGCTCGGCATGTTGGCCCGATAAAGACCGTTGGCACCGTTCTGATCGAGATCAGGTTGCACTGGGGTCGCGCCGCCGCGCGTGCCTACGCCGGCGTAGAGCAATGTCTGTGCGCCGCTACGCACGGCTTCAAGTGCGGTGATGTCCTGGCGCTGACGCGCGCTGCCGCCGCCAAAGGGATTGGTCAGGCAGGGGCCGCTCCAGTTTTCGCCGGCATCGTAGGAAAAATACAATCCAGTTTTGGTGCCGACCACAACTTTGTTCGAGTCCTGCGGATCGACCACCACCTTGCCAATCGCCTGATACTGCGGATAGCTGGAGAATTCGGCTGGATAGTTCGGTAGAAAAGTGTCGGTGCCGAGCACGCGCCAATGATCGCCACCATCAATGCTCTTGAGCAGACCGGCCGTGCCGAACGTATACGTGCCGAAGCGCAGGTCGCCGGTGCCGGCGTAAATAACGTTGGGATTGCTCGGATCCAGCGCCAGATCGCCAATCGCCTGCGATGGAATGTGCTGTCCGTCGGTGACCGGCTCCCACGTTGTGGACACTGAGCAGCAGTTGTTGCTGCGCCAGATACCGCCGCCGTCGCTGGCGGCAAACGCGCGATAGCTATCCGCGTCGCCAACCAGCAACGGCTGCGCCGAGACCACGATGTCGTTGATGCGGCCGGTATTGACGTCGACCAGGTTTTCGATATTTCCGTCGCGTTCCACGTTCCACAATGGCTTGGGACCGAGCGAGGTGAATGCGGTGGTGGATAGATTCTTCGCGTATTTTTTCTGCAGATGTTCGCCAGCAGGCAGCGCGCTCTTGATCCGCTGATCGCTGCTGCGGGCTGCATGCATCCAGCGCGGATGGAATTGCCCCGTGGGATACAGATGCAGGCTTGCCATCCGGTCGCCGTTCGGCTCCTTGCTGCCTTCAGCTTCTGGGCGCGGCGCCAATCGTGGCGGCGGCGCACTGGCGCAGGCGGCGAGCAGGGTGATCACCAACAGCAATGAAATGCGGGCAAGGGACATTGAGCGCCCTGAGGGATTGAATAGGTCCGAGTCTAGCGACCGCAACCTGTACCAACGCCCGAAAAGGCCAGATTTGCGCTCAAAAAAGTGTTTCAAACCCGGCCGTGGACTTGTTGTTACTGCGTACGATGGCGACAATGGTCGCTTACCGCGCTGGGTAGACGACGCTGACCGCGGCTCCAATCGCGTTGCGCCCTTCTCACCTCGTGCTTTCGACTTTCCCTTTCCGTCACTCAGGATGCCACATGCCCACTCGCCGCGACCTAGCCAACGCCATCCGCGCCCTGTCGATGGATGCCGTCGAAGCCGCCAAGTCCGGTCACCCGGGAATGCCAATGGGCATGGCTGACATCGCCGAGGTGTTGTGGAACGATTTCATGCGGCACAACCCGGCCAATCCCGGGTTTCTCAATCGCGACCGTTTTGTGCTCAGCAACGGTCATGGTTCGATGCTGCTGTATTCACTCCTGCATCTGACCGGTTACGACTTTCCGATCGACCAGATCAAGCGTTTCCGTCAGTGGCATTCGAAAACGGCAGGTCATCCTGAGCGTTCCGAGCATCCCGCGATTGAAACCACCACCGGGCCGCTCGGGCAGGGTCTGGCCAACGCTGTCGGCATGGCGCTGGCCGAGAAATTGCTGGCTGCGCGGTTCAATCGCGAGGGTTTTGAGCTGGTCGACCACTACACCTACGTGTGTGTGGGCGACGGCTGCCTGATGGAAGGCATCTCGCATGAGGTCAGTTCGCTGGCCGGCACGCTCAAGCTCGGTAAACTCATTGTTCTTTACGACGACAACAATATTTCCATCGATGGTCAGGTTGGCGGCTGGTTTACCGACGACACGCTCAAGCGCTTCGAGGCGTATGGTTGGGAAGTGATCCCGGATGTCGATGGGCATAATTCCGAAGCAGTGAAAGCGGCACTGGTGTCCGCGGCGATCGATCCGTACAAGCCGACGCTGATTTGCTGCAAGACCGTGATCGGGTTCGGCTCACCCAATAAGGCGGGCAAGGAATCGGCGCATGGTGCGGCACTGGGCAAGGACGAAGTCGCAGCAGCCCGCCTGCAGTTGGGCTGGCCGCATGCCCCGTTCGAAGTGCCCGCTGATATCTATGCCGGCTGGAATGCGCGCGAGCGCGGCGCTGCCTGGCAATCGGAGTGGGACGCACTGTGGGCCAAGTACCAGATCGCCCATCCCGAGCTTGCTGCCGAGTTTGAGCGGCGTACGCGCAGCGAACTGCCTGCGGATTTTTCTGCAGCGGCACTGGCCTATGCGCGCAAATTGCAGCTTGAAGGTCTCGTCGTGGCATCGCGCAAGGCGTCGCAGATGGCGCTGGATGCTTTTGCGCCGCTGCTGCCTGAGCTGATTGGCGGCAGCGCCGACCTCGCTCACTCCAATCTGACGTTGTGGAAAGGATCCAAGAACGTCAATGTCGATGCCGGCAACGGCAACTACATCTACTACGGCGTGCGCGAATTTGGCATGACCGCGATCAGCAATGGGCTGGCGCTGCACGGCGGCTTCATTCCGTACGACGCCACGTTTCTGGTGTTCAGCGATTACGCCCGCAATGCGGTGCGCATGGGCGCGCTGATTCCGGCACAGGCCATCCATGTCTACACGCACGACTCGATTGGCCTGGGTGAAGACGGCCCAACGCACCAGCCGATCGAGCACCTCGCGGCGCTGCGCTACATCCCCAACAACCCGGTGTGGCGGCCTTGCGATGCAGTGGAATCTGCCATGTCATGGAAACACGCGATCGAGCGCGGCAACGGCCCCAGCTGTCTGATTTTCAGCCGCCAGAATCTGGCCCATCAGCAGCGCAGCGATCAGCAAGTGCAGGACATCGCACGCGGCGGCTATGTGCTGCTCGACCCGCTCAGCGCCAAAGTCGAAATCATCCTGATCGCAACCGGAGCCGAAGTCGGCATCACCATGGAAGCCGCCCAGCGTTTGGACGGCGAAGGCGTGGCGGTGCGCGTGGTGTCGATGCCATGCACGCAGATCTTCGATCAGCAGTCGATCGAATGGCGCGAAGGTGTGCTGCCGTCCTGGTGTCGGAAACGCGTCGCAGTTGAAGCCGGCGTCAGCGATTTCTGGCGCAAGTATGTGGGTCTTGATGGCGCCGTGATCGGCATCGACCACTTCGGCGCGTCCGCACCGGCCGAGCGATTGTTCGCCGAGTTTGGTTTCACCGCCGAGCACGTCTATCAAGCAGCCAAGGCGCAGCTGGGTTAGCGCGTACGTTGCGTGCCGAGTTTTTTGCTTTGCCAACTCATGGCAACAGCGCTTCTGTCGAGGTTCCGCATTTTGTCAACCCGGACCGGAACGCGATTTTCGCCAACGGGTATGAGTAAATGTCTGACCAGCACACGCTGCTCTTAGGGAACATCTGAACAAGTCCGGAGCCGCGATAGCCCCCTGAGTCAGGGGGCGAAAAACCGCAGGTTTTTTTTGGGTCTGGCAAGCAATAAGCAGTGTGGCGAAGACGACTTCCTGACTTATTCAGACCTTCCTTGGCGATGTTGAATACAGGGCGCCATGGCCATATCTACGTCGCGCCATTCGGCAGCGATTTTTGGCCCGGCGATACCGATGTCGGGTACCGTTTTGCGGGCCTAGCTCGCTGGCGCGCTGCTCATCAAGCAACGCGTGACCGAGTTGCGTCTGGATTACTTGATCGTGCCCGGCAGCAATGCCTTCCACTTCGGACGAGTGCTCCGGCCAGACTTGATCGGCGCCGACGAAGGCTGCGCCGGAGTACTCACTTCATCGGACTGTTCTGCGTCGGCGACGGTTTCGTCACTCGGCTCGATTGCCGCAGGCGGGCAAACAACGGGTTGGTCCGCGACAAAGTTGTCGGACCCTTGCGCGCTCAGGTTGTACGCGAGAAACAGGGCGAGCGCTCCGACCGTCATGCGGCGGTTCAAGGTATGGATGAACAGTTTGCTCATGTCCCCAAACTCCTATGCTGGCGGGTTGATCTGCACGAGGTCATTGCGGGAGGCCAATAAAAGAAATGCAATTTGAAAAAAACCGACGGCCATCGTTCCGGGTTGCTCGGGTCTACGCAAGTGCTTGCGGCCTGTACTTTCGTCATGGTTGGTGAATCCGTCCGATATATTTTTGTGAAACTGCATCTGTTGCATTGCAGCAAGCGATTGTGTTCAGCAAACGCCTACACTCCAGTCTCAGGCTCGGCCTGAGCATCCTGCACGATAACGGGGAAAGAGCGCGCCCGCGGAACGTTTGGCGCGCGCAACGCTCGCTTCGGCGCATCGCGGGATTACTCCTTGGCTTTTGCAACTCCACACCTGCATCACTTCAGCAAAAGGAACATTCGGTGGCGGCGAGCCTGTCGGTACAGCGACTGTCGGGGTATGGATTGCGACGCGCCATCGTGGCCGGCATTCACCGATTGGTTTCGCGGCGCGATGAACTCAATCGCATCAATGTTTTCCCGGTGCCTGATGGCGACACTGGGACCAATCTTGCGTTCACGCTCAGTGCGGTATTGGTCGGCATGCGTGCGCCGCGTCTGAGTAGCGCTGGCGAAGTATTACGTCGCGCGGCGGCCGAAGCCATTGATGGCGCGCGCGGCAATTCGGGCGCGATCATGGCGCAGTTTCTGCAAGGTATCAGCGAGGCGTTGGGGCCGAGCAAATGGGTAACACCCGAAACGATGGCGCGTGCGGTCAGCATGGGCTCACGTCTGGCCCGCGAGGCCATGGCCGATCCGCGTGAGGGCACGATTCTCAGCGTCATCCAGGCGTTTGCCCAGGACTGGCGCAACCAGGTCGAACAGGGCGTGCATGATTTTCGTAGCAGCTTTCTGCACGCATTGGAGGTGGCGCGCGAGGCACTGCGGCGTACACCCGAGCAGCTGGCGGTGCTACGCGCGGCTGGTGTGGTTGATGCCGGTGCGCGCGGCTTCGTCGATTTCCTGGAAGGCATCGCCGATTACATGGAAACCGGTCGCGATGTGGTGACCGAAGTGAGCTCCGAAGAGCTGGTCGAGGATGGCGTTGATCTAGCCACCTTGCCGAGCTTTGAAGATCAGCATCGTTACTGCGCGGAGTGCATGATCAATGCCGAAGTGGTGGATCGACTGGCGATGAAGGGCGCGCTGCTTGAACTCTCCATCTCCAGTCTGGTGATCGCGGGCACACGCGAGAAGGTGCGCATCCACGCGCATGTCGACAATCCGGCGCAATTGTTTGAAGTGGCCGGCCGCTTCGGTCGGGTCAGCAGCGAAAAAGCCGACGATATGCGCGCGCAGACGCGTTCTGCGCACAGCTTGCGAGCGCAGGTCGCGATTGTCGCCGACAGCGGCGCGGACATACCCCCGGAAGCACTCGAGCGCTTGAATATCCATTTGGTGCCGGTGCGAATTTCCATCGGCGGGCGTGATTATCTGGACCGGGTTTCGTTGTCAGCGCGCGAGTTTTACAACGAAATCCGCACCAGTCCCATTCCACCGCGTACGTCGCAACCGCCGCCGGGCGACTTTCGTCGATTGTTTGAATTTTTGTTGTCGCATCATGAGCAGGTAATCGATGTTTCACTGGCGCGCGCGCTCAGCGGCACCATGCAGTCGGCAGAAAGCGCGGCTGGGCGTACCGATGCCAGCCGTGTGCGTGTGTTCGATTCCTGCAATGGCTCGGCCGGTCAGGGGCTCCTCGCGATTTGGGCGGGCGAGGCTGCGCTCGCCGGGCTGAGTTCCCAGGCGATCTGCGCCGGCTTGGAGCGGATGCGTCCGCGCACGTCGATGTGGGCGGTAGTGCGCGACCTGCGCTACGGGGTGCGTGGTGGGCGCGCGCCCAAATTGGCATTGCCGCTGACGCGGCTGTTGCGCTTCGTGCCCATGGTGCGCACCAATTCGATCGGCAAACTGCAAATAGCCGGCGCGATCTGGAGCAAGCAACAGTTACCGGAGCGCTTCGCGCGCGCGATCGTGCGTCGGCTCGATCCGAAACGACGCTGGCGTATTGTGGTCGGGCACTGCGATTGTGCCGAAGATGCCGAGCGGCTGCGTATCGCGATTCAAGCGCGTATGCCTAACGTAGACGCAATCTGGGTGATGGAGGCGGGCGCCGGCATTGGCGCGCATGCGGGTCCGGGATCGCTGGTGCTGGGTGTGCAGGACTACGAGCCACCAACGCTATGAGCTGGACGGAAGTGCTGTTGAAATTGATCAGTGCCTATCTGCTCGGCTCATTGTCGGGCAGTCTTATCCTGGGCCGATTGCGCGGTGTTGATGTGCGCCAGCTGGGCAGTGGCAATGCTGGCGGCACCAATGCGTTCCGCGCTCAGGGGTGGCGCTTTGCGCTGGCCGTGGTGCTGGTCGATGTGGGCAAAGGACTGTTGGCCGTCTGGTTGGCGCAGGGCGGTGTGGCTGAACCAGCGCTGGCGCTGCGCATTGGTTTGGCCGCGAGTGCGGCAGTGGTGCTGGGCCATGTCTGGCCGGTATTTTTTGGCTTCAAGGGCGGCAAGGGGGCGGCGACGCTGATCGGTGCGCTGGGCATGTTGTGGCCGCTGGTCCTGCTGCCGCTGCTCGTTGTCTGGTTGCTGACCATGATGCTCACCGGTTTCGTCGGTCTGTCGACGATGCTTGGCGCAATCGCGCTGATTCCGCTGGTGTGGTGGATCGCACCGGACGCGGACCGCATGCTGTGGCTGGGCACGGCGGTGTCGATCGCGCTGTTTCTGGTGTTCACCCATCGCAGCAATATTCAGCGCATGCGCAATGGCAGCGAGAATCGTTTTGAACGCATCCGCGTCATCGG
>Ga0163152_10003312_pt1 | contig 21156 bp, 27 predicted proteins | sample OliLakLV19MP8IB2_FD_148635 | JGI IMG/M metagenome (GOLD analysis project Ga0163152, IMG submission 148635) | Freshwater microbial mat bacterial communities from Lake Vanda, McMurdo Dry Valleys, Antarctica - Oligotrophic Lake LV.19.MP8.IB-2 | ecosystem: Environmental > Aquatic > Freshwater >...
CTAAAGAGGTTTGGTCACAGTCTCGTTCGCTTCGCTAACTCGCTTTGCGACCAAACTTTTCTCTTTTAGAGAAAAGTAGGGGTTCTCCCGCCGCCCGTCTATAGCTATTTTACTGCGAGAAGCTGGCCAGTTCCTTGCGCCAGCTTGGGGGGAGGCGTAGGAGGGACTATCTGGCTGAGCTTCTTGTCCTGCTTGCCGTCGAGCTTTCGGGCTTTGTTGCAAACATCTTCGTACAATTGGGTTGAATTTTCGTATCCTTCAGGGCATTCTCCTGCTTCCAAAATGTCGAGCAGTTCGCCCCATTTTTCCTTGGGCGTACCGGGGAGATAAACATTATCCTCTGCCAGCTTAGACTTAACATGCTTTAGAGCCTCTGCCCTAGACGTCGCAAGTCGCTGCCATGCGAAATGTTGAATCTTGCCATCTTTTAACTTAACCTTCGCAATGAATCCGTAATGAGGCATTACTACTCCAGCTTAGACTACAAATGATACACTGTAAAAGGGACAATGGCAAGAAAATTCTTAATTTTTTCTCTTGCTACTGACGATTCAAGACTCCTCTAAGATCGGCCGGAGAGTAGGTCGGCGGAAAAAGAGACATTGCCTTCAATTCGCGCTTCTGAATGTTTCTCAACAAGGCGCAAACTGATTTCTCCATCATAGCCCCAAATTTTCCAGCAATATTCAATTGATACAAAGGAATCATCGCTCTTGTTTCTTTGCAATCGCCTCGAACTCTTTGACAAGCTCCAAGTCGCTTTTGTATTCAGCATAGTTGTAGATCCGGCTAATGCTGCCAGATCCTTCTGCCGTAATGGTCAGGATTGCGCCGCGTCGAATTTCTTTCATGCATTTGATTACTCCGACAATTACGACAAGGTTTTTCTAAGATGAAATGAGTTGGGCCGCCCCAATGATAATCTGTAAATACGCTGACTCGATGAACCGTTTGATGGCTAATCCTTATTTCTTTTGCGGAACTAGCGGAACTAGCGGAACTAGCGGAACGATCTCAGCCTTTGCTTCCTCTGGCTCTGGAATGCGAAGATTGTAATCCAACATTTTTCTGATCTCTATACATGGAATAACGAGCGCTAGATTCGGGACTAGCTGTCCTTCCTTCGCTCCTAATCCTGCAACAAGAGATCCAATTACAACTTCGCTCTCTGCGTCAAATAGAGGCCCGCCGCTGTTGCCAAAATAAAATGGAACGTCCGCCTGCCAGATTTGACATTTGACCGGCGTGCATACTTCTGGATCTACGGAAACGAGCGTTCCCATCTTAGCCGCTGGCGTAGTTCCAATTGGACAGCCAACAGCAATAACTGGAGATCCAACATCGCAGCGATCGCCAAGTTTGAAAATAACTGGAATTTCTTCTTCAGCCATTAAGAGAGCCTGATCGACATCAACGTCAACAATGAGCGCCTTGCATTTGATCCATTTCTTAAATGGGAGCATTTTGCCTTTTTCGTCAGGCCGCTCCATTCGAATTTGAATCTCGATTGTATCTGCGATACGACCGGAAGATTTCGGATCATGAGCCATGATGCAATGCGCAGCAGTCATGAGATATCTCTTTTCAGGAAGCCCGTATTCTGAAAGATCGATACCCCATGAAGATCCAACGGCATCCTGAGTCCTATGAATATCGCCTAATATGCTTGAGGATGTAACTTTTGTTGCTGTTCGAAGCCGGTAGGTTCCAGTCGTCATGAATTGAGGAATTTTCGGATAGCGACGTTCTTGTCGCATAATTACCTCAGTTTGTTTGACGATGACTTGCTGCTTTTCTTGTTTATTACTAACAAAGATTATGATGGAAAGGCCCAAAATAGTCATTGCCATGGACAACATCGAAATTGCGACTAGAGGGAGATCATGTTTATTCTTTGACATAGCCGAATCCTTAATTGATAAGGGTCGGCAAAATGTCGGCCCCTAGTTGCAAGTTGGGGCGAAAAGCTTTATGTCCCTTCGTTTTTCTTCAAGATCTTTGAAGTACCCACCCACAAGGGGTGGGGATTCCTACTTCGATGACGCCGCGGTTTCCGCCTGAACTAGACTCGAACATGCTATCGTGAAACTCTCGAACCGATATTTTTCCCTCGCGCCAACCAGAGCCAGTTCGGCAACACCGTTCGCGATTTTCGCCCGAGCCTCGGCTTCCGCTTTTTCGTAGACTCCCTGAAGGCCGCGCTCGGTCTCCGAAAAGTGCCTTGGCCTTCGCCTTCACGTTCAAGCCGAGCGCGTCGATGAACTTGAGCGCGCTCGGAAGTGCGCCTTCAAGGTCCGAAAGTTTCGCCCGGGCGTCGGTCATCTCCCGGCTTGGTGCAAGGATTTTGCCCGAGTTCAGAATGTGCGCGCCTGCCTTTTGTGACCCGCTTGCAAAGCCGGGTTGGTTGGTCTGCGGTAGTCTACGCATACGCAGTCGGTACAACTACCGCAATCTCTACAGTTACTACAAAAATACGCAGTCGGTTCGTGAGATTGAGTCCCTGCTTTAAGATATTGTTTGCAGCATTCCTGTCTCGGTCATGCTTCAAACCGCATCTTGGGCAAGTCCATTCTCTATCTGCAAGAGTCAAACCACCGTTGATGTAGCCGCACCCAGCGGATTCACCTTCGTCTCCACAAGTCTTGCTGGACGGGTAGAAGCGGTCAATCTTAATGACCTCTCTACCGTACCATTCTGCCTTATAGAATCTTCATGATGAAACCGGCGGGATATTCAGTCGTTCGAACAACTTCGCCTCTGATTCTTTCGCCTGTTTCTTGATTAGTCCACATTTGCGTCGTTCTTACTTCCAATGGGGTTGGATCATACGTTAGAGAGATGGCTTTCCAACGATTATCCTTCCATTCATTATAATAAGGAGATTTCTCATATAATGGAAGAACTATTTCCCGTAATTTATCCCAATATTCTTTGTCCTTATTTACAAGATCTGCTACCGCGCTGGTTGCATTATCGAATTCGGCTAAATCCTCAGCCAATGTCGGGCTGTACTTCCCAAGAACTTCTTTGAACGTTGCCTGTCCCGGCTCTTCCGCGACATCTGGGTTATTGAGAACCTTGTCGGCCTCTTCGAAGAATGCGTTCCATTGCGTACAGAACTTTTTCAATTCTGGATAGTTGTTGTCATCCGATGGCGGATAAGCTTCGATGTTGACATATGAATAGTCAATGAGATCGAATTTCTTGGCTTCTAAAAACCGCTTAACTTCCGCTGCGGCCTTTTCGGTATTGACTGTTGGCTTAATTCTCATAGTTAATTCTCCTGCTGCTTAAATAGCAATTCCTCGACATCAACGAGATCTTCTTTTGGCTCATAATTCTCGATAATAGGGAGAGAATGCGTAGTTGAAATAATCTGCATGTCATGGAACAAGTCTTTCAACTCTTCAAGCATCTTCATATGACGCTTGTAATGAACATGCATTTCGACGTTATCGACCAGTACAATACTAGGACGACGACTTTCCTCCAGATTGACGACTTGACTGAGCGCTTTGGCGATCTTGCGTTCGCCTGCGCTGCCTTTTCTGGAATGAATTTTTCCGGCTGGTTTCTTGATGAAAAACCCAATTGCGTAATCAGCTTGCTCGCCAGTACTTTTCAATTCAGTCTCAGTATAAAGCTCCGGTTCTACCTCGAAGCCAGTAATTCCTTCATAGGCTTTCTTGAAGCGGGGCCAGAGATCCGCGCGCAATTGAAAGTTGACCATGTCGCTGTCAAATTTGGCGAAATAAACCATGCCGGCCCACCAAAATGGCTGACTTAGCAATTCGTTTTTCTCGAATCCGTTCTCTGTCAATTTAACTTCATAGTCTTTACCATCATGCTCGAAGACGGCTTCAACTCGGAATGATTTGCAAGCTTCTTCGTCATCAATATTGCGAATGTTCTTGCGGAGGAAAGCCTTGACTCGCTGCTCTGGCGTAATCTTAGATGTAGCAAATGCGCCGGGCGATGAATCGGCCGAATCGCCTTTGAAATCAAGACTGGATGTCAACAAAGAGATGGCATTAAGAATCGTCGTTTTGCCGATCCCATTTGGGCCAACAAGGCAGGTAAAATCTCGGAATTTAAAATCGGCTTTAGGATAGCCGCAATAATCGCGTAACGACAATGTCTTAATTCTCATTTGATGCTCCCACACGAGCCTTCTGTAAATTTCCCCTGCGTCCTCTGTAGCACTTCTTCGTGCTGGCCGGTTGAATCTGCACTAAATTTCGTCGTCATATACTCACCTCTGAGAAGCGAGATTTCCTATCGGAAACTCTATAAAAGCCTACATCCAAAAACAGGGCGCGGCTAACCCACCCTAAACGGCGGGATTGCGCCGCGTCGAATTTCGTTCAAAACGCCATAAGGCATAATGACATGAATTTAGGCGTACAAATAGGATTATACGCATAAATACCGCAAGAGTTGAGCCAACTTACTTTTTTGGTTCGGCAGGAGGCTTTGGCGGAGGGTCCCGCTTGAAAGCGGGTTTACTCTTGGGGAAAGTAGTTGTCCAATCCATCGGAAACCTCCTCTTGGATCGAGCGGGGCAAAAGTCCCGCGCTACTTTCATATTCGGTTTTTGAACTTGAATGTCCTTTTGCTCAAGCCGAATCCGGGATTGCGCCGCGTCGAATTTCGTTCATCAAACTCAAGCCCATCAAGTTGCCTCTTTCTTCAACTCTTCCCTGCGCTCCATAAGCAGGACGCCAAGCTTGTTTCGTCCGATCTTCGCTGCGCCCTCTCCCCAATAGTAATCGGTTGGGGACGCTTCGATTAATACTGCATCGCCGGTCGCAAGCAGCTTTGCTTTTAGTTCTGGATGCGCGTCAGAGAACTTCGCTTTGAGAGCCTTCCTTATTACGTCATCCTTAACGTCCAGCCAGTCTTCTCTGCATTTACCGCTGGTTTCTACCTGCTTACCGGCTTTCTTTGAAGCTGCCGGCTTAGAGTCTCGTTCGTTCGGAAAAGCTTTAATGACTCCAGTTCTTACGGCCTTCGTAATGCCGAGCATATATCCAAGCCTGATATCCTCCTGATCGTCTGGATCAGTCGTCTTCATGGCTTGATAGAAATGCTCAACAGAATCCCAAACTTTTCCGTCAAGGTCTAACTTAACGATATAAAAATTCGAGAATTCTCTAAACAACGGGTAATTACGGCCGTAAAACCGAATTTCATTAGGGGCTTCCAATCCGGTATTCCTTTCCGTTCATTGCGTTATTTGCTTCAGTACAAGACTGGCAAACATGGTTACCCGGATAAAGCGGCTGAAACGTCTGGTCGCAATGTCCAAGGCAGCGCCGGGGCTTGAGGTTTTTCCCGTCCGCCAAAACCCCGTCGATGCGCTGCTTCTTTTTATAAGGCTCTCGTCTTGTTCCCATGTTTACCTTTCAAGTTTTAAAAATCAAGTGCGGATCATGATGCAACTTGAGGATCTTCGCCGTCGAAGATGACTTCTACTCGGTTGACGACCGAGGAGAACTTCGGCATGGCGACCTGCTGAACTACGGTTCGTTCAACTTTTTCTCCCAGAGCGGGACGATGCTGTTCTGGGATTTTGAGCAACTCAAGGCCAGTCAACTCTTTAAAAACCTTGCGGCGACTGAAGAACGTTCCGCGTTTGAAAAAGTCAGGACAATCATTCCAGTTGATTTTATGCTGCTGGAATAGCATCTCTTGCATTTCCTCGCCGGACTTTCCATGAATTTCCTTATGGCTGAAGTAAGCGCGGGCCAGCATCGAAATGCTGTTCTTTGAAGCGTCTTGCTCCCGCCAAAGAATTGAGTTGGCGGCTTCGGACTTGTTGGGAACTGCCCAAACGCGACAGTCAAAGAACGCCAACGGCTTCTGAACAGGAAAGAACGCGGCGACAGCATGCGAGTTGAAGTATGCGGAAGCCATGCTGGCAAGAACCGAATTAATTTTCTGGATCTTGCCATCGAAAAAAATCTGGGACTCGTAAGTCTCGCTGTAGAAAACGAGGCTGATTTCGTCCGATTGGGTATAGCCAATACGAGCGCTGGTCTTATCGACCAAGAATGCAGTTAAATCCTGCATTAGATCAACAAGCCGTTCATCGTACGGCCGCTTTAGGTCGGCAGTCCAAGTATGGAAGGACTTGCCGTCTAATCGAGCAATTACTGGAAGAAGAGGAAGTAAGCGACGGCCAGCTTCGGCCTGCTCCAACATCTTCATTCTGTCGCCGAAGTCATCATTTTGCATCTTTGTATTCACTTATACTTACCCAATACGTTTCGTCATGGTCAGCAATTGTATATGAATGCTGACATAGTCTTTCTTGTAGCTTCTTTGCGAGCGATTCTGCGCGAGCCATTACTTCCGGCTTCGCTGCGGGGAATCTTGGGCAATTGATTAACTCGACAAAGAAGCCTTCTTCCTGACCGCCCGGATAAATGTAGGTAGTCGGGGTAACGGTAACGGTAACGCAAAGGCCCTGTTTGAAATATTCTTCCCGGCAAACCTGCTTTGCCAGAGAGACATCTCCTGCCATGTAGATTCGGACCCAATAGGTCTTTACTTTATTTTGCTGCGACATATCCAAGAATTCCGATACAGAATCCCAACAGTAAGCCGTAGAACAAACCGTACTGATATCCGGCCATCCAGAGATCAGAGAACTTCTGAAACAAGCTATCAACTGGCATGTTTTCCTTAAACATGCCCGGCGGGCGGCTAACCCGCCGGGCGCAACATCATTCTTTAATTTTTACGCCGTAGTACTCTTCGCAAATCTCGCGATACAAATCGGAGATCCCCTTATGGTCGGGCTTATTCCGCAAGGTTGACTTCTGGTAAAGCTCGTCCATGCTTGCATCAATTTTCTCGGCGTAGCTAACGATCTGTTCGTAAGTCCATTCGCCGCGAAGAATACCTCGAAGCTCTTCGCGGTCTGGACGATAAACATTAACTTCGCCTTTTTCGAGAATCTCAGCGCCCATTCGGCTCAGCCTGAGAAGATGCATGCCATGCTTTACGTCGAAGCCGTACTTGCGCTCCATTTCCTTTCGGAGCGGATTACGTTCGCGTTCAAATTTATGGTAGGAATGCCAAGCAGCCAAAGCGTCTTGGAACTTCCTTTGATTGCGAACGTACTCGCGGGCCGACTCTGCAATCCATTTATCCGGCAGGCTCAGGATCGCGTTCTGATGTTCCCGAGCTACCTTGTTCTCTGGATTGAGACCGTACTCTGCCCGTTCCGGCTGCTTACCGGGCGGACTCAACAAATAGCCGCGATGGGTCTTGATGCGTCCAAGCTGCGCATGAGCGTAGCCAGCGAAGGTATATCGAGCCTTCTTGCTCAAGAACATGTCCCGGTTATCTCTGATCTTCTTCCAAATCGGAGTTTCATGAGTAATCAAGCGCTCAACATACAGGAACTCAATAATGTTCGGATTTGAGTCCGCTGCGAGCTTGAGGAATTTTCGAAGCTCCTGTAGCTCTTCGTCAACGCCCGGCTTATGAACCGTTCCGACTGAAAGATTCAGATCGCCATGATCGTTCAACATGGCCAGTCGAATCCGCTCGATGATGCCCTTCAGGACGCCGGCATCGCAATAGCCGTCCTGAATGATCTCCAGATCTTCAATCGCGCTTCGAAGATGGCCTGAAATCGGGCCTGATCCTACAAAGCTTGACTGAAACAGATCAAACGCCTTTGACATAGGGGCAATAAAGACGCCCCTAAAGTCCTGATCTGAGTCTGGTCGCTCAGTTCCGTATGCATGACTTCCAGAAATGTAGCGGAAGATGCAGTTTTTCATTGCTAGGTCGTAATTCATTAATTTCCCTTTCCGACGCATGGATAATAACCGATCCGGTGCGGCGATGTCAATAGATAAATATTCAGTTTCCGGAACAAAACCAGAAACTCGGTAATTACCTGAATACCGTAAAATGATTTCTCAAGGAGATTTACAAGGAGTTTCAGAACTTAAAAATGACGGAATATCATCTTTGAAATACAGGCAACTTGCAGAGGAACAGTAATGACAGACCCAACTTTCTGGTCAACAATTGGCGAAATAGCTATTTGGCTGGCTCTTGGAAGCGGCGTTGTTGTTCTCAACCATTTGAAAAATAAAGCAGAAGAATGGTATAGGCAACGGAAATTGCATCCAATAGCAAGATCAGTATTAGCTAACCGCCGCGTTCATGCATTGCTTGTAGAACTTCGCGCTAAAACCAACGCCGATAGAGCATTGGTTTTTCTGTTCCATAATGGACAAACATTTTCAAATAAGAACCCGCTATGGCGAGTTTCCTGTACTCAGGAATATTGCCGCAAGGGAGTCAGCGATGAAATTGCAAGTCAGCAAAACATTTTAGCCTCCTTAATCTGGAACGGTCTCGCCCCATTAATGGGTTCAGATACCGGCAAGGGAGTCATTTGCAAAGACTACATTGGGCATCAAATTTACGTTATGGATGTTCAAGGAATGAACGACAGTTATTTCCAGCGCTCATTAATTTCGCGCGGAGTTAGAACAAAAATTTTGACTCCTCTAAAAGATAATAACGAAGTAGTCGGATTCATAGCTCTTCATTACGACGAAGAAACAAACAATCTCGAAGATATAGAACAGATTGTTCGCGAAGTTAGCGACAGCGCCGCGAACATTCATTATGAGCTGAAAAAGGATTAAAGGAGAAAATATGGGATTCTGGTCATGGATTAGTTCAATTTTTAAAAAGAAGCCGACGCCGGTTGTCGTTGTACCGCCGACGCCAACTCTTCCGCCGGTCAATACAGGAGGTCAGATGGTATCTAAAGCTCTACTTGTTGGAATCAATGCATATCCAAATTCGCCGCTATCGGGTTGCGTTAATGACGTTGCTAATATGGCCAATTTACTCATGCAGCAATACAACTATCGGCCGCAGGACATTATTCTTCTAAAAGATCGCGAAGCAACAACCGCGAATATTCTTAAATACCTCGAATGGCTGGTAGACGTTCCGGCCGGCAGCAGAGTCATGTTTCATTTCTCCGGACATGGAACTCAGACTGCGCATGGCGGCAACGATGAGCCAGATGGTATGTCAGAACTTATTTGCCCTGTTGATTTCGACTGGTCGCAGGCCCGCATGATTACAGACAATCAGCTCGTTCAATTTTTCCAGAAGATCCCAGCGGGATGTACCTTTAATTGGGTCAGCGATTCATGTCATAGCGGAGATCTAACTCGCGACATGGCCGTTCCGACAACCTTCTTCAAGAAACTCTGGTATAAGCTTGCCTTCTGGAAGAAGACAACGCCGATTATTTCAAAGGCGATGCCTATTCCGCCTTCTATGGTTATGAAGCTTGCCCAAGCGAAGCGAAAAGGTCTCAAGTCTCGCGCGATGAGCGGCGGAGTACTCGAAGTTGGTTTCATCTCCGGATGTATGTCCAACCAGACTTCAGCAGATACAGAAATGAACGGCCAGCCTTGCGGAGCCTTGACGTATTTCTTAGTCAAGAAGCTCAAGCAGATGCCAAATGATTCAGTCAAAAATGTTGTTGCGGCTGTCAATGTCGATTTGACGGCTCATGGTTATACGCAACGTCCTCAAGCCGAGGGAACTCGGATTGATCGACCATTTTTGCTCCCGTAATGTTTGCCCCCGTCTTGGAGTTTTCTTTGTCTATATTACGACATTTTGAAAGGACGTAATATGAAAATCGCAGCCCTTTGTATCGCCGTCTTCCTGCCCTTTACTTCAATTGCTGGAGAGAAGACTTTTCCGGCTGTTCCAAAAAAGTTAATGAAAGCGTCTCATAAAATTTCAGCTTATAGCAATAAAAGTACCTCGACAGGTCATGGAGCTTGCGTTTCAATTGATCTGTCAAAGTAACCCCGTGGTTCCACTACGGTTTTGGTTCGTGAGATTGAGTCCCTGCTTTAAGATATTGTTTGCAGCATTCCTGTCTCGGTCATGCTTCCCGCCGCCCGTTGATAGAGATTTCATCGCGGACTTTTCCGTTATCCGAAACGCAATGCGCTGCTGTCAGAACATAGCGCTTGCCTTCGAGTCCATTACCTTGATGCCATTGATTTTAACTCCTGCCTACATTAAATACCTAGAGGGCTTAAGTAATGCCGTTAAGAGTAAGTAGTAACGATCTGATTAAAAAGCTTCTACGACAAATACTTGAATCCGACTCTGACGAGATGGCTCTCATGGCAGAGAATCTTCTTGGCGTCAATGCCGTTTACGATCATACGGAATTTTGCGAATGGGAGATTACGCCAATCCCAGACATGTATGGCGGCGCTTTCGACGCAGACCTACCTAAAGCTCAACAACTGCCAACCTGACCGGGAACTCGCATTCTTGGCTGCATGGTTGACGGATCTTCTCCCGCCCAACTGATCTTCATCAATTTCTTAAGTTTCTGGTATCGCTCTCTGACCAGATTGACGTAGAACTTCTGCTCATGCGTACTATGCGACGAGCTGATGCGCGATTCTGGATGTTCTCGAATGTAGCATAGCTCCTCTTTAATTGGCATGAATTTTGTCCCATGCAGCATCATAGTCAATGGCAGTAAATAATCTTCGCCGTAAACAATATCTTCAGCAAACCCGCCGGCCCTAACAAATTCTGAGTTCTTCCAAGTAAGCATTCCTCTGCTTATGTACCATTGCTCTAATCGCAATGGAGAAAAGTCTTCAGTAATATCTAATTTGTCAATAAAACCATCTTGTGAATTTATATGCTTGCGACTGGTATAGAAATATCCAATATCCGGATTCTCGCGAATATGCTTGTTCAAGAGTTCAATCGCATTAGGCGCATACTTGTCGTCTGAATCTAATCGACTGGAATAAACGGTCCTGATCTGTTTAACAGCATGATTCAAGACAGAACATTGATTCTTATGAGGAAACTTAACATGACTGATGCGAGGATCTTTATATCGCCCCAAAATTTCTAATATATCAGCGTTTGGGGTAAGCGTATCAATAGCGACAACTAATCTCCATTCATCGCTCGTCTGGTTCAAAACTGACTCAATCGCCATATCCAAAAATTCCGCCCTGTTATAGACAGGTATGATAATCGTCGTTGGCGGCAATGCTGCGCGTTCTTTTACTGCCGCTTCATATTCCTCTGTTATGAGCGCTTCGTACTTCTTAACCATTTCTTTTGCGCAATACTTGCTTGAACGCTGTAGCGAAACAATGCCCATTCTGGCTCTAAGCGTAGCGTCAAACATCTTATCGGCCCCGGCGATCAAGGGAGCGACTTCCAACGGCGGAATAAGAATGCCGTTTCGCTCATCTATTACGTCTGCGGTCGCTCCTACGTTTGTAGCAATAATTGGAAGCCCCGCAGCTACGGCCTCGATCAATGCCCCAGATAAACCTTCAAATCTTGAAGCTTGAATGTAAACATCTGCCGCAGAATACAAACTGGCAGTCCCATCGACAGTTCCATTCATAATCAAGACATACTTTTGCAGGCCCCTTGCTTGAATCATCTTCTCAAGCGCAGGCCCTTCGCCCTGATCCGGCCCCATGATAACCAATTTGAAGTTCTGATGAGTTTCCCTGAGTACTGCCGCCATCTCAATGAGATTGGATTGATGCTTCGCATGAGTCAATCTTCCTACATTGCAAAATAAAACGTAATTCTCTGCTACTCCAAGTCGCTTTCTTAATTCAATTCGCGTTGGCCAATTCAGCTTGAAGCGTTCCAGATCGCGACCATTCTCAATCAAAGCATGTCTGATGCCGGGATATTTCTCGCGTTGGATGTCCGCTAATTTTGACGACTGAAATACAACAACATCGCTCAATTTCGGATCATTAAGTAAAACAACATGCGCGCCATCAAGTCTCTCAATAATTCGACAAATTTTCCCATGAGCAAAGACCAATGCAGCCTTGCTGTAAGTAATCAGAATTACGACATCGATTCGGTCATCGCAAAGCCATTTAAAAATCTTGCCGGAAGTAATATCATTTGGACCCGGAGCCAACCGTATCTTGCAGTTCAGCTCGCTCTCTAAAGGCCCGCCTGTTCTGGAGTAAACCGAAATGTTGAACTTGTTCTTGTCTGCGTATTGATCGAACAGCTTGATGAACATTTCCATGCCGCCAATATCAAGCGTATCGCTAAGCAAGGCGACATTGATTTTGTCGAATTCTTTCTTCTCTGGCGACGGCAACTCCAACTTGACTTCAACTAGCCCTTCTGCGAAGTCTTTAACTTTCTTGTAATGCGAGTAGGCGTACTCATCGAATTTTGCATCATGAGGATCTGAGTCGTACTCGGCCATGATCCCGCAATGAAATCCTAGAAGCGCAATATGACTCCAGTTCGATCCTGTCTGGAGCGCGCCGTCAATACTCCAAGTTCCAGCAGGCGTCCCGATCCGGCCTCTGGCCTTCTGCTTAAGGCCCCGCCGAAAGTACATCCTGAAAACATTCCATGGCTCTAAGACAACAGCATGCTCTCCTACGATATCCGGAATGAAGTTGATGGCCCATCCCAATTTGTTTGCAGCTTGAATACAGCCGCTATCAGGGAGAATGTCTCGGATCGGTTCGCCTGTAATAATCTGTTTGAGAACTCTGGTTCGCCAAAGCCTTAGATGCCCGATTTTGCCTACGCATGGATCTTCAAGCATTCCAGCAACGCAAGCTATGTCAGGATTGCTAAAGTTGCGCATTAAAATATCAGGGGCGCTCTTGGAGAGCAACATGTCCGAATCGAGATGCATAACAAATTCGCTCTCGATTTGAGGTAGCGCCCATTCCCATGCCTTTCGCTCGGGAAAGATCCCTATTTGAGGAATTTGAATAATCTGAACGGGAATGTTCTTGAGCGCTTGAATGTTCGAAATAGCTCGCGCGGTCAACTCTGGATGCAAACTATCAGGAAAGACAACGACCGACCATTTCTCGTCTGCTTTGATTCCAGCATAATTACGAAGTAGTCCGTTGTATATTTCCTTATTGATGCGAATCATATCTTGCCAACAGAAGCCGGGGCCGTCGCTTGTAATGTTTCCAAAATGATGAACAAAGAAACCAGCGCGACCGACCTCATTTCCCATGAACTGAATTCGGGACATTAGGTCTTTTTCTTCGCATCCCCTGAATTTGAATTGTTCTTCGAAATATCCAGCCTCGGAGAACAGGGATTTCTTTGCAATCATGCAAAACGCGCTGATCTCATCAACCCGTTCGAGAGGCGGCTTCATCAGCATCGTCTCTTCGCCAATGAGATCAAATGTTCCGGGATAAACTTTATTTACTACCGCTTTGATTTCGTCGGGCGTTGGATTTGTTTTGTTAAACAATTTATGTTTAATAAATTGAGCTTGCAAATGCTTGCTATAAACAAAAGTTACTTCATCCGCATAATTTGTAAACGGACTGGCCGCTTTGATTTTAGGACTAGACTCAAGCGCCTTCGCTGTCGCGCGAAGGCCCGTCATCCAAGTCTTATTGACAATGCAATCATTATGCAGAAAGACAATAACCTTGCCGCTGGCCGCTTTAATGCCCTGATTTTGAGCAGTTGCAGCGCCAAGGTTTGATTCGTTTTGGATTACGCGGATATTGCTGTAAGTACTGAGAACTCGCTTAGTTGGCCCAATGCTTCCATTATCGACAACGATTATCTCGGCTGTTGATAGATCGGTATGAGCGACTAGCGAATCGAGACAAGTCTTTGTATATCCAGGCCGATTGAAGACCGGGACAATAATCGAGAATTCCATACCGTCAATTATACGGCTAATTGATGCTCCCACCGTGAACGGCGGGATTCTGTTTAGTAGTCATCTTCGTAAACGGAATCGCCGGGATCTGGCTCGTCATCTTCATCATTGTCGAAGCCGTCATTATCGTCGTCATTATCGTCGTCTTCGCTGACGTAATATGTCGTCGAATCCCAAATGCAATGAGTTGCAATAGCGCATACGACGGCAACAAAGCAAACAGTAAATGGTTCAGGAAGTTTTTGACAAACAAATACAAATGCCGCCCAAACTGCAATAGAGGCAAATGCTTTAGCTAAGTAAATCATGATGTTAATCCTTTGAGGTCCATATCGGACGGATTATACCATCAACTCAGTGAACCTGTCAAGAATTTTCAGTGAAGATGCGCGGGGAGCCGATAAGCGGGGTTCGGCAACAGTAGGTAAACCCATAGCTCGCCATGCGCGCTCTGACTCGGCGCGCATTTTAGCCGCCAGCCCATCGTGGAGAGGCTACGGCAGTAAGCAACCTCTGTGAAGCGAGAATCAAACAGCAAGTCTATCAGGTATAGATTTGTATAAGTTTTGAGGAACGGTTCTGTCTTGGACGACCATTTTTCTAGGCCATACCTGCAACTCGAACGGTACGAACAGTACCTCGTTGCAATTATTTGGGCTTACTCCGAGCCGGGTTTGCAATGCCATCCTTGTCGCCATTTCAACCTTACCGGCCTGCTTGCGCAGGCTTAGGCGGCATTTTTTCTGTTGTACTTTCCCTAAGCTTCAGCAATCTTCCGCTTCGCTTGATGGGCGTTACCCATGGCTCTGTTCTTTGGAGACTAGATTCATCCCTCGCGGACGTCTAGCTCCCCGCGCAAGAACATCCTACTACGTCATTGATATTTATCGATGAAATTCTGAGCTGACATCTCGATAACCTTGATTCCATTATCGACGACATCAACAAAAACTTTGTCATCGGCATGAAGGGCTGAGACGAGATCAAGCAGTAGATGCTTGGAACTTTCAAACTTGCAGACTTCGTAATACCCATCGCCATGGACGCGAATCCATCCGCGCGTCAGTAACTCAAAACATGAAGAAGCATACGGAACGCCAGCATAGAAACGACCCATGAGGAGATCGCCATAATCCTCATGATCGACATCATGCGAGATAATGAAACGTTCGCCGGATGGAGCTGCCCAACCCTTGCCTACCAGTCCAACGACTGGAGTAAAGAGCGGCCCCGTATGCCCTGATTTAAACATTGGCGCGTTGTCTTGCCAACTGAACCCAAGCAAGAAGAGTTGAAAGCTCGATTGGCTTCGTAACGTATTCATCATAGCCGCATTCTTCGCATAGTCTGCGTTGAAGAGTCGAGGCAAAGCCGGTCAATGATACCAGATAAGGCCGATTGGCTGTTCCTGTAATTGCGTTGTCTTTGTAGTATTGCTGAAGAATCGTAAAGGCGAATTCCCATGCCCTCATGCCCTCTAGCAATCCGTCGCAAATGATTAGATCCGGCTTGAAGTCTCCAACTTCTTGCAGTCCGGCCCGATAATCATTTGCGCCGCGAGCATCGCATCCGTACATATTGAGCGTACTAACCAGCGTATCAACATGCTCGCTATAGTCGTCAACAACAAGTACTTTTATCATAATATGTCCTTAAAGAAGCTTCAATATCAGGTCGGTAATTTCTTCCTGCGAGCCGTCTCCAGAAATCTGGATCAACAACCCTGCGTCGGTATAGTATGCTATTAAAGGTTTCGTATCTTGCCTATACCGCTCCTGCCTAACCTTAATGGTTTCGGGTTTATCATCGCCGCGAATATAAAGAGTCAATCCGCAACTGTCGCAAATGTCGGCAATCTTTGGAGGCTTGCTTTTAAGGTTGTAAACAGCTCCGCATTTGCAACTCCGGCGCGAAGCTAGTCGCTCGACAATTACCTCGTCCGGAGTATCCAGAAAAATGACCTTATTGATTAACTTATTGTTTTCGCTGAGAACCTTTTGAAGCGCTTCGGCCTGCGGAAGCGTACGCGGGAATCCGTCGAGAATGAATCCGCCGGCCTTGGGAGTCTTAATGGCCTCAGAGATGATGTCGATGACTACTTGATCTGGAACCAAATGTCCCTGATCCATGAATTCTTTAGCCGCTTTACCGACGTCCGTTTGATTTGCGATTGCAGCTCGGAGAAGATCGCCTGTTGCAAAATGGGAAAGATCAAGCTTTTGACAAAGAGCGACAGCTTGAGTTCCTTTGCCCGTACCGGGCGGTCCCAGCAATATGAAGCGCTTCATGCTGCCTCCTAGTCTGAACAAAGACAATCAGCCGGCTTTTAAAATCTTTCGCCGAAGCTCGACTAATATGACCAGCCAAGAGCGAGAAGTTGCTGTACCTAGTTGCAAAGGGGGCCATCAAGACAGCCGGCGGCAATAAGCAATACAAACATTGCGCCAACCCAAAATAAATCTGTTAAACCAATTTGTCTTTGGTTTCATTCAAGATTTCGATCTTGGCAAGTTCCATTACTTCTTTTGAGCCTTCGGTAGGGCGAAGACTTCGCTATGCTCAAAATGTTTTTGCCAATTCTCGGCGTAAAGAGCCGCAATCTCTCTGCTGTTGATAATGAGAAGATTCTCGGCGTTACCGATTTCAGCTTGCCGAGTAAAAATTGAACGATCCGGTAATGACAGTAAAGCTGTCGATTATCATGACCTTGTTATGAGCAATGGGATGTTTCGCGTCCATGCGAACGTCAATGTTCGCTTCGTAAAGAGGTAAGGCCGCTGCGCCTTTTGCTTCGTACTGACTGCGATCAAGAATAACCCGAACCTCAACGCCGCGACGATGAGCATCCTTCAATGCTGTCTCGATGGGGTCTGAAGTAAAGGAGTATGCCTGAACTAAGATCGACGTCTTGGCGTTGTTGATCTCAAAGACAACAGCTTCGGTACAGCCGCCATTTGGCGAAAAGTACGTCCTCAGTCCGCCTATGCTGCGTTCCTGAACCGGAGCCGGCTCAACGCGCTGACGCAAGTAGTAGCCGCCGCATGCCCCGATACTGAGCGCTAAGATGAAAGTAACAAAGACTGCGCGGGGCTTAAAGAGCATGTCGTTCTCCTGACGTAAAGACTAAGGCATTACCGCACTATATGTCAAGAAGATTTCGAATACAATTTTCGATTGACGTCCCAATGATCGGGCATGAACTTTGGGTTCATGTAGGCAAGAAAATGACAGCGCCAACGCCGGGCGAAGGAATTCAGATCTTCCTGACTCTCAACAACTTTCTTGCTGGCGCATGAATAATTTTCAGGAACGACCTTCCATTCGAGCTGCGCAACTGTCTGAATGTCTTCGTCCGACAACTCTGTCTTGTTCAAGAACGACATGATGCGAGAGCGCAGGCCATCGGCCTTCTCGTCCGGGATCTGCTCGCTATGGCGCAACAACGCATGAGCGGCCCTGATGGCGCGTACAGTTGGCAGCGGAACCTTCTCGCTGTCGCCATGTTCGGCGATCTTCAGCTCAGTTAGGATATTCTTGCGGAAGTCGATGGCTTCGATCTCGTAACGCTCATGGCATTCGACGCAGAGGGGCAAAACGTCGTAGGACGAATGGCTCTTGGCGCTGTCAGGAAAATGGACTCGGTAGCAGTAAGGAACGACATGATGTCGCGTCAACTCTTCGTTGACCCCGCAAACGACGCATTGGTTGACCTTGTCAGCCAGCATGTACGGATCTTTGGAATCGCCATGTCCGGCCGGCTGGAACAACAGGCGGATGGTCGGCGGAGCATCGGAAATCTTTTCAGCCAATCCCTTGGTCAAATACCAGTTCATCCGGCGCTCGCCAGATCGGCAAAGAATCTTACCGTCCGGGGCCTGAATGATACAGTTACTATAAAGGGGTTTCTTAAGACCGCGTAGCATGTTTCAATGATGATGTTGATGAAAAACGATCATTGCGCCTATCGCCATGAGGGCAAGACCTGAAAAAGTTTGTATCCAGTTAATGTATTGCTCTGGAATACTGATCGTCAAAACCTTTGCAAGAAAGATTCCAACGAGCAAAGCGACTAAACTCCCTGCTATTGTCCCAAATACAACCGTCCAAATGCCTTCAGTCTTAACTTGAATTGCCATTGTCCTGAGAATACATGGAATCTCAGCAAGAAAAACAACAGCAAAGATTGTCCAGAAGCTAAACTTTTCCATGTATTCTATTATACCGTCAGATTGATTTTATTGGGGGAATTAAAACACTGAGTTGGGTACATATTTTTATATACCCATTAACGACCTAACTTTGGGATGGCTGGGTCAGTTACGACCCAGCCATCATTTTGGCCTTGAATACCGCTATTCAGTTGACAAAGAGCGCTCAGGAACTCCCTGAGCAAATTACTTCTCTGACTTGGCCAAATACTTAATTTCTTCCGGCATGATGCCGAATGTATCTTTCCAGAATTCAGGACTGCGATCCCGGAATCGTCTCCAGCATCGCTGGGCGTTCTTGAGTCTGTCATTTCTTATTTCTCGCTCCATCTCGATCCATTCTTGGAAGATAAATTGATCTTCCGGCAAGATATGGTCGAGCATCCGTCGAAGCAGGCGGCGACATTGAAAGTTCAGCCCTCTGCCTCCCGGTTTTATTCCAGCCCTCCAAAGGCTCTCTAAACAACGTCTATGATCTCGGACAAGCGGCGATAGATGCTGCGAAAACAGCGACGTCTCATCGACTCTCGTCTTTCCCTCTACTATTTGATGCAATCGTTCCCATCCGAACCCGACATCGGTTGAATGGCTAAGCGGATTTACTAAGTTTCCTATTTCCAATGAACCGACGAAGACCTCGCAGCAGTAGCCGCCGATCTCCTGGCGGTCCATTGGCAAGAAAGTTCCGGTCTGACGACTAGGATGGCAGGTTATAATTTATAAGTCTTTGGAGCAGAAAACCACATCCCCTTGTGGGCGGGGATGATGCGAAAGCAGAAATCAGTTCGCAACCGTCAGCGAACTGAGAATCCCCACCCCTTGTGGGTGTGGTACTTCAAATAGTCAACGGGAATATTTAAATCTTTTAAGATCGAGTCCCAAAGCTCGACTGATTCTTCGTAATCTCCGCGCCCAAACGAGAAATTGCCAAGCATCTCAAAATAGGTTAGATGAGAGCCGTCCCCAATCAGTTCCAAGTCATTGGTTCTGATGCAGGATTGCAATGATCCGTATTTTGTATTGTCGGGGTTACTGAAGCGGGGTTTGACGCGCTGCATTCCAGAGCAAACGAACAGAGTTAGGATTCTCTTGAGAAAATTTAAGCTGCGCTTCGTACTGTTCCTTAATCGTCATTTAGAAAATTATACAAGATCTTCTAAATTACCGTTTAAAACGTCCTGAATCTGAGTCGTACTTTTGTCGGTCAAATGGTCATGAATCCCCGGATGTTGAGAAAGAACATACGTCCGGCGATACTCATTTCCAAATGCCGCCTTCGGCGCGGCCTTCTTTATCTCTTTCTGCTCAGAGCGCTTCTCGTCTTCCAGCCTGCTAATCAACTTCGACTTAAGAATCGCAAGGGCATCTACCTTATTTTGCTGCTGACTGCGCGTCTTCTGACTTCGAACAATGATTCCTGTCGGTAAATGCTTGACGACCGCTACAACTTCCGTCTTATTGATCGCCTGTCCGCCCGGTCCAGATCCGCAACAGTAGTAAACATCCAAATCCTTTTCGTCGATAGCGAACTCTACAGATGGAGCAGCTTCGGCCATAACTTCAACTGCCGAAAAACTGGTTTGCCTTCTGTCTGCCTGATCGAATGGGCTGACTCTACTCAATCGATGGACGCCAGTCTCGTTTTTCAATTGGCCGTAGGCTCTTTGTCCATCTACTCGAATCATGACTGATTTGATCCCATCTGGATTGTTGTAGATCATGTCTACAATTTCCGCGCTGAGACCCAGCCTGTCGAACCATTTCCCGTACATTCTAAGCAGCATCTCGGCCCAATTACAGGCTTCCCGTCCGCCGGAGCCGGCCATGATGCAAAAGTACGCGGGCTTATGATCGTCAGGGCCATACGTCATCGATATGGCCTTGGCGAACGGAGCTTCAAGTTGTTGAGCGTCAAGTTCTGCCTGCTCATTAAGAGCCGGATCGCCTAACTCGATAATTTCGAGGAGGTAAACGATCTGTTGAGACAGATAAACCAGAGGCTCGATCAGATTTTCTAACGCGCTGATCTGCTTCTTGATTCCGGTTATTTGTTTTGGGTTGGACCAGAGGTCCGGATTTTCGAGGGAGGCGCGCAGTTCTTTGAGCCGCGCCTGTTTGGCGGGGACGTCAAAGAGACTCCATAAGTCCTTGAATGCTGGCCTCCATCTCTGTAAGTCTCTTTATATCCATACTTCCTCTTTCTGCGCAGTAGCGCGAATCTGTACCAATATACATTATACAGGTTTGTTATGCAATTCCTTTTTTTTGCTTCTTCTAATTCCCAATACGTATTATGGAGATATTCTTGATGAATCGCCATAGCCTCTGGGTCTTTGAAGAATCCGACTGGCATTTCTTTCAATCGGATCATTTCTTGCTCTAGCCGGTAGATCTTTAGTCCAGTAAATGATGCATGCATTATTTTGTCAAAATCTCAACATGTCCGTCAGCCATCATCGCAACCGTATGCTCGAAATGAACTGACCTGCTGCCATCGACCGTCGAAACCGGCCATTGATCGCTGCTGTACTTAATCATACGCAGCTTCTCGTTAATCATCGGCTCAATAGCCAATACCATTCCCGGCTTCAATAGAGCCTTCGCGCTCTCTTTTCCTTCTTTCTCATCAGGATCGACGTAGTTGCGAACCTGCGGAGCCTCATGCAGCGAATGCCCAACGCCATGCCCAACAAACTCGCGGACAACAGAAAAGCCTTTGGCCTCTGCGGTTTCCTGAACAGCCTTGCTGATATTGACCAGCTCGATTTTCGGTTTGAATGCCTCAATGCCTGCCATCAATGCAGCTTCGCCCGTTTCAAGTAGGAGCTTGGCTGTAGCGTCAACTTCGCCAACTGCATACGTCCAAGCAGCATCGGCATAGTAATTGTCTTTCCTGACGCCGATATCAACGGAAAGAACGTCGCCTTCTTTCAATGGCTCGTCGTTGGGAATCCCATGGACGACAACATTATTGACCGACGTACATATCGATGCCGGAAATGGACTATGGTCGCCATAAGCATAATCAAGAAAGGCGGCTGTTCCGCCGTCTTTGATGATCTGCGCTGCAACCAGCGCGTCGAGCTGCTTAGTTGTTACGCCGGGCTTAACTTCGCTCTTAAGGATTGCGAAACAGCGGCCAATGATGGCTCCCGCCGCGCGAATCAATTCAATCTGTCGATCAGAGTACATGATGCG
>Ga0163152_10003314_pt1 | contig 21152 bp, 24 predicted proteins | sample OliLakLV19MP8IB2_FD_148635 | JGI IMG/M metagenome (GOLD analysis project Ga0163152, IMG submission 148635) | Freshwater microbial mat bacterial communities from Lake Vanda, McMurdo Dry Valleys, Antarctica - Oligotrophic Lake LV.19.MP8.IB-2 | ecosystem: Environmental > Aquatic > Freshwater >...
CCCCTCGTCTCCCCTCTTTTGCCTTCTGGAACCTTGACCGGCTCTGCGGTCAAACGGTCATCACGCACAACCACGCCCGGAGGTAAACCATGCGCAAGACAACTCTCACGATCGCAGCAGCAGTCCTGACGTTTGCGTTCGCCGCTACCTCGAATCTGTCGATGGCCGGGGAAACGACGGCAAAGGACGTTGGCCGGAAACTCGACGAGGCCGGCGCCGCGATCAAGGACTACAGCGTCGAGCAGCGCGACGAAGCGGTGAAGAATGCGAAGGGCGCGCTCGACGAACTCGACGCCAGGATCAACCGCCTTGCAGCCGACATCGACGCCAAATGGGACAAGCTCGATGCGTCCGCGCGCAAGAAAGCCTATGAGTCCATGGGCAAGTTGCGCAAGGAGCGCAATGACGCCGCGGAATGGATGGGCGCGCTGAAGCACAGTTCGAAGGAAGCCTGGGGCGAAGTGAAGAACGGCTTCGCCAAGAGCTACGCCGCGCTGGCGAACAGCTTCTCGAAAGCGAAAGAAGAGTTTTGACGCGACTTCGTCGCTGATGGGTGAGGGGCGAGGGGCGAGGGACGAGTGAGTGCGGAACTGCATTGGAAACTTTCTACTCGGTGCGCAGCCCTCGGTCCTGATTTTAACTTTCCCTTTTTACCTTTAACCTTTTCCCTGCGTGCGCAGTTATGATGTCCCGACTCGGGACATTTCGAATTCCGCGGGAGGAAACAACCCATGCATGACCTGGTGATTCGCGGCGGCACTGTCATCGACGGAACCGGCGGCGCGCCACGCGTTGCCGACGTCGCAGTGGACGGAGACAAAATCGTCGCGGTAGGCGCGGGCATCGGCAAAGGCCGCCGCGAGATCGATGCCAGGAACCTGCTGGTCACACCCGGCTTCGTCGACATTCACACCCATTACGACGGCCAGGCCACCTGGGATCCCTACCTCACGCCTTCGTCCTGGCACGGCGTCACCACCGTGGTGTTCGGCAATTGCGGCGTTGGCTTCGCGCCGGTGCGCAAGGGCGCCGCGCCCTACCTGATCAACCTCATGGAAGGCGTCGAAGACATTCCCGGCACGGTGCTGGCCGAGGGCGTGAAGTTCGACTGGGAATCCTTCCCCCAATTCCTCGACAAGCTCGATGCCACGCCCAAGGTGATGGACATCGGCGCGCAGGTACCGCATGCGGCGTTGCGTTTCTACGTAATGGGCGATCGCGGCGCGGACCATGCCACGCCGCCCACCGATGACGAAATTCTCCGGATGGGCATGCTGCTCGAAGAAGCGTTGAACGCGGGGGCGCTCGGATTCACGACATCGCGCACCATCAAGCATCGCGCCGCCGACGGACGCTCCACGCCGAGCCTGTCCGCGCGCGAACCGGAACTGTTCGGGCTGGCGCAGGCGATGAAGCGGGCCGGCCGCGGCGTCATTGAAGTCAATTCCGACTTCGGTCCCGGAGAATTCGAAATCCTCAGGGCGGCGGCGGAAGTTTCCGGCCGGCCGCTGTCGGTCCTGCTGTTGCAGGTCAATAATGCGCCGGAGCTCTGGCGCGAAACTCGCGCGCAAATCCATGCCGCGCGCAAGGCGGGCATCGAAGTCAACGGCCAGGTGGGCTGCCGGCCAATCGGCGTGCTGATGGGGCTCGAAACCACGATCCATCCGTTCTCGTCGCACCCGGCATGGCTGGCGATGAGTGAACTTTCTCCCGCGCAGCGCTACGAAAGGTTGCAACGCGATCCGGAACTGCGGCGCAGGCTGGTCGAGGAACGGCCCGGCGACGAGCATACGAAACGCATCGAGGCGGCGTTCCCCCGGATTTACGTGATGGACGATGCCTACGACTACGAACCGCATCCGTCCATCAGCCTTGCCGGACTCGCGAAATCCTCCGGAAGGAGCCCGTGGGCGCTGGCGCTTGATGCGATGATGGAGAGCAGCGGCAAGCAGTTACTGTCGGAGGCCTTCGAAAACTATACCGAAGGCAACCTCGACAACATCCGCGAAATGCTGGCCGACGAAGCCACCGTCATGGGTATTGCCGATGGCGGTGCGCACGTATGCACCGTCTGCGACGCAAGTTCACCCACTTTCCTGCTCACGCACTGGGCCCGCGATCGCAAGCGCGGAGAACGGTTGCCCATCGAGTTTCTGGTGCGCAAACACACCCGCGACACCGCATCATCGTACGGCATCAAAGACCGGGGTGTGATCGCCCCCGGGTTCCGCGCCGATATCAATGTCATCGATTTCGACCGTCTCGGGATTCGCAAACACGAAGTGGTCTACGATCTTCCGGCGGGCGGCAAGCGTCTTATCCAACGCGCGCAGGGTTACCGCCATACCTTCGTCGCCGGCACCGAAACGCTGCGCGACGACGAACATACCGGCGCCCTGCCGGGACGGTTGCTTCGCTGAGGGCTGGGTGCTGGGTGCTGGGTGCTGGGTGCTTAAAGTTTAGCCCGCCCACCGACTTTTCCTTCAAGTCCTTTTTGCTGGATTCTGCCCCTACTCAGTCCTTCTCAAGCTTACCGCTTCCGCAAGCAGCACCGCTGCGGCGGAAAGCAGCGCGATGTTCATCCCCCTCGGTTTTTCCGCGGCAAGGCTGACGACCAGCGGCCCGAGAAGCGAGCGCCACGCCGCTGTCGCAGCGGTATTGCTTCGCAAACCGTGCACGCGGGAGCGTCCCTCCCGAATCGCGTAACATGCACCGATTGCCCGCCATCCATTCGAGTGCGTAGCTGGATCATGGCCGAGAAAGAAAACTGGGCGTTCCCCAAAAGCGTGCAGCCCGAACCGGAAGACCTCGGGTTCGACCTTGAAGCGGCATTGAATGCCGTGGTGCAGTTACGGTCGGAGATACCGGAGGATGCTTTTACCGCATCCATCCTGGGAACCGAAAGGCTGGGCAACGGAGTGGTCATCGGCAAGGATGGCCTGGTCCTCACGATCGGCTACCTTGTCACCGAAGCGCAAAACATCTGGCTGACCACCAACAGTGGCGCCGTCGTCGCCGGCTACCCGCTGGCCTACGACCAGGCCACCGGCTTCGGATTGGTGCAGGCGCTCGGACGCCTGGACGCTCCCCCGCTGTCCTGTGGCTCGATAAATTCCAGCAACTCGGGAGATGATGTAATCGTGATCGGACATGGCGGACGCGAACATGCCTTGCTCGCGAAGGTCGTCGCCAAACGCGAGTTCGCCGGATACTGGGAGTACGTGCTCGATGAAGCCCTGTTCACGGCACCGGCGCATCCGCAATGGGCCGGGGCTGCCGTTGTCGGCATGGACGGCAAATTGGTCGGCGTGGGTTCGCTGCTGGTACAGGAGTTAATCGATGGGCAGCAGATCCAGGGCAACATGTCCGTGCCGATAGATCTGCTGGCTCCGATCCTGGACGAAATGCTTCGCACCGGGCGTTCGGGCCAGCCACCGCGGCCGTGGCTTGGCATGTACACGACGGAAGTGAACGGACAGCTTGTGGTTGCCGGCCTCGCCGATGATGGACCCGCGGATCGCGCGGGCATCAAGGTTCGCGACATGGTCATCGCCGTCGACGGCGAGCGGCCCGCCACGCTGGCGGACCTGTTTCGCGCGGTCTGGAGCCGCGGGCCGGTGGGAACCGAGGTCGCCATCACGCTGGCGCGCGGCTCGGAACGCCTGCAATTGCGGGTGCGCAGTGCGGACCGCGGTGATTTTCTGAAGAAGCCGCAGTTGCACTGACTCTAAAACTCCAAGATCAGCACTCACCGCGGAGAACGCAGAGGACGCAGAGGACGCAGAGGAAAGACCGCAGAAGGAGAGCCGATGTACGATGCCGTTGCGGGTAGTCCATTGCTCATTGTGCGCAGTCGCATCGCCCGCAACGGGTCGCCGCCGCAATATCCAACCCATATTCCTGCTTTCCCCTGCGTTTTTCCTCCGCGTCCTCTGCGTCCTCTGCGTCCTCTGCGTCCTCTGCGTCCTCTGCGTCCTAAAAGGGTACTCCACGCTACGCGAGGGTATCTGCGGTGAGAGTTGGGTTTTTGGGTGGACAGTTGCTGTCCGATCAAGTCCCGACTACTACACTTTCCCCTTTCCCCTTTCCCCTTTCCCCTTTCACCTTTTACCTTTTACCTACTACCTTTTCCCTCACGCCGGCGCAGCCGCGCGCCGGCCACCGCCGAGCCGGATCAGCAGCATCGACGCGATCACCAAGTTCACCAGGTTCCAGGCGATGCCGTTGAGGAACGCCGCCCTGTAGGAACCGGTCATGTCAAAAATGGCGCCCGACATCCAGCCGCCCAGGGCCATGCCGAACAACGATGCGGTGATGACGATGCCGACGCGCGCGCCCGCCTCCTTCGGCGAAAAATATTCCCGGATGATGATCGCGTAGGCCGGCACGATACCGCCCTGGAACAGGCCGAACATCGCCGATATCAGATAGAGCGACACCAGCCCGTTGAAGGGCAGGAACAGCAGCAGCGCGATGCCCTGCAGCGCCGATCCGAGCAGCAGCGTGCGCAGCCCGCCCAGGCGGTCGGAAATCCATCCGAAGCTGATCCGGCTGACGATGCCGCAGGCGAGCATCAGCGACAGCATCTGCGCGCCACGCGCGGCGCCATAACCAAGATCGCCGCAGTAGGCCACCAGGTGCACTTGCGGCATGGACATGGCAACACAACAGCAGATCGATGCAATCGCAAGCAGCACCTGCAGGGCGCGCGGCGACATGCCGTACGATGGCGACATGAAGGTGGGACTGCCGCCGCTGCTGGACGCCATGGCCAGCGCGGGTGCGCGCCGGCGCAGCATCAGGGCCAGGGGCACCATGGTGATGGCGCAGAAAATTGCAATACCGTACGACGTATGGCGCCAGCCGGAGGTCTCGATGAAATGCTGCACAATGGTGGGCCACACCGTGCCGGCCAGGTAATTGCCGCTGGCAAAGATGCCGACCGCGATGCCACGGCGCCGCATGAACCATAGCGACGTATCGGCCAGCAGGGGCGCAAAGGTGGCGGAACTGCCGAAGCCGATGAGCACACCTTGCGCAATTGCGTACCACCACAGGGTCGGCGCGGCGCCGGCGGCGGCATAGCCGAGCACGAGCGCCACGGCGCCAATGATCAGGGACGGCACAACGCCAAAGCGGTCGGAAAGCTTGCCCAGAAAGATGCCGCCGATGCCGAAACCGATCATGGTCATGGTGTACGGCAGAGAGGCATCGGCTCGCGCCACGCCGAATTCGGCTTGTACGGCAGGAAGGGCGACCACCACCGACCACATGCCCACGCCGCCGATGGTCGACAGCAGAAGCGCGATGCCCATCCGGGTCCAGGCGTAGGCGGAATCGACGCCCTCCTGATCGCCCATATTGTTCTTGTTTGGATCGCTGGCCACGACGGGATTGTGCCCGAAATTCCAGGCACGATGCGCGAGGCACTAGATGAAGTTCGCTTTTCAAACCTAGTGCCTCGTGCCTCGCGCCTCGTGCCCGGCCGCGGGCTCTGTAACGCGGTGTCAGCGCCTGCGGCTTCGACACTACGTTACAAAACCGCTTCAACCCGGCCGGCTCCGACGCGTTATTGGACCTGACACGGACAATAACCGTGCGACACGTAAAGGAGATGGTCATGAACAAAGTCGCAAGGAACCTCGCTGTTGCCGCCGCTTCCACGCTGACACTGGCCCAGGTCAACGCGCATGCCTATGAAGCGTTCGCCGATGTCGTGGCGGTGCAGCCCATCACCGAGCAGGTCAGCCGTCCGTCGCAGCAATGCTGGACCGAGATGCAACAGGTCACCCAGTCGGCGCCGCAGCGCAACTATCTCGGCGCGATCATCGGCGGCGTCGCCGGTGGCCTGCTCGGCAGCCATGTCGGCAAAGGCAACGGCAGGATCGCCGGAGCCGCGGTAGGTGCCGGGGTTGGAGCCATCGCCGGCCACACGGTGGCCAATCGCGACGCCGGCCGCACGGTCGTCACCACCCAACCCGTGCAACGTTGCCAGCAAGTGGACAATTTCGAAACCGTGACCACGGGATATCACGTTACCTACGAATTCGACGGCCAGCGTTTCTCGACGCGCCTGCCCTACAACCCGGGCAATCAGTTGCGCGTCAATGTTGCGGTGACCCCGCGTTAGTCATTCATCAACAAGAGGAGGCAATCATGCGTTCACTTCGGATTCCGGCAACACGCGTTGTTCTTGCAGCCGCCCTGATGGTCGGGAGCGTGGTGGGCCTGTCCCAACCTGCGCACGCCGATCGCGGCAAGTCCTGGGACCGGCCGGATGACCGGCATGGCGATTCCCGCCACCACGAACGCCGTCATTTCGACTCGCACCCGCGCTACGGCCGGCATCATTTCGATCCGCACGCGCACTACGGTCGGCATCATTTCGATCCCGCGCGCTACGGCCGCTACGACGGTCCCCGTGGTCCGCGGTACCACGCACGGCCGCCGTCCGCCCACTTCGAGTCTTACGGCGGCCCCGTCTTTCACGGCAGCATCGTATTCGGTTCGGCGCCGGAACGGCTGGTCCTGGCGGCCCCCGTGCTGCCCTCACCGCGGATCATCCTTCCTCCGGTTCACTTTGGCGTAACCGAACTTGGGCGCGCGCGCTAGAAAAAAGCCCGGCGAAAGCCGGGCTTTCTAATGGTTAGTGGCTGGTGTCTTGTGGCTCGTGAAGGCAAAAACTCTCCCACAATGGAACTCATTCAGGCGAGGCCATCCAATCACCAGCCACCAGCCACCAATCATTTTTTTCACACTGTCGTTTACGGCTTGAACACATCCACCGCGATCACGATCACGGGCTCGCTGCCCTTGTTCTCCGCCCAGTGGGTCGTTCCCCCATCCTCGGTGAAGCTGTCGCCGGCGCCGTGTTCCCTGGTGCCCACGCCCTCGCGATGCTCGGTCAGCGTTCCCTGGGCTATATAGGCGACCGCAGGCCGGCCCTTGTGGCTGTGCAACGCCGCAATCCCGCCCGGCTCGATCGTCACGGTGCGCAGGCGGAGTTGGCGTCCTGCCACCCCTTCCATTTCATTGGTCAGATCGACCGCCGTCGGCGGGCTGACTTTGACGCCTTTGTTCTCGGTGGGCGCGCTCTGCCCGACCGCCACGCCCACTCCAAACGCCAGCGCAATGCCGAGGACCGCGCCTGAGGTCCTGAATTCCCTGTTCCTGTTCATGTCCCTGCTCCTCCATGTGGCCTGCTGGTTTTGGAAACCGCTCCCGCATGCCAATGCTATCCTTGCGCCAGGAGGTGGGCAATGAACCTGAAAGAATCGGTTTGCATCGTCACGGGTTCCGCGACCGGCACCGGGGCAGCCTGCGCCGTCCAGCTTGCACGCAAGGGCGCCCGGGTCGTCGTCAATTACACGAAAAGCGCATCGGAAGCCAAAGCCACCGCGGAGAAATGCAAAGCAGCGGGCGGCGAAGCCATCGTCGTGCAGGCCGATGTCGCGCTCGATGCCGACTGCCGCAAGCTGGCACAGGCCGCGCTGGACAAGTGGGACCGCATCGACGGGCTGGTCAACAATGCGGGCATCACAAAGTTTGCAGCGGCAGCGGATCTGGACGCGCTGACCGCGGAGGATTTCCAGCGCATTTACGCGGTGAACGTGATCGGCCCCTACCAAATGATCCGGGCCTGCGTTCCCGCCATGAAGCGACAGACCGCGGCTTCAATCGTCAACGTTTCTTCCATCTCCGGCGTGATGGGCATCGGATCATCGACGGCCTATGTAGCGTCGAAGGGCGCCCTGAATGCCATGACGCTCGCGCTCGCGCGTTCCCTGGCGCCCGGGATCCGCGTCAACGCCGTGTGTCCGGGACTGATCGAAACACGCTGGCATCTTTCCCGGTTCAGCGAAGAGGACTACGCGAAGTTCAAGGCCAACTACGAGAAAGCTGTCCCGCTCGCCAAGGCTGCGAGCGCCGACGATGTCGCCGAAGTCGCTGTATGGCTGCTGGAAGGGGCGGCCCAGGTTACCGGGGAGACGATACTCGTCGATGGGGGGCTGCACCTGGGGAAATAGGCGCGAGGCACTAGGCACTAGAGCTAAAGATTTCTACCTCGTGCCTCGTGCCTAGTGTCTCGTTCCTCGCGCCTCGCGCCTCGCGCCTGCCTTTATTTCGGCAGAAGACTTTTTGCGAGTTCCGGATCGGTGATGGCCGCGGCGAGCAGTTCGCGGATCACAGCGGATTCGAAGCCTTCGGCCTTGGCGACCATCGAACGGGCTTCGTCGGCGGCCAGGAAACGTTCGATATGCTCCAGTTCGGCCAGCGCAAAGGTCTGCGCCATGCTGCGGGCGATGACCCCCTGCAACGCCTTCACCACCCCGGGATTGTTGAGGGCGTCGGCAGCGCGCCGGTACTGCTCGGCGGGCAGGGATTTGAGCGCCGCATAGATCTGGCGGGTTGCAAGCTGCCGGTATGTGGGAAGTTCGAAAAGCCGTTGCGCTGCAAGCAACCGGGCTTCGGGGGTTTCGGCCGCGTTCGCGGCGGGAATGAAGGAACCCAGGGCACCTGCCAGGAGCAATGCCATGAATGCGCGGGCCATATGGCCTCCTTTTCTGGTGGAAAGAACGCCCCCGTTGCCGTTAGGGCGGTAAGAGCTATGGGCCTTGGGCAACCGCTACGGCGCCAAGTTCTCGGTTTTACCGTGCAGATTGGTTTCCTATACGGTGCGCGAAGCCGCGTATGAGCGCGCCGAGCGGCTGCGACTGCAGGAACAGCAGACGATCGAGGGGCGCAGAAGGCAGCTCGACGGCCGCCGGGCAGTCCGTCCATTTCCAGCCCGGCGCCTTCGGTCACGCCGCCCACAACTCGCCGGACGGCAAAAGAAATGGCCGTTTTGATGGCACCCTACGAAGGCAGCAACGGCCTCCGTCCGGCGCGCGCTTACGAGCGGCTGAACAGGAACGGCGAACTCACCGGACTCAACGACAACGACATCGTGCGCAAGGTCTACGTCACGCTCATCCGCGACCAGGTGAACGAACAATTGCGCTGGAACGGGGGAGGCAGCCCTTTCGCGGAGCTGCGGGTACAACTGCGCAGGAACGGAGAAATCATGTTCGTCCTTCCCGGAAAATCCTCAGGCCTGGAAAGCTTCGACCGCGAAGCGCAACGCGCGATCGGTACCGCCTCCCCGTTCCTGGTGCCGCAGGACAATGCGGCGTTCGAGCTGGTGCGCGATGTCACGATAGAAGTGAGGGAGAAAAAGTGACTCTCTCCCTCGGCCCATAATTTGTAACTGCGGTGGCATATATGCCCTCTGCAGGGCGCCTATACTGACCCGCACTCAACCCGGAGGCGACCCATGAAACATCTCATCGATCCCGAAGGCCAGCGCCTGCCCATCAAGCTGGATACCACGTCCAACGGCGAGTTCGAGCCGATACCGCTCTCCGCCGCCAATCGCGCTGCCAATCAGTTCGCACAGGAGGCCGCAACGCACAATGCGAAGCGCCTCGGCCTCGGCCGGCGCGACTTCCTGTTGTCTGCGACCGGGGCAGCAAGCACCCTGCTGGCGTTCAACGCCGCCAATGCCCGGGCGGGCAAGACTGGCGGCTTCTTCGACCTGACGGCCGAGGCGGCACTCGAGCCGCAACTGGCCCAGGCTTCCCTGGCAAAAGCGGAGTTCATTTTCGACGTGCAGGGCCACTTCGTCGACCCGACCAGCGCCTGGATCAAAGTCGCCCCCGAATCGGCATTCAAATTTACGACCAAAGGCAATTGCGAGCTGAACGACAAGTCCGGCCCGCGCAGCCACCTCGCTTGTCTGACGCCGCAGGAATTCATCAAGGACGTGTTCATGGACAGCGATACCGACATGATGGTGCTGTCCTTCGTCCCCACCAGGCGCGATGCCTCGCCGCTTACGATCGAATCGGCGGACGCCGTGCGCCAGATCGTGGACAGCATGGAAGGCAACCATCGCCTGCTGATCCACGGCCGCGTCAATCCCAACCAGCCGGGCGACATCGAGGACATGGAGGAACTGCGCGACCGCTGGAAGATCAGCGCCTGGAAGACCTATACGCAATGGGGCCTGGATGGCAACGGCTTCTTCCTGTCCGACGACGTCGGCATCCGCTTCATCGAGAAAGCGCGCGCGCTCGGCGTCAAGGTGATCTGCGTGCACAAGGGATTGCCGTTCGGCAAGAAGTCGTACGAACACAGCCAGTGCAGCGACATTGGCGTCGTGGCCAAACGCTTCCCCGACGTGAATTTCCTGATCTATCACTCCGGCTTCGTGCCCAATCTTGCGGAAGGACCGTTTACCGGCAAGGGTGCGGACGACGGCATCGATACACTGATCCGCTCCCTGATCGAGAATGGCGTAAAGCCGAACAGCAACGTGTACGCCGAGCTCGGGAGCACCTGGCGTTTCCTGATGCGCGATCCTGACAGCGCCGCGCATGCGATGGGCAAGCTTCTCAAGTATTGCGGCCCGGACAACGTGCTGTGGGGCTCGGATTCGATCTGGTACGGATCACCCCAGGATCAGATCCAGGCCTTCCGCACTTTCCAGATCTCGCAGCAATTCCGCGAAACGTATGGCTATCCGGAAATCACGCCGGCGTTGCGGGCGAAGATCTTCGGGCTCAATGCCGCGAAGGTCTACAAGATCAGCGCGGAAGAGATCAAGATGCGCGCCCGCGGTGACCGCGTCGCGCGCGAACGCCTCGCCTACCTCGAGAACCCGCAGCCGCACTATCTGACCTATGGCCCGAAGAACCGGCGCGAGTTCATGAACCTGCTGCGGTGGAATGGCGGGGAGCGCGCGTAGCGCACACACCAGACGCATGAACCACGGAGGACGCGGTTCCTTTAACCTTTGACCTGTTTTTCGGGCTCTGGCAGGACGAGCTTCCCATCCCGGACCGGGATGCGCTGACCAGGCTCATGATCCATGCGCACCGTGCCGAGCTTGCCGTCGAAACGGTAGCGCACGTCATAAGCGACGACCTTCTGCTCCGTTCGATTGACGATCCTGCACCGAGGGTCGTTTACAGTGACCGGATTCCTGTCTCGCCCTATCTTCTGGATTTGATTGCCCGCACCGACCCCGCCTGCCGAGTCAGCAACAGTCGCGACGGTCTTTCGGGTGCCGCCGCCGGACTGGTCGTCGATCACCCCACCCACCATGCCGCCAATTACCGTGCCCCCATTGCGGTTCGCTTCCTTCACCCGCTTTTTCTTCATCACCGGCATGCCCTCGCACTGCTGCTCCCTGACGGTCACGGCCTTGGTCACGGGATCGACTCTTACGACCTGCGCGAACTGTGGTCGCGATGCAACGACGTAGCCGGCGACCGCCCCGATCGAAGCCACCGCTCCCACGACCAGCACTGCACCCACAAGAAATGGCTTTTCCATTCCCGCTCCTTCAACCCATATGGCATGGCTCCCATTGTTAAGAGCCGCGCGCTGCCGCATAGTTTCGCCAGGCGGAAGGAATATATGTCTCAAGGGAGCGACAGGAGCGAAGCCCCGCCAGCCGTCCTACTGCGGTGTCTTGCCTTTTCTCAGCACGCAGCACACAGTACTCAGCACTGAATTTCAGGAGATCTCAATGCGTTACCGCCTTCTCGGCCGCACCGGCCTGTTCGTTTCGGAAATCTGCCTGGGCACCATGACCTATGGCGGCAAGGGGCGCTGGGCCCCGATCGGCAAGCTCGGCCTGTCCGATGTCGAAGCCCAGATCAGGACGGCCATCGATGCCGGGGTCAATTTCATTGATACCGCCGATGTCTATTCCGAGGGCGAATCGGAGGTGCTGGTCGGCCAGGCGCTGAAGAATCTCAAGCTGTCGCGGGAAGATCTCGTGATCGCCACCAAGGTGCGCATCCGCATGGGCCCGGGGCCCAACCAGGTTGGCCTGTCGCGCGGACACATCATGGACGGCGTGAATGCCAGCCTGCGACGGTTGCAACTGGATCACATCGACCTGTACCAGATCCACGGCCAGGACCTGGCTACGCCGATGGAGGAAACGTTGCGTGCGCTGGAAGACCTGGTCCGTTCCGGCAAGGTGCGCTACATCGGCGTGAGCAACCACGCCGCGTGGCAGATCATGAAGGCCATCGGCATTTCCCAGCAGCGCGGCTGGAGCCGCTTCGAAAGCGTACAGGCCTACTACTCGCTGGCGAGCCGTGAGCTGGAACGTGAAATCCTACCCGTCGCGCTCGACCAGGGCCTGGGAATCCTGGTCTGGAGTCCGCTCGCCGGCGGGCTGCTGTCGGGAAAGTTCAGCGAGAACGACAAGGGACCGGAAGGGGCGCGCCGCACCAGTTTCGATTTTCCGCCGGTGGACCGCGCGCGCGCATTCAGGTCGGTGGAAGCCGTGCGCCCCATCGCGAAAACCCACGGTGTCTCCGTTGCGCGCGTCGCCCTCGCCTGGCTGCTGCATCAGCCGGGTGTCGCCAGCGTAATCGTCGGCGCCAGGACGACCGAGCAACTCACGGACAACATCGGTGCGACGGATGTGCGCCTGACGGACGCGGACCTGCAGGTCCTCAATGAAGCGAGCAAGCTGCCGCCGGAATACCCGGGCTGGATGTTCGATCGCCAGAACATGGACCGCTATCCCGGGGGGACGATCAAATGAAGTACGAATTTGTAATCAAGCGGATCGTTCCCGGAGTGTTATTGCCGATGGCACTGGCATTTTCGCAGTCGCCTGCCTCTGCCGCCGACCGTTACCGGATCGACCGCGACCACACCTTCGCCCATTTCGCGGTGGTGCATACGGGCGTGTCTTCGGTGCGGGGGCGCATGGCGGTGGTCAAAGGCAGCGCCAGCATCGACGCCGAAAAACAGGACACCGAAGTCACGATCGACCTCGACCCGGGTTCGCTCGACACCGGCGTGAAGCGCCTGGACGCGCTGCTGGGTGGCGAAATGTTTTTCGACGCCGGCAAGTACAAGACCGTCCGCTTCACCGGCCGGGGTGCGAAATTCAAAGACGGCATGCCAACCGAGTTCGACGGCGAACTGACGATCAAGGGCGTCACCAGGCCCGTCACGCTGCTGGCGGATCGCTTCGTCTGCCAGCAGGTGAAAATCCTGGTGCTGGAGCGCTTCGTCTGCGGCGGCGATCTGCGCACCACGCTGAAACGCTCCGATTTCGGCCTCGACAAATACTCCGACATGGTCAGCGACGAAGTGCGGATCACGATTTCGGTGGAAGCGATCAGGGAAGAGTAGCGGAACCCCGGACGCCGGGGACCGTTTCATCCGGCGCAGGCAGCCGCGTTTGCTTTAGAGTTCCGCAACTTCCCCACCATCTACGACGTCGGCCGAGAGGTCGACCTGATCTACATGGCGATGGAACTGCTGGACGGCACGGACCTCAGCATGCGCGCCGCCAGGCAGCGCTTCTCCATCATCGAAGCGGTGCGCATCGTGGAGCAGGTCGCCGACGCGCTCGCCTTCGCGCACGACCGTGGCGTGGTCCATCGCGACATCAAGCCCCCCCAACATCATGCTCGTCGGCCGCGGCCGCGAGAAGATCATGGACTTCGGCATCGCCCGCTTGCGCACCTTGCCGTGGCAACCCGCGTCCGCCTTTCACTGCGCGGCCAGATACTCCCTCGCTTCCCTGAGTTCCCGGCGATCGCTATCGCGCCCCGCGGTCAGCACTTCCAGCCTCCGGTAGTAGTCGCGTGCCATGGCGCCGTTGCCTGCGGCTTCGGCAGCCTTTGCCGCACCGAACACGCCGCGAAACCGGTTGGGGTCGCGCTTGAGGGAGTTTTCATACTCCTCGAGCGCTTGTGCCGGTTGGCCAGCCAACATGAGCATCTCAGCCAGCAATTCGCGCGACGGCACTATGTTCCCGGGCGTCACCGGGTGTTTGTCGCTCGCCTCTTCGAGTTCGGCGGCGGCTCTCATCAGTTGCAATGCCTCGCCGGTTCGTTTTTCCGAGAACGCAATCCACGCATTTACGGTCCGGATCTGGAAATCCGCCTGGCCGGCCCAATAGTTGCTCTTCGCCGCGAGCATCGCACCCTGCAGGGATTGCAGTTTTTCCACGTCGTCCCGGGCTTTCCCCACCTCGCCGATGCGCGCAGCACCCAGTCCGCGCGCGAACACCAGGATCGCCTCGGCCTGCGGAAACTTGCTCCAGGCCATGTCGGGAGGTGACAATTTCAGCGCCGCAGCCTGCGTCCAGTCGTTGTGCTCCAGGGCAATGCGCGAGGGTATGGAGGCGAATGCATAGGCCGCAACGAAATTCTCGACGTTGACTTTGCGTATCGCGGCGACTTCGTCCGCCACCTGTTGCGCCGCCTTGTCCTGCGCCTGCTGGAGCTGGCCGAATACCATATAGTCCATCGCGTGCAGTGCGTCGTAGGCGCCGATTCCCAGCGTCTGTTCTCCCAGTTCGGCCTTCGCGGTGCGGTAGGAGGCCTGGTTGCCCTCCACCATTTCCCCCCACAGTCCGAGCCTCGAGAAAATGTGCGACGGCATGTGCACAGCATGAGGAACCGAAGGGGCGATCCTGGCGTAAATGCGGGCGGCAGGCAGCCCCTTGGGGGCAAGATCCGCATAGTCGTAGGTGTGAATCAGGTAATGGGGCACGCCGGGATGGGCGGGATATTTCACCAGCAGTGGCTCGAGGATGGCTGCCGCCTTGAGCTGGTTGGCGTAGGTTTTGTCGGTCGGCAAAGCGGCGGCATCGAGGATCAGCGCGTGCAGGATCTGCGCCTCGATGTCGTCGGGACTGCGGTCCGCGACCCCGCCCATCGCCTGTTCGAAAGCAACGACCCGGTTCCTGAAGTCCACGGTTTCCCAATCCTTCAGGAATACGGCCAGCGCCGCGATGTAGTCGTTTTCGCGCTGGCTGCGTGCGCCAACCCGTTGCGCCTGCGCATTGGCAGCGGCAGCCGCTTTCATTGCAGCCGGATTCGCCGGCCAGGCGAACGGATTGCCCATCGACATGAAGGCGATGCCCCAATGCGCCATCGCGCACGGCGCGTCCAGCTCGAGCACCTTGCCGAACGACTTCTTCGCGGGTTCGAACCAGAAAGAGTGGGCCAGCGCCATGCCGCGATTGAATTCCTTTTGCGCTGCGGCATTGCAGGTCACCCGAAAATCGACCTGTCCGAGCTGTTCCGGAGGCGCGGCCTTTGGCGCTGCGTCATCGTCGTGCGCTTGTGCAAGCGCCGGGGCAATGCCAAGAAATGCGGAGAACACAAGGACAAACACCGGCTTGTCGTTTCTCATGATTGACTTCCTCCTCGCAAGAAATGCGAACTGGAAGGGTGTGCCCCGCCTTCAGCCCTGTCAAGTGAGAAAATGCCGCGACCGGCAGCGGGACGCCTTGCCCGTTTCCCGGTCGCCGGATAGATTGGCGTCATTCCAGGGAGGGATGCGCATGCGTTACCTTGTTGCGGCTGCGGTGTGGGCATGGTCGGCCTTTGCGCAAGCGGCCGGGTTCACTGGCACCTATGTCATCGACGATGCGCAGGCCAGGATCGTCGCCAGGCTGGAAGAAAAAGGCGCAAGGCTTACCGGCACGATTGAATTCGGCGGCCGGACCCGCATCAACCTGGCCGGACCGATCAAGGACAACACCGCCCGCGGCTCGGCGACATCGAAAGATGGATCCGGTGAATTCGAAGCGCAGGTGGATGGCGACACGCTCAGCATCATCGTTTCGCAGCAGGACGGTCCGAATCAGAAGGCGGCGCGCCTGCCGCTGCTATTCCAGCGCGCCGGCGCGACGGTCATGGGGCATGGTACAGGCGACCCCCGGCTGGTGGGGCACTGGTCCTATCAGAACCTCATCGTTAGTGGCAATGCCTCGTTCGCCTCCGAAGAGCACCTGATATTCCGGGCGGATGGATCTTATGTGTATGGCAAGGGCGCGACCGCAGCCGGTGCAAACGACTGGTCCTTCGAAGGCGGCCGGGGTGGAGACCGCGAACACGGACTCTGGCGCGCTCAGGATGGCGTGCTCCTGGTTCAAGGACGCGATGGCCAATGGCTTCGGATCGGCACCTACGGAATGACCGACAACGCCGGGGCCTTGCGCATTACCTACGATGGCGGCGCAAGGAAGTTGTGGAGCAGGCAACCACCGGCGAGGTGAAAGCCAAAAGATAAGAGCTGAAAGTGGAAATGCAGGCTTTTGCGTTGCCCTTGCTTCAACCCTTTCACTGAGCCCATAAGGGCTAAGTCTGAGAGGTAAGAGGAAGGCAAGAACAGGATTCAGGCCCGGCTCCCCATTTTCCTGTCGTCTGCTCCTTGCCTCCGACGCTTGGCGCCCGCCGCACCTGTTCTCCGGGCTGCGACAGGGGGTCCATAGGCCGAACAGACCATACCATCGTCATCCTGCGTGTCAACTTCGATGCCCCACACTTGCCCAAAGCGCCCAGTTTTACAAAGACCCGGGCCAAACCGTTTCATGGCCTTGGCTTGAGCAGGGTATTCGGGTAACGAATTTGATGCTGTCATCGACGATGGAGCCGATGTCATGCAATATTTTCTGCTGCTTGCCGGATTTATTCTCGCATCCGCCGCCCAGGCCGCCGGCTTCGGGGGGATCTACATCATTGAGAATCCGCAGGTCAGGATCCTCGCCAACCTGGAGAGTGGGGGCGAACGCGTGGTCGGCATCATCGAATTCGGCGGACGCGTGCGGATCAACCTGGTGGGTGCCATCCACGGTAATCTCGCACGCGGCTCCGCGACTTCCAGGGATGGCACCGGAGCATTCGAAGCACAGGTCGAGGGGGATACTCTCAGCATTACGATCGCGCAGCCGGAGGACCGGAATCAGAGAGCAGCCCGTCTTTCGCTTGTGCTGCAGCGATCGGACCTATCAACCGCCGAACCGGCGGAGGCGATCCGGGATTGGTTGATCATCGGTCTCAACAGAATCTCCGAGTCGGCGATGATGCTGCGCTTGTTTCTGCAGAATATCCGGTGTTCCGCGGGGACGGACCCTTCCTGTACCGAAGAAGCTGTGCGGCCACCGGCGGCGGCTGGTCGTTCGACCGGCGCAATAGTGTCGAATGCGAATATGGCCTACCGCGTGCGCAGCATGGCGCACGCGCGGTCGGGTAGCAGCGCATCGGCGGCTCTGGAGTGATGCCACGCGGCGCGGCTGGCGCCGTCATTTCTTGTCTGCCCTCACTCGGGGCCGGTGCCTCCCTTATCGTCCGAACCGGCCCCGCTCTGCAGCACCATAAACGCACGGCGCGGATGCAGGCGTTCCACGCCAACCGTGGCGAGCCGCGCATCGTGAGTGTCGCGAAAACTCTGTGACCCTGCTCGACCCGCAGTCCGCAATGGACTGCAGGTCGTTTTTTTCTGGCGAGTCTTTCACGAAACTTACGGCTTTCGCGGCAGTTACGGCAGTTACGCGACGCCCGCGAATCGCCTCAATCTGCAGGCCCGCTCCGGCTCCTGTCACGGACGGAGCCGGGGGTTTCCTTGTACCATTGCAGATCTACCTATTCACTGGACGCCCCCCCCAATGGCCGCACCCACTCCACCCGCCTCGCCCGCCGACCCCATCAGGGACCTTGCGACGAAGATGTATGTCGAGCTTATTTGCCGCAATGTGACGGTCACCGATAACGCGGCGAAAATCACGGCCAATCCGGAGAATCTCGCCAAAATCTGCTTCAAGCTGGCCGATGCATTCCAGCGTGCCGAGTTCGAGATCCGCGCAGCATCGATGCCCAAGAATCAGGAGTACGACCTGAAAGCCAGCGACCTGACCGGGTTGATGGGAGTGAAGCCGGACAAGTGACAGCAGCGATCGGTGAACGGTGATCAGTGAGCGGTAAAATCAGTTCAGATCGCCGGTGGACTTCTGCCCTTGCCCCTCACCATTCACAGATCACCGTTCACCGTTTTTGCGACGCAAAAAAAACCCGGTAAACCCGGGCTTTTTTTAATGCGCCACTGCGGTGATTAAACCGGGCGGATGTTGGAGGCCTGCTCGCCTTTGGGTCCGGTGGTTTTCTCGTAGCTTACCTTCTGGTTTTCCTTGAGCGACTTGAAGCCGTCGCTCTGGATCGCGGAGAAATGAGCAAAGAGGTCTTTGCCGCCGTCGTCCGGGGTAATGAAACCATAACCTTTAGCGTCGTTGAACCACTTCACGGTACCTGTAGCCATGTCTAAATCATCCTTAAGTAAAAATGTAAAAGGGCCTTGAGCCCGACTGCGGGAATACCAAGAGGACAAAATAAGGAGATCAGAGGAGTACCGTATGCACGGGGCTGCGACGGACCAGCTATAAAGCGCTTGGAACCTCCACGCGCCGCCTTTATACAATTTTATGACGTAGGGGTCAACGGGGGGGCGGAAGGCAGAGAAAAGAGAAAAGAGTAGAGACAAGGGCACACTCACAGGCACCCGTAAGGGGTGTGAAGCGGAGCAGAAAAGGGAGTTCTTTCCTGCCCTTACCCGTCCCGGGCGGCGCGCTCCCGGGACGGGTTATTGCCTCGCGCCTCGTGCCTACTTATTGTTCAGGACTTCCTTGAATTTCGGATTCCGGATCAGTTCGTACGTTGCGCCCAGGAGCGAGTCGCTGAGCACTTCGTAGTAGTTGGCAGCCTTGTACGTGATGCCGTACCGACTCGAATTGCCGCTGGTCATGAACGACCAAAGGACCTTGCCGGTTGCCGCATCGACAAAGGACAGTTCCAGTTCGACGTCGGCGTTATACCGGGACGCCTCCTCGGCGAAGAAACGCTTGATCCAGCCCTTCATCACCACCGTGCCGCCGGTATCGACGATGGGCACTCCCTGCGCGGCCATCAGCGTCTTCATCTGGTAGGTTACGAATCGGGCGACATCCTCCTGGGTGGTCACCTTGCGGTTGGGAATCTTCGACTTGTTCACGCCGATGTAGGCCTTGTCTTCGCGATTGTCGATGAACGGATCGATCTGCAGCGTGGCGCCTTCCAGGCCCTTGAGGTCCAGCGGTCCCCGCTCGGCGATGGTCGTCGTCGGCTTCCAGATCAGGGGTATGTTTTCGAGCTTGTCGGCTGCAATGACGGGCGCGATGGCACTGATGCCGGCCAGACCAATGAGTAACGAAAGTGCGACATAAAGCCGGTTGTTCATGCGATCTCCTGTATGGGTAACGGGCCCCCCGATAGATGCGGCCCTAGCACTTTGTACCCTCTGCCCGCGTCTAGTTCCCTGCGCTATGGAAATCGGCATCCGATCTGACAGACATTGCGGGATCGAATTGCGTCCAGATAACACCGACTTGAAAGAAGACGGAGCAGGCGTTTTCCCCGCCCCAATACTCACCACGAAGGACGTTCTTTCGTGGCGAGATTTACCGTTCACCTAATCACCCGTAACCTACTGCAGCGTCCTGTCCGCCACTGTTATCCGATGCAGCAGCCTCCGGTGGCCTTCATAGCCGCCCGTCGCCGCGTGGATCACGCAGCGGTTGTCCCACATGATGAGCATGCCCGGCGACCACTTGTGTCGATATACATACTCCGGATTCGCCTGGTGCCGGAAAAGCTGAAGGAGAATATCCGTGGCTTCGTCGTCGGGAATGCCTTCAATGCCGATGGTGTAGCCCGGGCTCACGAACAGCGCCAGCCGTCCGGTTTCCGAATGCGGCCGCGCAATCGGATGCAACTGGACCTTCAGCGCCGAATCGCCATACTTGATCGCCATCGAGCGGCCCTTGTCCTTTTCGCCGTACATGCCGTCCTTCGAGTAACCCCGGCGTGCCGAATGGATGCCCTTCCTGTCCCTGAGCTGCGCTTTCATCGCATTGGGCAGGCCGTCCCATGCCGCATACTGGTTAGCGAACAGCGTATCGCCGCCGACGGGTGGAATGACATTGCCGTATAAAACCGTGCCGGCCGGCGGGGTCTTGAGGAAGCTCCAGTCGGAATGCCAGGTCTCGGCGAAAAGCGGCGTCTTCTCATCGGCATCGCGCTTCACCTGCACCACGCGTGGATGCCCGGGAATCGCTTCGATGAAAGGATCCTCGCCGTTCGGACCCATGTAAGTCGAGAAGCGCTCGATGTCCGCGATTTCCATAGCCTGATCCGGAAACGCGATCACGTGGTGTTCGAGCCAGACTCCGCGGACCTGCGCCACCTGTGCGGCGGTGAGGGGTTGCGTCAGATCGACGCCCGTGATCGCTGCGCCACAAGATGCCGGTTGTCTGGTTACTTGCATTTGCCGTTCCCTGCCTGGATGACGTATGGCGGATTCTAGACTGCCGTGGGCAAGGCGTGAAGGAGTGAAGGGAAAAGCAGTGAGGGGTGCATGCCTGAGTCAAGGAGACGCTCTCGCCCTTTACCCCTTCCCCCTTCCCCCTTCACTTCTTCAAAACGACTTCCAGATAATCCGCCGATACCATCAGCGTGCTGTCACCGGATCGGTTGAAGCGGTTGAGGGTTGCGTCGAGTTCCTTGAGGAATTCCGCGCGCTTCGGTTCCTGGAGGTTGTCGAGCACGCGCATGATCGGACCGAAGTAGGTGCTGAACACCCGGATCCAGTGCTTGCTGTCGTGGTAGCGGAACAGGGCGCTGCGCCGGTCGATTTTCATCGACGACGTGCTTTTCCCGAACAGTTCCCGCAGGCGATGCTCCGTTCCCCACTCCGACGGAGGCCGCACGCCGGCAGGTGGCGGCAGATACTTCCCGACCAGGCCGAAGGCCTGGCCCCAGAAGCCGTCCGGCGTCCAGTTGCTCATGCCTATTTTCCCGCCCGGCTTGCAAACGCGCACCAGTTCCTGCGCCGCCTTTTCCGTGTCGGGCGCGAACATCGAGCCGTAAACCGAAAGCACCGCGTCGAAAGTATTATCGGGAAACGGGATCTCCTCGCAGTCGCCCACTTCGAACCGCGCCGGTACCCGTTCCGCCACCGCGCGTTCGCGTGCCCTGTCGATGAGCGCCGGCACATAGTCGATGCCCGTCGCCTCACACCCCCGCCGCGCCGCGGACAGCGCTGCATTGCCACTGCCTGTCGCCACGTCCAGGACTTTTTCTCCTGCGCGCAGTTCCACAGCTTCGCACAACAGTTCACCGGGATAAACGGTGTTCCACGCGATCATCGCGAAGTCGCCGGTGGACCAGGTCTTCAGTTGCTGGGCCTTGATGGCGGAAAAGTCAGGCATGGGAAGGTCAGGGGCTAGGGGCTAGGGGCTAGGGGCTAGGGGG
>Ga0163152_10003323_pt1 | contig 21114 bp, 18 predicted proteins | sample OliLakLV19MP8IB2_FD_148635 | JGI IMG/M metagenome (GOLD analysis project Ga0163152, IMG submission 148635) | Freshwater microbial mat bacterial communities from Lake Vanda, McMurdo Dry Valleys, Antarctica - Oligotrophic Lake LV.19.MP8.IB-2 | ecosystem: Environmental > Aquatic > Freshwater >...
GTGCCTGCCGGGCGCGGACGTGTGGGCCCAAACTACCCGATTGGAACAACTCGACTGCGGAGCTGTCGACAACGAGCACGCTGCGATCTGGATTGCGGCCTGCGCGACCGCCATCCTGCGGCCGCCCCCCCCCGAGGAACCGCATGTCCCGACCTCTGCCCTGCCTGTTGCTCGCCGCCGCGTCCGCCGCCTGTTCCACGCCGAGCGCCTCGGTCACGCCGCGCATCGGCCAAGCCGAGATCGACGGCCACGTCGCGGTCGCGGATTCCGGGCAGACGCTGGCCGACAACACGCTCGACGAGGCCCTGGGCCTGGGCAAGGACGAGTCGGCCCCGGGCCTGCGCGGGGACCTCGACTTCGGCAGCCCGCACATCGTCCTGGCCTGGGGCCAGACGAAGAACGGGGGCGACGGCACGCTCACGGGCGAGCTGTCGGACGACGGAGTGACCCTGCCGGGCGGCACGGAGGTCGCCACGACGGTCGACCTCGATCTGTACACGGCGATCGTCACGTGGGACGTGATCCCCAGCGATATGTTCGAGCTCGGGCTCGGCTTCGGCATCCACGTTGCCGACCTCGAGGCGCTGGTGGCGTCGCGTGACCCGCTCACCCCCGGCTCGATCCTGGTCGACGAGACGCTGCCGATTCCGGTCCTCGCGCTCCAGGCCGGGTTCGCCATCGGCCGCTTCGACCTGGCGGCCCTGCTCTCGGGGATCGCAGTCGAGGTCGACGACGACGAGGCCACGTTCTACGACGTCGACCTCATGGCACGGTTCCGCTTCCTCGAGAAGGGCGTTTCCCTAGCGATCGCAGGCGGCTGGCGGTTCACGCGACTCGACGCGGAGTACGACGACGACGGGGACTCGGCGGACGTCGACCTGAAGCTCTCGGGGCCGTACCTCGGGCTCACGCTCGGGTTCTGAGCCAGGACCACTCGGCCGCATGGAGATTCTGTTCCCCTCTGCGATGCCCTTGTCGATGCAGCGCGCTCAGGTGCCCAGGCTACGCAAGAGTTTGTTATCGCAAAGTCCCAAGTCCTCGCAGGCGAGGCGTGGTGCCCCAGGCAGGACACCAGAGAACCGGATCTGTGTAGTCGAGACCGCGTCGGTCTTGAGAACAGAGATCCTGTTGAGCGGCGTATTCTATATGACACGTAATGATTGATTTGCCTAAGTTAGCTCACTATACTTCAAAACGATTGTAGCCTTGTGTGGCAATGACCTGTGTGTGCTCTGAATAGTGCGTGGAGGAAGAGTGAAGAAGCTGCTTCTGAGACTGCTGAGTGTAGGCTCCCTGATTGCCTCCGTGGCAACCGCCCAGACGGCAATTCCGATAAGCAGGGGCGGTGACCTGTTGAGGGCAACCGCAACAATACACCTCAATCTGCCTCAGGATTTCTTCGCGGGCGGCTCCGCTCCCTATGTAGGAGATGTGCAGGCGACCGGAGTCCAGATCGGCACAGTTGGCCCTTACGAGGTCGGGAATGCAAGCATGATCCTGGAACGGCGCTCAACTCTCGGCCATCCAGGCGGCCGGATCGCTTAATGTCGCCATTCAGGTTTTGAATCTAGGACTGGCAGGTGACCAGCCGATCCTCGTAAACATCGGAGGAACAAATCAGACCTGGACGGTGACTGCGAGTCTTGGGGTGTCGCCTGGACCCTATGGTCACTACGACTTAACTAGAACGACAAGCACTCAAGGGACGTTCACTGCTAGCATTCCGATGCCTCTCGTGCTGTCGTTTCGTAATGGCGCTCAAGGGAAGCGTCTTGATCTCGGAACGCTCACGTTCAATACGAGCACTGGGACGTGGACGACAATTGCGACTTCCCCCACGGCAGGTCTCGCGGTCACGAGGCTGCCCCTCGGAGTCGCCCTGACCGCCACGCTCACTTCGTCAGCGATGGACCTGAGCATTGCTCCTGCGCAAGTCGATGCGAATCGGCCAGGGCCCGCATTCATCGATCCCACGGCCATCATTGACCCCAATGTGGGCTCACTCGGGAGGGGTTGTTCCATCGGTGCAGGCGCCTCGATTGGTGCAGGTGCGGTCGTGGGGCCGTATGCAGTAATTGCGGAGAATGCACAAGTTGGGCCCAGCGTTCTGATTGGAGAGGCGGCATCTATCGGCGCAGGATCTGTTCTCGGAACAGATTCCATTGTGGATTCCAGCGTTGTGCTGGGTTCCACATGCTCTCTCGGCGCTGAAACGATCATTCGAGCAAGCGCAAATCTCGGCTCTAATTGCGCCGTCAACTCAAATGCGATAATTGGCGAGCAGTGTGTGCTACGGAGCAACTGCGTGGTGGATGTTGGGGCGAACCTCGAAAGAGATGTGCAGCTTGGAGGCAGCGTAACGATTGGGCCCGGGCTCGAGATCGCTCAGGGAGCCACGGTTTCTGGCCCAAGCACGGTCACTGAATCGATTGTGACCTGCTACTTGGCAAATGGCGTGATAGAGAACCGCAGCCTGCCTACCTCGAGTTGGCCGAGTTTCCTGACAGGCTCCGCAGCCGCAGTCCAGCAGGACTCTGGTTGCGGGGGATCTGGTGGCAATGCACAAAGCTCGGTGTCAACTCCTCCCGCTGATCCCAACAATCCGCCGCCTGGCTACAATCAACTGGGGAACGACGTCGGCAACGATATCGCACCTCCGAGTGGGGGCGGTACTGGACAACCCTATGGGCCCGGTTACCAATGCGGCTGGTTCGCAGAGCAGCTCAGGCACAAGCTTGAGGATCTCGGCTATGACACCAGTTTCACGACAGTGTATAAGCGAAATACCAACCATAGATGGTACAAGCTGTGGTCGCCGAAGTGGGTGGATGGGCATGCAGTCACGGACGTGCACTGGTCCAACGGCTCCACGACTTGGATCGAGGCTCAGTTCGCCGGAAGCGCTGGCGTTGGCTTTCCCAAACTGGACGGAAATGGTGACGGCAAGGTCACGCACTATGATCACGGTAGCGGCGATGATACCACTGATGGCGAATTGCGTGTCGAGGTCTACGACAACCGTGCACAAGCAGATGCTGCTGGCAACGTTATCCCGGGAAACTGACATTTGACATGCGAATCTTCGTACTTGCCCTATTGGTCCTTGCTCCTGGCGCCATGGTGGGCTGCGTTGAGAGACAAGCTCCAACGGTCCACCCTACGGCAATTCAACCAGACGAGTGCCCAGCAGAGGATTGGGCGCGCCCATTGCCGTATGCGCAGAAGCAACCGCTCCAAGCGAACATGCCCAACTGGCTGGTCGTTGAAAGTGCACGAGCCGATGCGCTCGAACGATTGACTTCGAACCCGTACTCTGTGCTGACTCGTGATGAAGCCCGCGCATTCACCGGTGCAGGCGCGGAGTGCGACGAAAGCCAGGGTCTTCCTGTCTTGCTGAGGTGCGTTCAGCCTGCTTTGGGCACAGGCGACGATGAGCGTTCGGATGGCGTGCGCGTGCTATGGAATTCGGGCACGATCTTGGTGGAGTACGCCGCGCTTCGCCATCAGTACATGGCACTGCGCTGTGCGGCAGTTGTCGCGATCCTGCCTGTGGAACCGAACGATGTGTATGTGGAAGCGTTGACCGCGATATTCTGAAGTGCCCGGGGTCGCCATTTCCGGCTGACAAGGCCTCTTGTCCATCGACCAGCTACCGGGGCTGGTGCCAATCTGCAGACATCTCCTGCTCACGCCGAATCCAATTGGCTGGAGACTGTTAACGAGCATGAGAAGCATGTCACGGTGGGATGGCGCAGACGTTGTCGGATCGCGGAATGCGGTCGAAGGCATGAGTGCGCGCTGGGGGGGCCCAGCCGAAAGTTACCTGTGTGCTGAAAGTTCGAGGGCGGCGCGCACCGCCGTCTCGGGCAACCGCACGTCGCGCACGACTGCGCCCGGACCGAGCGGCACGACGAACTCGGGACAACCGCCGCGCGCCTTCTTGTCGCGTGCCATGGCCGCGACCAGCGCGTCCGCATCGCAGCGCAGGCCGTAGCGCCGCTCGAGTTCGGCTAAGTCGGCGGGCACGTCGAGGCGGCGCGCGAGCTCGCGCACGCGCTCGAGCAACCCCGGCTCGACGCCCACCTCCGCGATGCGGCCGGCTTCGGCGGCCAGCACGACGCCGACCGCGACCGCGACGCCGTGCGGCACGCGCCCGTAGCCGGCGACGTGCTCGATCGCGTGCGCGAACGTGTGGCCCAGGTTGAGTAGCTTGCGGTCGCCCTTCTCGAACGGATCGCGGCGCACGATGCCGGCCTTGACGCGCACGCAGGCCTCCACGATGCCGGCCAGCACGTCCGGATCGCGCCGCGCGATGCTCGCGGCGTCGCTCGCGAGTCGCTCGAGCAGCGGACCGTCGAGCACGGCCGTCTTGATCACCTCGCCCAGGCCCGAGCGGTACTCGTCCTCCGGCAGCGTGGCGAGCGTGTCCGTGTCGGCGAACACCTCCCCCGGCTGGTGGAAGATCCCGGCCAGGTTCTTCCCGCCCGCCAGGTTGACCGCGGTCTTCCCGCCGACGGACGAGTCGACCATCGCGAGCAGCGTGGTCGGCATCTGCACGTACGGAATGCCTCGGTGAAACAGCGCCGCCGCCAGCCCGCCCAGGTCGCCCACGACGCCGCCGCCGAACGCCACGAGGCCCGAGGCGCGGTCGCAACCGGCCGCGACCATCGCGTCGAGGACGCGCTCGAGCGCCGCGAAGCTCTTCGAGTCCTCCCCCGGCGCCACGGCTAGCACAGTCGCGCGCGGCAGATCGCTCACGAGCGCGCCGTGCAGCCGCGCGACGTTCGCATCCGTGAGCACGAACGTGCGCGACCAGCCCTCGCAGCGCGCGGAGATCCTCTGCGCCGCTCCGCGCCCGATGTGGACGGTGTAGACCGGCTCGACCGCGACCGTGACCGTGCGCAGCGTCACGACCGGCCCGCGAGCACGCGCTTCGTGGCCGCGATCGCCGCCGCGCCGACGAGGCCCTGGAAGAGGCGGTCCTGCGCGCTGCCCTCGGGCGACAGCTCGGGGTGCCATTGCACTCCGATCGCGAACGGGTGGCCGTCGCGCTCGATCGCCTCGATCAGGCCCTCGTCGTCCTGCGCCGCGATTCGCCACGGGCCGCCGACCTCGGCCAGCGCCTGGTGGTGGCGCGAGACGACCTCGACGCGCGACTCGCGCAAGAGCCGTCCGAGCCGCGTGCCGGGCAGGATCCGGACGGCGTGTGTGCTGCCGCCCTTGTGCTCGATGCGACCAGGCCACTGCTCGGGCAGGTGCTGCAGCAGCGCCGCGCCTTCGGCCAGGCCCAGGAGCTGCATGCCGTAGCAGATGCCGAGCACGGGCACGCCGTGCGCGACGGCCGCGCGGGCCAGCAGGAAATCGAAGTCCTGCTTCTCGCCCGACGTGAGGGTCGCGGTCGTGTGGACGGGGCCCAGCCCCAGGCGGCGCGTGTCGAAGTCGTCTCCGCCCGACAGGACGATCCCGTCGACGCGCTCGACCAGCCGCTCGACGTCGCCCGGCCCGCCGCAGGGCGGGATCGCAACCGGGACCCCGCCGGCCTTCAGGACCGCGTCGGCGTAGCGGGTGGCCAGCTCCAGCCGCGGCTTTTCGCCACCCCCGAGGAGCCCGTTGATCGCCACGAGGGGCCGCATGGCGGGGAGCGTACTCCACGGGCGGGGGCGGCTCCCGAGTGCGTATTTCGGGTAACGCCGGGCGGGGTTACAGCGGAGGAAGTCGGCCCCTCTTCGAGACCCCCAGCCGGATCCAATCCATGACACGTCCCTGGCGACTCCTGATCGTCCTTTCCGCCCTGTTCTGCGTGCCGGGCCTGGCCCGGGCGCAGGGGGACACGACCCCGCCGGTGTTCCTGGCGCCCCCGATCGTCACCCCGAACACGAACCCGGCCGCCCCGCTGACCGCGCGGCTGCAGATCACCAGCAACGAGCCGGTGATCGTCGAGGTCGGGGCGAAGGAGGTGACGCGCACGTGGCGCTTCACGCCAACCGCGACGTACGAGACGTCCCACGACGTGCCGCTGATCGGCTTCCGGCCGGGCAGGCCGCACCGGCTGACGATCGCGCTGCGCGACGCGGCCGGCAACCGCACGGTCTGGCCGGCGGGCATCGTGTTCACGACGCCGGCGCTGCCCGCGAACTTCCCGCCGCTGTCCGTGCCCACGAGCGTGCCGGACCAGATGGAGCAGGGCGTCACCGTGGCGGGGATGTTCTGGTCGAGCCCCTCGATCCCGGGCTCGGGCTCCTACCTCGTGTACCTGGACCAGACCGGCCAGGTCGTGTGGCTGTTCGAGTCGGCTACGTCGCACCGCGACGTCACGCGCCTGCGCAACGGGAACCTCATCACCTGGGCCGACAACCGCTACGCGCAGGAGATCGACCCGTACGGGAACATCGTGACGACCTGGTGGGCCGCACGCCTGGGAACGACCGGCGCGCCGGCGGGAGCGACCATGGTCGACTGCGACAGCTTCCACCACGAGATCGCGGAGCTGCCCGCGTCGGAGCAGGCCGAATTCATCGCGCTCTCGAGCGAGATGCGCGTCTACCCGAACTACCCGACGAGCGAGACCGACACGACGCAAACGGCGCCCACCGCCAACGTGGTCGGCGACGTCGTCGTCGAGTTCAACCGCGACGGGACCGTGGTCCGCGAGCTCAAGATCCTGGACGTGCTCGACGCCTACCGCATCTGCTACGGCTCGTTGGGGAACTTCTTCAACGTGCACTACGGCACGAACACGCTCGACTGGTCACACGGCAACTCCGTCGTCGTCGACCCGAGCGACGACACGTGGATCATCTCGCTGCGCCACCAGGACGCGGTCGTCAAGGTGCGGCGCTCCGACCACCAGATCGTCTGGATCCACGGCGCGCACGAGCGCTGGAAGCCGCGCTGGCAGCCCTATCTGCTGACGCCGACGGGCGCGCCGTTCGAATGGCAGTTCCACCAGCACTCGGCCGACAAGGACGCCGCGGGGAACATGATCCTGTTCGACAACGGCAACTACCGCGTGATCCCCCCGGCCGCTCCGCCGCCGACGAGCACGTGGTACAGCCGCGCCGTGAAGTTCCTGGTCGATCCGGTCGCGATGACCACGCAGCAGACGTGGGAGTACGACGGCAACGGCGTGCCGTTCTTCGACGGCTTCCTGTGCGACGCGGACCCGCTGCCGAACGGCAACGTGCTCGTGACGGAAGGTTCGCGTCAGGTGCCGATGATGAACAAGACCTACTCGCGCATTTTCGAGGTGCGCGACACGTTCCCGGGTCAACAGGTCGTCTTCGACCTGATCGTCAACGACCCGGCCGGGCCGAACCCGAACGCCTACAACTGGAACGTGTACCGCTCCGAGCGCTACCCGAACCTGTACGCCCACTGATCCAACCGTACCGAGCCAGGCTCGCCACAACTGGATCGAACTCCGGGGAAGTCGGTCGTTCCCCGCTTCTCGATCCGATTCTGGCGAGTCTGACTCCGTACTACGCCAGGATGCGCCAGATGAACGGGTAGCGGTAACGCTCGCCGTTCGAGGCCGCGATCGCGGCCAGCACGCTCAGGATCGCGCCGAGGAACCACACGAACGGGATCAGCGGCCAACCGACGACAGTGACGCCCAGCAGCAGGATCACGAGCCAGTAGGTGAGCTGCATGTTGAGCGCCTCGCGGCCCTGGTCGGCGATCAGCGGTTCGCGATCGCGGCGCCAGATCCAGACCAGCGTCGTGATGATCAGGCCCGGCAGGTGCAGCGGGATCAGGTAGGACAGGTGGCACAGCGCCACCCACCAGCGGCTGCGCGATGCGGCCTGCGCCTCCGCGGTCGTGCCCGGTGCGGCCGGAGGCGGCGGCGCGTAACCCCGCGCTGCCGCTGCGCAGGCTGCCGCTCCCACCGCGGGCGAGGAGGCGATACCGGCACCGGACCACGTCGGCGCCGCACCGCTGTACGCCGGCGCCGGCTGGACCGGAGCGGCAGGAGGAGGCGAGGTCGGGCTCGCTACCGGCGGGACCCAAGGCGTCGATTGCGCCTGGACCTCGATCGACGGTCCGCGCCGCTCGCTGGGGGACAGCCGCACCGCTTCGACCGGCTCGATCGGCACGCCCGTCCCGAACGGCGCGACTTGCGGCTCTGGTTCGGGAGCGGGCGGGGGCGGAACTTGGATCTCGTCGGTCATGGGTGGCGGTCCTGCGCGCAGCGGGGCCCTTACGACATCCACCCGGTCGGATTTCCCGTCAGCGGGTCGCCAGCGCCGCCCCGATCAGCTTGTAGAGCAGTCGCGCGCCCACGATCGCGTCCCACGAGTCCTCGTCGTCAGCCGTGTCGCCCGGCGAGACCTCGTTCAAGTCCAGCCCGACGACCCGGCGTCCGGACTTCGCGATCTCCTCGACCCACAGGAGCGCGTCGTGCCACGAGAGCCCGCCCGGCACCGGCGTCCCCGTGTGCGGGCACAGGGTCGGATCGAGCCCGTCGATGTCGAACGACACGTAGATCGAGGGCGGCAGGTCCTTCAGCGTCTGCCGCACGAGCTGGCGCAGGCTCTGGCCCTCCTGTTTCGCGCGCGCCCAGTCCGCGTCGAACAGGACTTGGATGCGACCGCCGGAGCCCTCGACGAGCGCCAGCTCGCGCTCGCCGAAGTCGCGGATGCCGACCTGCACGACCCGCGCGACGCCCGGGATGCGCGTGACGACGTTGTTCAGGATCGACGCGTGCGACCAGGTGAAGCCTTCGTACGCGGCGCGCAGGTCGGCGTGCGCGTCGAAGTGCAGGACTCCCAGGCCCGGATGACGCTCGGCGCAGGCCTGGATCGCTCCGAACGGCGTCGAATGGTCGCCTCCGAGAACCGCCGGGAGCCTGCCCGCCGCGAGCGCCACGTCGACTTGCGCGCGCACGATCTCGTTCACCTCGTTGCCGATCTCGTTGACGCGCGCGAGATCCTTCTCGAGGTCCTTGCGACCCTCGATCCGCCCGGCGACGGCCAGCACGCGGTCGGCCTTCGCGCCCGCCTTCGCGTTGAGCTTCGCGATGCGCGCGTCGGGCTCCAGGTACGCGATGCCCTTCTGCCAGAAGCGCCCGAACTGCAGGTCGTACAGGTCGACCTGGCGGCTCGCGCGCAGAACGGCCTCGGGTCCGCGCGCCGTGCCCTTGCGGTAGGACGTGGTCGCGTCGAACGGCACGGGGATGACGTGCACGGCGGCCCGTTCGGGATCGCTCGGAAGGCCGAAGATCCCGCTGTCGTCGGTGGCTGCGGCGTCAGGGTCGAACTCGTGCATGGGGCGCAGTTGGTAGCCCCGGGGCGGGGCGGGCACAACAAGTGAGCTCGGGACCCGTGACTTCGCGCTCCCGGAAGGGTTTTCTCCCAAGAGACCTGCGACTCCCGCCGTTCCACTCCCAGGGACCTTCCCGTTCCGCATGACCGAGCCTTCCGACGGAGCCCTGCTCCAGGCCCACCGCCGCGGCGACGCGCGCGCGTTCGCCGAACTGGTGCGCCGACACGAGGACCCGCTGCTGCAGCACGCGCGAGCGCTGCTGGGCCGCGGCTCGGTCTACGAAGACGTGGTCCAGGAAGGGTTCCTGCGCCTGGCCCAGGCGCCGCCCACTCTGCCCGATGCGGTGCTGGGCGATCCCCGGGCGGAGCGCGCGCACCTCGGTGCGTGGCTGCACACGGTGGTGAGGAACCTCTGCATGGACACGATGCGATCCGAGACGCGCCGCCGCCGGCGCGAAGAAGGTGTGGCGAGCCACGAAGGCCAGGCCGACGTCGGCATGGCCGCGGTCGACGAGCAGGACACGCGCGCGGCCGTGCGGCGCGAGCTCGAGAAGCTGCCCGACGACCAGCGCGAAGTGCTCGTGCTGCGGCTCGTCCGCGATCGCTCCTACAAGGAGATCGCCGAGATCACGGGCAAGAAGATCGGGACGGTGGGTTGGTTGATCAGCGTGGGTCTGCAGGAGCTGGCCGAGCGGTTGGGGCCGCTCGTGGCCGTGGAACCGGCAAGAAGTTCGCCCTCGGTGACGTCTTCTGTGACCGGAACCCTGCGAGGAGGTGCGTGATGGAAGCGAAGTTTGATCAAGGTCTGCACGAAAGGCTGTGCGCGTACGTGCTCGGAGAATCCGAGGGCGCAGACCGCGCCGAGGTCGAGCGCGAGCTGCTGCGCTCGCCCGAGCTGCGCGCGGAAAAAGAGCGCCTGGAGCGCACGATCGGCGCGGTGCGCGGTGCGCTGGGGCCGGCGGAGACGCTGAACCCCGCGGCGCACGCGGCGCTCGAGCGCGCGGTGCGGCCGGCGAGAGTGCACCAGTTCCCGTGGCTGCGGCTCGCGGCCGGCATCGGCGCGATCGGTCTCGGATGGTGGGTCCTTCAGGGCCCCACGCGCGACCGCAACGCGTTCGACCAGCAGGTCGCGAAGCTGACGGACTCGCGCGAGAACGCACTCGAGCAGCGGCAAGATGCGCCGGCCGCGTCGAAGCCCGACGAGCACGCGCGCCTGGCCGCTGGGGCGAGCCCGAAGGAACAGCCGCTCCAGGAAGGCCAGCTCGATCCGCTGGGATTCCGCGACGAGATCGTCGGGAAGCTCGAGAAGGGCAAGTCCATCGAGCACGAAGGCGCGCCTGCGGCGATGACCTCGCTCAATGCGGTCGGCGGCGAGAAGCGCGAAGTGGACACGGTGAATCTCGTGACGGAGCAGCCGGTCGAGACGCTGGTGTTCGATGACATGAAGCGATGGCGAGAAGTCTCGCAGAGGCAACTCGAACAGGTTCCCGCATTGGAATCGACCGCCGATGCGAGGACGGCAGCGGGTGGCGCAATCGTCACGAACGACCCGTCGATACGTCCGCCGGTCGAAGCGAATGAGGGCGCCGTGGGGTCCACTGCCATCGGGTTTGGCTCGGCTGGACGTCACTCCGTCGCTCTCGACCGCGCTGCCGGCCCTGCGGCCGGAGGCCCGTCTTCCCCTGGCGCGTCAGGCCCCGGCGTGCCGACGAGCGGAGCTCGCCAGGGCCGGACTTCGACTTCGACTGCAACCGGGGGCGACGGCTTCTTCGCCGACCTTGGCCAGCGGGGCCCGGGTGACACGGTCCCACCGGCCGCGCCGGGTCTCAGCGCGCCTCCGAGCGAGAAGTCGCGCGCGGTCGAGCTGAAGGGTGACAGGGTCGGGAAGGACGAGCTCGCCGTCATGGTGCGTCTCGGTTACAGCGGCGGCGAGGACCGCGACGAGGAAGCCCGCCGCCAGTCGGAGAACTGGCACCAGATGACGCCACACGAGCAGGGCCAGTACATCGACTGGCGCTGCGGCACGATCGTCACCGAGTGCATGCCTCGTCCGAACGAGCGGCCGCGCGACATGTTCTTCCGGTTCTATGGCGACAACCCGTTCGAGGTCGCGGCGCTCGACAAGCTCTCCACGTTCTCGATCGACGTCGACACGGCCAGCTACGCGCTCGCGCGGCGCTACCTGAACGAAGGCAAGGTGCCCGAGAAGGCGCAGGTTCGCACGGAGGAGTTCGTCAACTACTTCCGCCCGGACATCAGCGCGCCGGTCCGCAGCACGTTCGCGGTCCACACGGACCTGACCCCCAGCCGCTTCAGCGCCGACGCGGCGCGCCAGATGCTGCGCGTCGTCGTGCGCGCCAAGGACGTCGACAAGAACGAGCGCCAGCCGCTGCGCCTGACGTTCGTGGTCGACGTGTCGGGCTCGATGAAGGAGCAGAACCGGCTCGAGACCGTGAAGCACGCGTTGCGCCTGCTCGTCGCGCAGCTCGAGCCGCGCGACTCGATCGCGCTGGTCAAGTTCAGCACCGACGCGAGCCTGGTGCTGCCGATGACGCCGGTCTTCGACCGTGCCGCGATCGAGAACGTGATCGCGCCGCTCGTGCCCGAGGGCAGCACGAACTCGAACGCGGGTCTGCAGCTCGGCTACGCGCAAGCGCTGGCCGGGCTGGATCCGGCCTCGATCAACCGCGTCGTGTTCCTCTCCGACGGCGTTGCCAACGTGGGCGAGACCGATGCGGCCAGGATCATCGAGGGCGTGCAGTCGATCCGCGAGAAGGGGATCTTCCTGAACACGGTCGGCGTGGGCATGAACAACCACAACGACGCGCTGCTCGAGCAGCTGGCCGACAAGGGCGACGGGATGTGCAACTACGTCGACTCGCCCAAGGAGATCCAGCGCGCGCTGGTCGACCGCTTCACCGGCGCGTTCCAGCCGATCGCGCGCGACGTGAAGATCCAGGTCGAGTTCGACGCCGATCAGGTCATGCGCTACCGGCTGCTGGGTTATGAGAACCGTGCGATCGCCGACGCGGACTTCAGGAACGACGCCGTCGACGCCGGTGAGATCGGCGCCGGGCACCAAGTCACCGCGCTGTACGAGATCGAGCCGACTGGGCGGGCGTCCGAGAAGCCGATGGCGACCGTGCGCGTGCGCTGGAAGCCGATCCTGAACGCCGGCGCCAAGCCGGAGTCCGACTCGGCGACCGAAGCTGCGTTCGACGTCAGCGCGAAGAGCTACCAGGCCTACGAGTCCGCGCCGACGGGTCACCGCCGGGCGCTGATCGTGGCCCAGTTCGCCGAGATCCTGCGGCGCTCGATCCACGCGCGCGGCGACAGCCTCGACGAGTTGATCCGCGATGCGGACCTGCTGCAGAAGCAGATGCCGGACGACAAGGACTTCGCGGAGTTCACGGCCTTGCTGCTGCGCAGCAAGGAACTCGTCCTGCGCACGCTGCCGGCCTGCGACGACCTGTGCCGGACGATCGACCTCCTGCGCACGAACCGCTACCTGGGCGCCACGGCGCACGAGATGGGACGCGACGCTCGCACGCTCGAGGAGATCGAGCGCACGACGCGCGAGCTCGAAGTGCGGCTGCGCGAGCTGCTGCGGCAGCAGGCCGAGGGTGATGTTCCGCGTCTCCAGGGCCTCGGCTACACGGACGGTCAGCCGAAGTGACCGGATCGCGATGACTCCACGACCGGCACGCCGCATGGGTGCCGGTCGTGGTCGTTCCGGGTGACCCGCGATTCGTGCGGATCCTGATCTGGTGGGTGGGAGCCTGGCTCGGTACGACGCTACTCTGCCCGTCTTGGACGGGAAGACACTCGCGCTCGTCGGCGTGGCCGGGATCCTGATCGCGGCCGCGGTCGCGGTCAGGATCCTGCCCGCGCCGCGCGTCATCAGCGCGGAAGAGGTGAAGCAGGAGGGGCCGCGCATCGTCGAGCCCATGCAACTCCTCGGTCGCGGCGCTGCGCTCCGCGCGGCGGAGCTGGACGAATGGATCGCCGAGGAGCGACGCCCGATCTTCCGCGCCGCGCGCGGCCAGGTGTTCTCGATCCGCGGCTGTCCCGAAGCCGTTGCGTGGCTCGACGGCGTGGAAGGCCAGCGCGTCGAGCGTCTGCTCGGCGAGCTGCGCCACGGCACGCGCGAGGAAGCGCTCGCGGCGCTGGCCCTGGTCTTCCAGCTCGCGCGCTCGACAGAGTGGGACCCCGGTGTCCTGGCGAGCATCCCCGAAGCGAACGCGGCGCGCCTGGCCGGCCTCGCGGGCGACTGGCTGCGCGCGTGGGGCGAGCGCGGCGCGCGCGATCCGCTGTTGGCCGAGCCGGCGCGTGCCGCGGCGCTTCTCTACGGACGCTTGATGTACACGGCGCAGCACTCGCGCGTCATCGGCACGAACACGGCGGCCTACGAGCGCGGCCTCAAGACGCTGAGCGAGCTCGTCGGCCTCGATTCGGGCCGGCGCACGGCGCTGGGCGAATCCCTGCAGTCGCGTCACCCCGAGGCGATGCGCAAGCTCGTGCTCGACTCCGACCGGCTGCGCGGCTTCGACGCGGAGGCGCGCACGGCGTTCCCCGACCTCGACGGCGAGTGCGGCGGATGAGCAACGGCCCGGAACGCAGCGCGTCGACCGGCATCCTGCTGGGCGCGATCCTGATCGGGCTGGGAGGTCTGCTCCTGGGCCTGCAGGTCGATTCGAACGGCGCGTGGTGCGGCACCGGGCTCGCGCCGCTGGCGATCGGCGCGTTCCTGGCCCTCGCCGCGATCGCGGCGCGCGTCAGCACGACGAGCGGCCGCCTGCCGCGCAACGCGATGGGCATCGTGGCGGTCGTCGCCGGCTTCTTCGGTCTCGCGTTCGTCATCAGCGGCGCGCTCGCGCCCGGTGGCCCGTGGATGTTCCTCGAGGTCCTGCTGCTCGTCCTCGTGGTCACGCTGCGCAAGCCCGACTCGCGCACGGGCCGCTGGATCGCGAGCAGCGCGTTCGGGCTCCTGTCGATCTTCCTGCTGTTCCGCTTGTGGATCAGCTACCAGGGCAGCTTGCTGCGCTGGCAGGTGCTGTCCGTCGACGTGCCCGTACTGTCGTGGATGCCGTTCGACTTCCTCGACCCCGTGAAGCGCGTCGCGCTCGGCTCGTTCACGCCGTTCGAGATGGGCTTTCCGCCGGCGGGCCTCGAATTCGCTGCGTCCGCGACGCTCTGGGCCCTGGGTTTCGCGCTGTGCACGGCCGGCCTCGTGCTCGTGCAGGCCAGCGCGATCGAGCACGAGAACGACCGCGTCCACGCTCTGATCCGCACGCTGCCCGGGCCCGTCGCCGATGTCGTCGAACGTCTGCTGCCGGAGGAGGAGTGGCGCGAGCAGGGCCTGCACGGCCTGCCCGAGCGACAACTGGCGCGTCGCATCGAAGCGCTCGTGAGCGAGCGCATGCGTCGCCAGGAATCCCTGCGCCGCGCGCTCGACACGACGAAGCAGATCGGACTCTCGGGCGGGAGCGGCTTCGCGGGCGAGATCCAGCGCGCAATCACGGACGAGAGCCAGCGGGAGACGCCGCAATGAAGAACTGGATCGCGATCGGAGCCGTGGCGGGCGCCCTCGCCGTCGTGTGCGGCGCGTTCGCCGCGCACGCGCTGCGCGAGCGCTTCACCGCGGGCGACCTCGCGATCTGGCAGACGAGCGTCCTCTACCACTTGGTCGGCAGCGTGGCGCTCGTCCTCTACGGCCTGTTCGCGCGCGATCGCGCGACGAAGGGCCTGGCTGGCTGGAGCTTCTTGCTGGGCACCGCGATCTTCAGCGGCAGCCTCTACGCGATGGTGCTCGGCGGACCGCGCTGGCTCGGCGCGATCACGCCGATCGGCGGAATGCTGCTGATCGCGGGCTGGCTCTTCTTCGCGTGGGATGCGCGGCGACGTTCGGGCTGACCGCAGCCTGGGCCGAACGACCCCGTCCGGCTAGCCTCTCTGCGCCATGTCCGCGCCCAAGCCCGCCACGTACTGGGACTACATCCGCGTCGAGGACCTGCTCGCGCTGCAGGACGGCCTCGAGCACGACGAAGCGCAGCTCGGCAACGACGAGGTGCTCTTCATCACGGTGCACCAGGTCTTCGAGCTGTGGTTCAAGCTCATGCTGCGCGAGATCCGCGCCGCGCGCGACCTGTTCCTGGCGCCGCACGTCGCCGAGCAGGAGCTGTCGGGCGCCGTGCGCAGCTTGAAGCGCACCGGCACGGTCCTGCGTGTCGCGATCATCCACTGGGACGTCATCGAGACGATGCCCACGCGCGAGTTCCTGGCGTTTCGCTCGAAGCTCCTGCCGGCGAGCGGATTCCAGAGCGCGCAACTGCGTCAGATCGAGATCATGATGGGCCTGCCCGAAGCCGACCGCATCGCGCTGGGCCCCGCGGGCGGCAGCGGCGACGGCTACCAGGCCGCGCTGCGAGGTCCGGGCGGCACGAACTCGCCCGCGCTCGAGCGCGTCAAGCGCGCGCTGGCCGACACGCCCTCCTTGCGCGACGCGGTCGACGCCTGGCTGTGGCGCACGCCCATCGACGGCTTCGACGCGAACCACCCGCAGGCGGAGGCGCGCTTGACGGAGTTCCTCGAGCGCTTCCTCACGGCCCACGCGGCCGAGATCGACCTGAACCTGCAGCACGCGCAGACCATCGCCGAGGGCGACACGGAGCGCGCCGAGCTGAAGCGTCGCTACTCCATCGAGAAGGACAACGTGCGCGCGTTCTTCAACCCGAGCGAGGCCGAGGGCGGCGCGCGCCGGCGTCGCATCCGCGCGGCGATGCTGTTCATCGAAACGTACCGCGAGCTGCCGCTGCTCGCCTGGCCGCGCGAACTGCTGGAAGCGCTGGTCGAGCTCGAGCAGCGCTTCGTGATCTTCCGCCAGCGCCACGCGCGCATGGTCGAGCGCATCATCGGCCGCCGCACCGGCACGGGCGGATCGAGCGGCGTCGACTACCTCGACAACACGGCGCTGAAGTACCGCGTGTTCCGCGACCTGTGGGCGATCCGCACGCTGCAAGTGCGGCGCGCGGCCGCACCCGAGCTCGCGAACGCGGCGTTCTACGACTTCCGCAACGGCTGAGCGACGATACGGTGCCAGGGACGACTCCGACACCTTCGGCGCCTATCGCCACCGCCGCGAGGCGAAGTTGTCGATACGGTGCCAGGGACGACCTCGACACCCTCGGCGCCTATCGCCACCGCCGCGCGGCGAAGGTGTCGGAGTCGTCCCTGGCACCGTATCGACACCCTCGGCGCCGATTGCCACCGCCGCGCGGCGAAGGTGTCGGAGTCGTTCCTGGCACCGTGTCGGGCGGCCCTACCGCGATATCGGCTACTCCTTCCAGCGCGCGTCCCAGATCGATAGTGCGGCGTCGACCGGCTCGTTCGCGACCACCAGCGACCGATTCTGCGTCTTTACCCGGATGCGCGTCGTGATGTCGGACCCGCGTGCGCCGCGCGGGCCGGCGACGAATCCGTGCATGTAGTTGCGGTCGAGGTCGACGAGGTTTCGGCCGCACGGGCGGCCGCTCAGGGCTTCGCGTCGTTCAGCGCCCAGTCGTAGTCGAGGTACGTGACCGCCAGCTTCTTCTTCGTGTCGAGCCAGTCCTTGTCCTGCAGCCGGAACTTCGCGATCCAGGCCTGTGCGCTGCCGGCTTCCTTCTGGAAGTCTTCGGCGAACCACTCGAAGACCTTCGAGATCTCGAGCTTCCCGGCCGCTCTGTCGAAGCGGTTTCGTTTGGGATCCCCGAGCCAGGCCTTCACCTGCTCGTCGAGCTGTGCGTCCAGCTTCTCCGCGGTGAAAGCCTCAGCGCGCAGCGGCGGACAGCCCTTCGAGGCGCAGTTGATCGCGGCGTGCACGCGCGCGTCCTTGAACTTCGGGCGCAGGATCTTGTTCTCGACGTCGTTCAGCGTGAGCTTCTCCTTGCGTAAATCGGGCGCGAGCTTCCCGAGCGGGATCAGCTCGCGGTCCCATACGGAGATCTTCTCGTCGCCCAGGTCGCGGATGCTCTTCACGGGGTAGCCGTCGACGACGCGCTTCACGGTGTAGGCGTTGTAGACGTTGATCCAGAACGCGTACGCCTGCTTCGGGTCCCACGCGGCCAGCTCTTCGGGCTTCACGGCCTCGAGCGCGGCCACGTAGGCGTCGAGCTTCGCGCGGTCCTTCTGCAGCGCGGCGTAGTCGAACGCGTCGCCCTTCACGTGCGCAGACAGGATCTGGGTCCAGTCGACGTGCTTTTGGTCGAGGCCCTTCGGCGCGAGCGCCGTTGCCGCGACCGGAGAAGGCAGGGGGCAGGCGAAGGCGGGCAGAGCCAACGCGACGAGCAGGAGCGGATGAACGTTCGGCATGAAGCACCTCGGGCCGTCCTACGCGGCCCCTCCTCCAGAGTGACGTACGAACCGGGAACGAATCCAGATCCGGTCGAGTCGCTAGTCCAAGTGTCCGCGATCCGAGTCGCCCATCGGCATCCCGGCCGGGAAGTAATCCTTCCAGCGCCGCGTCACGGTCGCGGCCGTGCGCTCGTCGGCGAACAGCTCCACCGGGTACCAGGGCTTCATGCGCGCGTCGATCGCGACGGGCGGCGTGTAGCTCGGGTGGCCGCCGACGAGCTCCAGTTGCGCCGCGTGCAGGTCAGCGGCCGGGTCGAATCGCGTGAACGTGGCCCACAGGAAGTTCATCGTGCTCTTGACGTGCCGGTCGGCATCGTCTGAGACGACGAGCAGCGGCCAGCCCGCGAACGCCGGGTCGCGCGCGATGCGCGTCGGCGCGTCCTTCGCGGCGGCGTAGCCCTCGGTCTCGACGACCAGGCAGCCCGGGCAGAACACGCGCACTTTGCGCACGCCGGACGGCGTCTCGCCGCTGAACTCGGCCGGGAGCTTGCGCACCGGATCGCCGCAGCCCAGCAGCACGCCCTTGCTGCCCTCGTTGATCCGCGGCCCGGCGTAATCGAGCGAGTCCATCGACAGGTTCGCGAACGTGAACAAGTCCGTGCGGAAGTCGGCGCGCTCGAGCACGTGCGGCAGGACTTTCCGGAAGTCGCGCAAGTCGACGTCGCGATTCGTGAGCAGCAGGAACTTCGTCAGCGAGAGCTGCCCCTCGCCCAGGATGCGGAACGCGCTGACCATCGCCTCGCGCCGGTAGCGCTCGCGCACGACCGCGGCCGACAGCGAGTGGTAGCCGGTCTCGCCGTAGCTCCACAGATCGCGCACCGACGGCATCACGACCGGGAACAGCGGCGAGAGCAGCTCCTGCAGGAAATCGCCCAGGAAGAAGTCCTCCTGGCGCGGCTTCCCGACGACCGTCGCGGGCCAGATCGCGTCGCGCCGGTGCAGCAGCGACGTCACGTCCATCACGGGGTAGTCGTGGACCTCGCTGTAGTAGCCGTAGTGATCGCCGAACGGACCCTCGGGACGTCGCGCGCCGGGCGCGATCGAGCCGATCAGCGCGAACTCGGCGTCGGCCATGATCGGGACGGGCGAGTGCGGTCCTTCGACGAGCTTCACGCGCTCGCCCAGCATCAAGCTCGCGAGCAAGAGCTCGGGCACGTTCTCCGGCAGCGGCGCGATCGCGCCCAGGATCGATGCCGGCGGTCCGCCGACGTGCACGACCAGCGGCAGCGGCTCGCGGCGCGCTTCGGCTTCGGCCAGGTGGAAGCCGCCGCCCTTGCCGATCTGCATGTGCACGCCGACGGAGCGGTCGTCGTAGACCTGGATGCGGTACATCCCGAGATTCGGCCCGTGCGTGACCGGATGCTGCGTCGCGACGAGCGGCAGCGTGATGAATCGGCCGCCGTCGCGCGGCCACGTCTTCAGCGCGGGCAGCTCGAGCAGCCGCGGCGGGCTCTGCACGAACTCGCACACGGGTCCCGATCCGTGCCGCTTCATGCCGACCCTGGCCAGGGCGCCGAAGAGGTCGCGCTCGCGCCACAGCTTCCCGAGCGTCGGCGGCACGAGCTCCTCGGGCAGCTTCGCCGCGCGGCGGATCACCTCTTGCGGTCGCGGGCCGAACGCGAGCTCGACGCGACGGGCGGTGCCGAAGAGGTTCGTCACGACCGGGAAGCGCGCACTCTTCGGCCTGCGGAAGAGCAGCGCGGGCCCGCCGGCCGCGATGACGCGGCGGTGGACCTCGGCGATCTCCAGCTCCGGGTCGACCTCGGCCTCGACCTCGATGAGCTGGCCCTCGCGCCGCAGCACGTCGAGGAATGCGCGCAGGTCGCGCGGCGCGGAGGATCGCGAGAGTCGGCGGGCCAAGGGGCCGGAAGTGTGTGTCAGCGACGGCGGAGCTTCCAGCGCTCCGGCGTCGATTCGCGCGCCCGCGGCGGAAAATGGCGCGCCTTCAGGCGTCCGTCCGCAGGCGGGACGCTTCCGTCGCGCCGGCCCCCATGCGTTCCTGACGGCGCTGCAAGACGTCCCCGAGCAGCACCTGCAAGGCGCCTGCGATCGGCAGCGCCACCAGCGCGCCCAGCACGCCCGCCAGTCCGGTGCCGACGAGCAGCGCCAGGACGATGACCATCGGGTTCATCTTCAGCGTGCGCGTCTGCACGATGGGCTGCAGCAGGTGGTTCTCGATCTGCTGGTACACCAGGAAGATGCCGGTGACGATGAGCGCCGTGGTGGAGCCGCTCGTCGCGAACGCGACGCCGACGAGCACGACCGCCGCGATCGACGTGCCGATGATGGGCACGATGCCGAACGCCAGCATGAGCAGCCCCAGCGGCACGAAGTACGGCACGCCCATGAACATGAGCGCCAACCCCATCACGACGCCGCTGATCGAGGCGACCATGAGCGTGCCCGCCATGTAGCCGCTCACGACCTTGCTCATGCGCGTGGCCAGCCCCTTCGTGCGCGCGCGGCTCTGGAGCGGCAGCCAGGCCAGAGCCTGGTCGAACACCGTCTCGCCGAAGAGCAGCAGGAAGATCGAGAGCGCGACCACGGTGATCGCGCCGGCGATGCCGTGCAGGACGCCACCCGCGAACGCCAGGGCCGGCTGCGCGACGTTCCCGGCCTGATCACCGACGCCGGAGCGCAGCCGCTCCGAGAGCTGGAACTGCTCGTCGGCCCAGCGCACGGGGGGCAGCTCGCGGACGCGGTCGTACAGTTCGGGACCGCGCGCGATCAGATCGCGGCCCTGCTCGGACAGCATGGGGACGAACGTCGCGATCAAGCCACCGAGCAGCACCGTCGCGAGAAGGAAGACCGCGAGCACGGCCCATCCACGCTTCCAACGGCGGTGCGTCAGCCAGCTCACCCCGGGCTCGAAGGACAGGGCCAGGAGGAGGCCCAGCACGACCCACGCGAGCATGGTGCGCAGCTTCCAGGCCGCCGCGACGAGCAGCACGAGCGCCAGCACGTTGACCAGGACGGTCCAGACCTCGCGAGAGGTGACGCGGGGCTTGGACGGAGTGTCGGGTGTCACCATGAGGGGGTGGCGCGGCAGCCACGCGGGGCGTGCAACTCCTGGTCCGACCTGGACCGCCCGCCGGCCCTCCCCGCCGCCCGGAGGGAGTGCTGGCCGCAGGGCGACACACCCCGCGGCCAGCTGCCGTCACGCCCCTCCGAGCGCTTCATCCACGGTCGTCGATGCGTCTCTTTCCCCCCGAAGGCGTCAGAGGATCGACACCGAGCTCTGCGTGCGGCGCCGGCCCCGAGGAAGGCCGGCGGCCACCACGAGAGCTTGTCCCAGGTGGCCCCGGGCGTTTCAGCATTGGGCCGGAAGTTCAGGGCCAGCGGGCCTCGGCGGGGGTGGACCGCATCGGGGAGCCCGAAAAAAGCCGCGCCGGCGCAGCGCGGACCGCAATTGGCGCAACATTAGAGGGGCGAGGACGCTCGACCGGATACCGGTCGTGACGCC
>Ga0163152_10003332_pt1 | contig 21085 bp, 30 predicted proteins | sample OliLakLV19MP8IB2_FD_148635 | JGI IMG/M metagenome (GOLD analysis project Ga0163152, IMG submission 148635) | Freshwater microbial mat bacterial communities from Lake Vanda, McMurdo Dry Valleys, Antarctica - Oligotrophic Lake LV.19.MP8.IB-2 | ecosystem: Environmental > Aquatic > Freshwater >...
CGAACGCAAGCGCCCCGCGACTCGGAGTACAGCCGAGAGGCGGGGCGCTGTGCAGTATGCGCGATGTGGACGCCGTACTCGTCGCGTCCATTATCGCACGTCGCGCGGGCGCGCGCGAGGGTCATCACGCCGCCACCGTCGCGACGTTCGGGCATCGGTGTAGCGCGCCGTCCTCTTCACGCCAGGCGACCCGGACTACTGGGTTGCCGAGATGCCGGGTGTTGCGCTTGGCCCACCACAACGGCTCACCGCAGCCCTGACAGCGGCAGGGGCCGAGCATCGGGCGGTAGCCGTGGCGTCCCTCGGGCGGCCGGTACGTCATGCCGCCGCGCCCTTGTCGGCCCAGTAGAGCGCGCGCTTGCGCTCAAGCAGGCGATCCCGGTTCCGGTAGTAGCGGGCTCGGGCAGCCGCGCGATATCGCTCGGGGTCGGCCCAATACGCGGCTTGGTTCTTGACCCGCCGAACACCCGTGGTCTCGGCGCGGTACTGGCGCTGGTAGTCGAGGTTGGCGAGCCGCGCGATCTCGTTCTCGCGGAGATGGCGGGCGTTGGCCGCGTTCTTGATCTTCGCGTAGCAGGCGCGGCACTTGACGAACGACGACCGGAACGACCAGAAGTCCTCGGTGAGCGGCCACCAGCACATGCCCTTGGGGCAAGAGTCGCAGCGCTTCTCGATGCCCACGTCCTCGCGCCAGCGAAGGCCAGAGGTGGCGTGGCCGGGGTGGTAGCTCATGCCGTCCGCCGTCCCATCGCTTGCCCCTGCATCCAAGTCGCGGTCCGGCAGGCGTCCTTGTGCTCGGGCATCCGGGCGCACCGGGCTTGGGTGTTGCGCATCAGGAGGCCGCACGTTGCCTTGGCGCGCTCATGGACGGGACGGGCGGCAGGTGGCACCGCCCGGCGACGCACGGGCGCGGCAGCCGTGACCATGCTCCCGCCGATGTAGCGGCGACCCACCGGTCGGACGCCTTCGTCGATGACCACGAGGCGGGTGGCTTGGCCGGGCTGGCTGAGACGTAGGGCCGACATCAGGCGACCGACTCATCCCAGAGTCCCATCACGCCGGAAGCGCGTTCGATGTTCCGGCAGGCCGACTCGTAGTACGAACGCTTCAGCTCGCACCCGACGAAGCGGCGATTATTCTGGACCGCTACGTACCCGGTCGTGCCGATGCCCGCAAACGGGTCCAGAACGAGCTCGCCCGGCTGACTCCACAACTTGATGCAGCGGCGGACCGTCTCCAGTTGGAGCGCGGCGATGTGCCGTTCGTCTCGTTGCTCCCGAGCCTCGGCCGCGTTGAGCGTCGCGGACTCCCGGATGCCGTACCAGATTGGTCGCGCCCACTCGATCCATTCGTTGTTCGTCACGTCGTCGTTCGTGATGGCGACGGCGTTCTCGCCCGGCTTGCGAAAGACGAGGATGTAATCGGCGAACGCCGGACGGAGCCACGAGCGGTCCCGCGCCTTCTGGACGAACAGGAGACCCTTGGCCTTCGTGCGGATGGCCTGTGCCTGGGGGTCCTTGTCGATCGTCACCTCGCCGTGGAACACCCACCCGTGCGCGATGAACGCTCGGATGGTGTCGCCCCGGAAGTCCTTTAGCCCGGTCACGCCGTCGTGCGTCACGGTGGTCGGCACTTGCTGGACATGGACGGCGCAGTTGCGACCGGGCTTCGTGACCCGGAGGATGCCGTCGATCAGGTAGCCGAAGTGCTGCCAAAACTCCGGATCGTTGCGGGCGTTCCCGACGTCCCGCTCAGATGGGGAGTAGGTGAACAGGCTCAGGAACGGTGGCGAGAAGACGGACAGGTCGATCGACGCCGCTTCGATCTCCGAGATGCGCTCGGTCGAGTCGCCCAGCATCATCTTCCACGACTCACGCTCGACTTCGGTCGTCTCATAGACAAAGTTCGTCGGCAGGCCCGCAATCTCATCACGCTCGAAAGCGGCGACGTGCTCGATGAGCCGGTCCTGCATCCGCAGCGCCTCGCGCTCCTTGGCCATCACGTTCTCGTAGATGGCCGCCTCGGCATCGGACAGGACGATCGCCACTTCCACTTCCTCCGTCTGGCCGAACCGCCAGCATCGCCGGATGCACTGGTAATAGGCCTCCCATGAGTCGGACAGCCCGACGAACGCCATCCGGTGCGCGTTCTGGAAGTTCATGCCGAAGCCCGCGATCCGCGGCTTCGTGATGAGCACGCGGTACTTGCCGTCCTGAAATGCCTCCAGCGCGGCGGCCTTCTCTTCTGGCGACTGCGATCCTTCGACTAGGACGGCTCCGGGGATGGCTCGCAACAGTGCGTCGCCCTCGGTGTTCAGGCCGTGCCACACGATCCACTGGTCCGTGGATGCGTTCACGAGGGACGCGGCCCGGGCGCATCGGTCCGCGGCCGTGGCCTTGCGGACGTTGCTCCGGTCGGTGATGCCCTTCAGCCCGGCAAAGAACAGTTGGCCTTCAGGGACGTAGTCGGACTCCACCCACTCCGGTCGGATGGTCAGCGCCGATAGCGCGTATCCATCGTCTGAGTAGCCGAGGTCGGACGGCTTGCGAATCGCCATCGACCACGACGCCAGCCAGCGATAGAACGCATCTTCGGCGTGGCCCTTCAGTCGCCAGCCGTCTTTCTGCCCCTCGCCCATCGAGCCGTGAACGAAGAACGCCGACAGCATCTCGTGGTGCGCCATGACTCCGAGAAACTCGGCGTGGTTGCCGATCTCGGAGATGTCATTCGGGGCCGGTGTGGCGGTGCAGCACAGTCGGTAGGTTGTGCTCGCGAACATCTCCGTGAGCCGCTGGCGAGTCTTGCCGTCGAGTGCCTTCAGGATGCTCGACTCATCCAGGACCACGGCATCGAAGTCAGCCGGGTCGAAGTGCTCCAGCATCTCGTAGTTGGTGATCGTGAAACGTCCAGCCGGCCCGGAGCGTGAGTACGTCACGTCAAGCCCGAGCTTCGCAGCCTCACGCACGGTCTGCCGGGCGACCGACAGGGGCGCGACGAACAGCACGGGGCCCTCCGTCACGAGACGCGCCCATTCCAGCTGCATGAACGTCTTACCCATGCCCGTATCGGCGAACAGCGCAGCGCGCCCCTTTCGCACCGCCCATCTCACGAGGTCGGATTGGAACGGGAACAGCATCTCGTGGACGGCCGCCACGTCGGTCGGTCCCACCGCATGGACGATCGGCCGTTTCGTCTCCAGAAACGCGGCGTAGTCGCTCACAGGCCCATCTCCACGGCCACGCCTGTCGTGACCCGGTGAGGTTCGCGGACCACGACAAAGCCCATCTTGCCGTCCGCCCGACGCTCGGGTTGGATGACGTAGCCCGCGGCCCGGAGATCCGAGATGCGCGCGCGCGGGTTGCTCACCCATGGATGGACACCCATGCCGATCTCCATGGCCGTGGCTCGTGGATGGGCGCGGAGGTAGACGAGGACACGTTGGGATTGCGTCATGGCCGTCATGGCTTAGGCTCGATCGGCGAGGGCTCGACGTATCGCACTTCCTCAGCCCCAAAGCCCAGCATGCAACCGCCCTGACAATCCGGGCAGTAGCCATCCAAGAGGCGGTGTTCGCCGGTCGGCATCAGCGCGGACTCGGCTGCCTTTGTCAGCAGTTCGTAGGCGTCGCGGTCGGTGATGAGGTAGCCCTGTTCTTCTAGCGACGCGAGCACCGCCGCGTGGTAGGCGGCGAAGTTGGCCGGGGGTGGGAGGCGAATAAGCGCCACCCGCAGCGCGTCGGAGCCGCTCATTCCTCTACCTCCGGGATGCCGTGACGTTCGGCGAAGTCGCTCAGACGAAACACGATCAGTCGCTCGCCGCCGCGTCCCGGCTCGACCCAGATAAATCCGGGCATTTCTGCGCCCGACCCGATGCGGGCCAGCTCGGCGGCGACGAAGCGCAGGGACGGCGCGGTCGCCAGCTTCTTTACCTGGAGTCGGGCGTAGCCGGGCATCTCGACATCCCACGGCAGCCCGAGCGGCCCCATCTTCTTTCCGCCAAGGTGGCGGGCGACCACAAGCTCGGCAGCCTTCCCGCGCGCTAGGTTGTTCTTGCCTAGCCGGGCGGCGGCCTCGTCGCGCACCTTGCCGCAGCGGAGGCACTCGGTGTATGTGTCGTCGCCAATCCGGAGGGTCGCCCATTGGTGGCGGAGGCAGACCCTCCGCGGTGCCGCTCCGAGGTTGGGCTCCGACGGGTAGTCGAACGGCAGGTCGCTCATGCCGCACCCAACCCTTCGAGAAGGGCGACAAACGCCTCGCGCATGTCTGCCGGTTCGCTGTAGAGCGGGATGTCGTTGACCTTGGCGATGACCTCATCGAGGTCGATGACCACGCGGTACTGCTTATCGAAGGTCTCCTCGTCAACCTTGGCCGCGAGGATCGAACCGCAGTAGCCGCAGTCCTGCGTACCGCATTCGCACCACAGACCGGGACCGCCGTACCAGCCGCCGATGTGACAGCTCATCCCTCTTGCCTCGCCTGCCACGCCTTCGTCGGCTTGGCTTTACAGAACTCGTCATTCGTGCGGCCGTCGCACTTCCAAAAGGCGTCGTATGCCTTGCCCGCCTTGCTGGTCCCGGCTGGCTTCAGGGTCCAGAGCAGTCCATGCTCAGGGCAGGCGTAGCCTTCATCGACGGCGCTCGTCTGGCCGACGACGAGTCGGGCGGGAGCCGGGTAGCCGGGTGTCTCCCAGTCGTTCGGGAGATCCGCATACGGGTCATTCACCGTCTGGACGGGCTGCGTGCGTTGTGGGGCAGCCTGCGGGCGCGTGGGCGATGCTGGCGCGTGCTTGCGGTACAGGTAGCGGGCCACACCGACGTACCGGCCAAGACGGCGGATGGCATCGCTCACCGCTTCCTTCAGCGGCTCCGCGGAGTCGGGTCGGGTGGCGTAGCCGAAGTCCTGGTAATGGGATCGCTCGCCGTTGGGCCACGTCACGATCAACGTTCCCTTGACGCACTGGTTGCCGACCGGTTCGAACTCGAACGACGACGTACCGATGCCCAGCACTTCGTCCAGCCGGTCCATGACCGTCTCGTCTTCGATGTAGTCGAAGGTCTTCCCGCCGCGGCCTTGGAACTGGAGGACCTCGCCGTTGTCGAACTCGGCGCGCAGCAGCTCGGCTGCGACGTTCATCTGGTCAGTCATGCTGGCATCCGTCGCCCGACGGAGCAGCCGTCAAAGCCGATGTCAGGGATGGGCTGGGCGTAGGGGCAATCCCCGCAGAACATGGTGTTGGGCGCGGCCTTGATGGGGTCATCGAAGGCGACGACTTCGCGCCAGTGATCGGCGGTATCGCTCCCGATGGCGACGAGGTCGCCAGTGCCTTCCGTCTCGATCCACATCCAGTACGGCTGCGCCACCCGGACGTAGACCTGATAGATCAGCTTGGGCGGCAGCGCACCCTCGGCCAGCGCCGTGGCGAGCAGGGCGTAGATGCCCATCTCGGGTGACTTCCAGAACTTGTCTTCGCTGTACTTCCGGCTGGCGGTCTTGACGTCCAGGACCGACCCATCGGGGAGCAGGTAGTCGGGCGTCCCGATGATGTCGCCGGAGCGCAGCGTCTCGCCATCGTTGCCCTGGATGCGGATGCCGGGGATGAATGGGCGCAGTCGATCCAGCCCGTCCGGCTGTTCCATGAACTTCCGCATCGCGGTGTGGACTTGGGCGACGAACGTCTCGATGTCCGTGATCTCGGCCCACGATGCCGCGTCCTGTCGCGCTTCCTTGACGCCATCCGCCACCGCCTCGCCGATGGTCCACGGCAGGCCGTTTCGCTCGTGCCACACGATGTAGCCGTGGGCCACGTCAACGGCCTTGCCGAAGGTCACGCGCTCGGGCATCGGGAAGCGAAGGCGGCGACCGTCGTTATCCCGGACGTGCTGGCTGAACCAGCCGCGCCGTTCGCAGGGCGAGGACATCAGGGACTTGGACAGGCCGATGCGCTCAGGGTCGATGGCCTTAGTCGGGGGCATCGCTATCGGCGAGACGCCAGTCTTGTGGGGCACCGTCACGTCGTACTCGGTCGTCATCGGTCGGCCTCCGGCGTCTTGGGCACGACCTTGTATCCGAGTTGGTCAAGGTGATAGGCGAGCCCGGTACCAGCGAGCAGCGGACTGGTACGCCACCACGAATGCGAATGCGGGGCCTCAGCGTCTTTGACAAGCCGCGCGAAAGCCTCGGCCAGGATGCCGGTCGGCGTGATGACCACTTCGTCGCCAGCCATCATCGGTCGCCGTGGGAGGCACGCATCTCGGCCTCCGTCTCGTACATGGCCCAGTAGTCTTCGTCGCGGTCCTGGAGCGCATCGAAGTCGGCTTTGGCCTCTTCCCAGCGGACGTCGGCCTCGCGGTTCAGGTATTCGTCTGCCAGGACCGGGTCCCACTTCCCGGTCCGCTCGTGGGTCACGAGAGCCGCGTGGAACGCTTCCTGCGCCCGTTCGTTGAGTCGGGTGGTCGTCGTCATTGCCTAGTCCTCATCTGTTGCCTAGTGCCTAGTTGCTGGACCCCCACCGGCTAGGCTCCGGCAGGGGTCCGCAGAACCGCCTCTCAGCGGTCGGAACCAGCGCGGACCACGGACCCAAGTCCGCTTCGGCCGAACGGCGCTGGCATGGGATGGGGGAGCGATGCCGCTCCGTTCAGCGCCCGATCGCTTTCGGCCCCCAAGGCACCAGGCGAGTCAGACGCTGAACGCAGGGGCACGACCCCGTGGATGCGGGCGCAGCCCGGGGCCTTGCAGGGGACTAGCTGGTAGCGGGTCACGGCCGCGGCTCCGTCACGCGGAGCGCCGCCGCGAGCTGCTCGATGAGTCGGATTGCCTGTTCACGGCTGATGGGGGCCTTCGCTATCGGTCCGCCCTTGAGGTAGGTCAAAAAGAGGGTCATCTCGATGCCCATCGGCGCGCCCCGGTCATGCACCGGGTGGACACCGTGGACGTGGACATCGCGGAGGGTGTTCATCCCGCCACCGCGATCAGCAACACCAGCCCGGCCCACAGCCCGAGCAGGCAGACCGGCGCCGCCAGCAGGGTCAGGGCGAGGTCGCGGGGTGTGGCGTCCCATTCCGCGAGAGCGCGGCGGAGGCGGCTGGGTGGCGGGGTCGCCATCAGGTAGGGGCGGGTCATCGCCCGACCCGGTAGCGCCACATCAGGCTGCGCGTCTGGAGGGTCAGTCGGCGCAGACGCCAGTAGTTGTCCAGCTCCCAGCGCGTCATGCGACGACACGCGCGGTCTCGTCGCGCTGGAGTGCGCGGCGCTTCCAAGCCGGGACGTAGGCGTTCACGTCGAGGGCGCGGCAGTCCTGGCCAAACTGCGAGACGAGCCAGTCGAAGTGCGTCTGGCACAACGGCCGGTCGCCCACGCGGTAGATGCGGGCGGTGACGACGGCTTCGTGATAGCAGCCACCGGCCATCTGGCAGGATTTCACGACACGATCCTCTTAATCTCGATGCCGTGCCGGGCCATCATCCGGTACAGCGTCACGCGGCTGACGCCCAGGGATGCGGCGGCGGCGGTCATGGTCGGCGCAGCCTTGATGGCGTCGCGCACCTGTCGCTCGGGGATGTCGATACGCTTCATGTGCGTAACAGTAGTCCTACCGCTACATCGTGTCAATGGTACTTGGGTATTGGCAGAGTAAATGCCAAAAACGCCCCGCCTCCACTACGGAGACGGGGCTAGGTAAGGCGTTAGCTCGGTCGGACCCGGCACCATGAGCAGGGCCAGCACTCCGCCGGTCCGTTGGTCGCCGCTAGGTTCTGTCGCCACGAGCGGACCATCTTCGCGTGGAGGCAGGTGGTGTGCGACGTGCCGCAGCGCGACTGCCAGGGCCACACGAGGTGTTCGCATTCGAGGCAAAAGGCGGCGGCGAGGCGCAGGGCTAGGTGTCTCATCAGGCCGACACGCGGTAGAACTCAAACAGGCTGAACAGGTCGGCCGCTTGGCCTTCGGGAGCCAAGCCGATACCTGCGTTGACCACAGTGAAGCCCACCGCAACGGCCGATTGGTGCTGCGTCCATACCGTGCCGTCCGCCGAGTAGTAGGTATCCATCGTCGTGCCGCCGGACAGGACCGTGATCCGAAGCCACAGACCGAGCGGGGCCGGGACGAGGCCAGCGCTGGACTGACTACCGAAACCCGAATAGCCCGAATACACGATGCTGCTTACGGCCCGACCGCCATCGTAGACGGCACCTAGGTACCGCGGGCTCGATGCCGTCGTTGGAGCCGTCGGCAGCAGGACGATGCCGCCGCCACGGGCATAGTTGGCGGAATGGGTCGCCGCGCGGAGCTTGACCGTGATGTCACACGGGAACGACGGCAAGTCTTGGTGGTAGGTCGTGAGCTGCGATCCGGTGTCATTGCGCCGAACCGCCAGGATGCCCGCATAGTCATTGTTCTCATCCACATCGTCCGGCGTCGTGCCGACCAGGGTCCACTTGCCGGCTGGCCCGCTTGGACCGGCAGAGAACTCATCATTCCGGGCGCTGCCCGATGACGACAGGTAGCTATCCAAGAAGCTCCCGCCGCCCGCGATGGTGATTGTCTTCGTCGCCCCGGCCCCGGACGCCGTGACACCAGAGCCGACGAAATCGAGCGACGTGGCATCGGTGGCGAGCGGCGTCCCTTCGTCCTTGACGGTGAGCGCGGAACCTCCGCCGCCGCCCGTGCCAGCCGACAGGTTGTACGTCCCCGGCGTCGGACTGGTGATCCCGAGCGTTCCTGACGCCGTGAGGATGACCGGCCCTGAGAATGAGTTGGACGAATGAGCGAGCGAGCGGACGCCGAGATGGACGTGATCGGCCCGTGACGCCAGCGTGGACGCCCCGCCATCGTTGGCTGACGCGACCGCGTTGGAGTTGGACCCGTACGATGTCGAGCCCCCACCCGCGGCAGACGTGATGGTCAGCGTGTTCGATGACACGGAAAGCGTGATGTTCGATCCGGCCGCGAAGTTCACGGACGGCCCGAGCAGCGCGTTAGACCCGTTGGCCGTGATCTGCGAGACGTTGCTGCCCCAGGACCACGAGTTGGAACCGCTGGCGACAGGCACCAGACCGCCGCCCACCACGGGGTCCAGCGTGCCGCCGGAGCCGCCCAGCGACGTTGCGGAGAGGAGCGGCGTAGCTTGGCCGAGACGGGTGACCTTCACGACGGCGTCCAGGTCGCGTCTACGAGGCCGATCTTCGAGCCGTCGATGGGCGTGGTATCGAGGATGTCCACGTAGTGGACGCACTCGGTCCCGCCGTGACTCGACACGGCGAACGTGAAGTCGGTCCCGGACAGACCCGTCTGCGTCGAGTCCGTGGTCGGGCCGGCTTCGGGACCGTGCCTGAGCCGAAGGGTGATGGTGGATGTGCCACCGCTGGCCGCCGTGCGGATCGTCAGGGAGCCCTCCCCGACGACGATGGCCCGCATGGAGTTGCCCCAGCCCCGGTCGAAGAAGTCTGGCGTGCCGCCCGATCCCAGCGTGTAGAAGTTGAAGCCGCCAAGGTGCCCGGGCTCGGGGACCACGGTGTAGACGACGCCTGGCTTCAGGTAGTAGAAGATCCCACCGTTGTTGGTAAGCGAGTTGTTCGGCGGGTATGTCCCGGCCGCGGTGAGCGCGTAGGTGCCGCCAGCGCAAAGGCCCGCGGTCCCAGCGATCGCCGGAGCCAGTTCCATCTTCACGTCGTAGAACTCTTCGGAGACTTGCTGCACCGAACGATTGAGGACGCGAGCCCACACGTAGGACTCGTACCCCGGCAGATGCGCCGCTTTGAACTGGACGCGCATCCCCTGCATGATGAAGTTGACCTTGGCCGCCGGAAGCTGGACGGTCGTCGTGATGACGTCCTCTTCGGTGTTCATCTCCAGCAGGTAGCGGTTCGCTCGCGCCGTGGCCTTGGCCGTTGACTTCACGTTCTCCGAGGGCATGTTCGCGTCGCGGCGGACGAACGAGTTGGCCGTGGCGGTGTTCTGGACGTAGACCGCCCCGCCGTCGAAGGGCAGATAGGCCCCGCTGTTGACCCGATCCGGTGAGCGCGACAGCTGGGTGTCCTCGCTGATGGCGAATGTCAGCACCGAGTCCACATCGGTCGCGACGTTGGACAGGCGCAGCGGGGAGCTGTAGCTGGTGCTGGAGGCGAAGTCGTACCAGAGCGAGAGCTTGGCGACCTCTTCGCGCCACCAGACGAAGTAGTTCTTGCCCGATGCCTGGGCGCAGTCGTCCAGCACCTGATTGAACCGCTGGCCGCGATAGTCGGCGGCATCCATCGCCACGCCGCCCGACGTGTTCAGGTACAGCGAGTCCGTGATGTGCGCGTTCTCGTTGCTCCCGTACAGCCACTGGACACGGGCCACGTCCGTCTCGGCGGGTCGGTTGGCGTCGGTCCCGGTGATGACCCGCAACGCCAGCAGGGAGTTGATGTCCACGAGGTCGATGTCCCAGACCCGCGCCGTGCCGGTCAGTTGAGAGTCGCCACGGTGGACGCGCCGGCCAGCGACGTACCCGTCCCAGATGCGCGTGTTCGAGCTACTGGCCGTGTCGTCGCTGATGACCAGCCTGCGGGTGCCGACGATATCGAAGACGCCGGTCGGGTCGTCGGCCTGGATCGTGGACTGGTTGACCGACCCTTCCTCGGCGTTCATCGACACATCGAGTTGGTACAGGCGGAAGTAGCTGGAGATGTCGGTGTAGATCTTTCCACCCACCTCGGCCAGCCGGTAGACGGGTGCCATCTAGCGCCCACCGGCGTTGGGGCCAACGGCGTCGCGAGTCCGCGAGCCGCCGGACGGCCCGTAGCGAGCAGCCACGGTCGCGGTCTTCGTGACGGTCGTCGCGTTGACGTTGACGTTGGTGTTGATGACCGGCCGGTTGGCATAGATGGCCGAGACGATGCGAGCCGAGCCGAACATGGTCGCCAGCGAGGTCTGGGATGCACCGAGCCGGGACGCCGACGCGGTGAGCATCGCGCCGCGGGACGTCTCGCGCTTCGTCTCGGCCGCGGCAGCCGTCAGCCGGTCCTTGGACGCGTTGACCGCTGCCTTCGCGGCTTCGACGGAGGTGATCGTCTTGTCGCCCTTGCCCTCCAGCCCCTTGCGGAGGTTGGCGATGTTGGACATGAACTCCGTGCGAAGCTTGGCGACGGCCGGGGCGACGGGCTCGACCGGCTTGTTGCGGTCTTCCTTGACGTTGCCGCTCCCGCCCGTGGTGTTGGCGATCTGCGCCGCGAGGGAGGTCTTCATGGAACGCAGGTTGTCCAGCGCCTCGCCCTGCACCAGCGCGTACAGGGGATTGGACGACAGGTCCTTGATGCCCTGGTCCACGCCAGCCATCGCGGTCCGCAGCTCCGGCAGCGACTTGCCCGCGATCGAGTTGTCCAGTCCGGTCTTGATGCCCGCCGAAATCTCAGTGTTCTTGCCCGACTGATCCTGTTGGACGGCCGCGACCGCAGCGACGGCAGCGGCGGTGAGGGCCGCGCCCGCCAGGAGGGTCCCGACCCCGATGCCCGCGGCGGCACCGCCCGCCTTGCCTGCCAGCCCGCCAGCACCGCCGCCCACGACGTTGACGACGCCGCCGTTGACGTTGACGACGCCCGACACGAGTTGCTTGAGGACAGACGAGATGAGCCCGCCTGCGAGATTGGTGACGAGGCCGCCGGTCAGCTTGTTCACGGCGAGGCCGCCGATGGCGAGCGACTGGATCTCCGGCGGCAGCGAGTTGAACAGTTTGACGGCGGTGCCGATGACGGCCCCCGCGGCCTTGGCTGCCGCGCCGATCGCCGGTGCCGCATCCTTGGCCGCTCGCAGGAACCCGCCCAGCACGTCCGCGCCCTTGCGGATGTTCTCCTTGCTGAACAGGCCCGCGATGTCCTTGCCGAGGTCTTTGACGCCCTGAACCACGGCGGGGTCCTGGAGGAACGTTGACATCTCGTCAGCGATGTTGCCGATGGTCGGCAGCAGAAGCTCGGCCCCCACCCGCTGCAAGTCCTCGATGCTGTCCGTGAACTTGGCGACCTTACCCGCGGTGGTCCCGCCCTTGCCGAGGAACGATCCGCCGTAGCGCTTGTCGAGAGCAGCAAGGATGACGTTCTGCGCTCCCAGCGCGTCATTGTTGTCCAGGTGCGCGTCGATCTGCTTCTGCTCGGCCTTGGTCAGGATGATGCCCTGTCGTCGCAGCCTCGCCATCGCCTTGGCGGGATCCGACAGCGCCTTGCCGACCGTCGTGATGGCCGAGTCGAGGTCGGTCCCGAGCGCCGTGGACAGGTCCAGCGCGGTCTTCAGGGTCGGCTCGAACGCCTCCTTGCCGATGGCAGTGAACGTCAGGAGCAGGTTCTGACCCGACTGGATGACCTCATCGCCGATGGTGGCGTTGAGCGCCTCGTACTTCTCCGAAAGGACCCGCACCTGTTCGGCGCTAACGCCGGCCGCGCCGCCCGTGGACTTGATGACGGCCTCGGTCTGCGCCGTGGCCTGCTCCAGCTCCACCAGCGACCGGAGGCCGAGCGCCACCTGCGAGGCCAGGATGCCGATGCCGAGCGCGGCGATGCGCGCGCCGTTCTTGATGCCGGTCCCGATCTGTTGCCCGGCCTGATACCCGCGCGATGACGTGCGCGAGACCTTGCCGTCGAACGTGTCGAGCGACTTCCCGGCCTTGCCCAAACTGGACGCGAAGTTACCGGCCAGACTCAGGTTGACGACGAGCTTGGCGGTATCCGCGAGACCCATCTAGGTCACCTGCTAACGGTTCATGCGACGGAGGGAGGCGCGGTACTGGGCGTCTTCGACGCGCTGGTTCTCACGGAGCAAGGTCCCGAAGAACTCCTCGGTGAGCAGTTGGCGGGCGGCCATCCACCCGCGGAAGCTCATGCGCTCCGAGGCTCCTGATCCGTAGTAGCGGTCGACGATGGCGACGGCCGCTTCTTGGTCGAACCCGCGGCCCGAGAGGTCGGCCGTGGGCCAGAGTCGATCGACCCAAGCTGCGAGAGACGCTTGAGTCGTGCCCGTAAAGGGGCGAGGATGTCTTCGGCGTACAGGTCGTCAGCACGCTCTGCGACCGCCATCCCTCCCTTCCCGTAGGGCAGACGGGCGGCCACGTTGGCCGTGTCCACCGGGAGCGGGTCGCCATCGGCATCGACAAGGTTCCACCCGACGATGCCGTGACTGATCCAGATACGGGCCAGTAGCTCTTGGAGCCGGATGGCGTCACCATCGGACTCCGATATGGCCGCCTGGGCCGCCATCCCGCCCGTCATGGACAGGTGGCGGGCCAGATAGACCTCATCCCCATCGTGCGGCGTGCCGGTGCAGCCACATGGACCGATGGGGACGACGACGTGGTCGTTCACTTGGTGCCCTCGCTTTCCGTTGTGTGCGGAACCGTCCGCAACTGTCGAGAATGCGCTCGCTTGGGCCAGAGTCTGCAGTTTGCGACTCGGCGACGACGCTACGGACCGAACGTCAAAGGCTAGCCAAAGTATTGACGACCACGGCCCGGATGGCGTAGGCCAGTGTCGAGTCGTAATGGCCGCGATAGACGAGCGTGATCGTGGAGTTGCCGCCCAGCTCGCCATCCGACCGACTGATGAGCCGTCCGGGGATGCGGATGGACTGCGAGTAGGGGATGACGCCAGTGATGATCTCCGGGCTGGTGGTCTTGACCTCGATATACCGGTTGGGTACCGGCGTGTTCTGGAGCGTGTTCGCCTCGGCTACCGTGGCCGCGGTCTTGGCGACCACGATGGTCACTTCCACCTCGCGCGCACCGCGCCCGTAGCCCGAGAGCTGGAAACGCGTGTTGGAACCCTGGGCGAACCGCTTGCGGTCGAGGTTGTTGCCGATGCTGACCGTCACGCCGTGGATGGCGTCCACGAGCTTCGTGGTCCCGATCGACGCGGCCACGCTGTCGAGGTAGACCTCGGTATCTGCGCCGTAGACCCACTGGGGGGTGTCATCGATGGTCAGGCCGCCGGTGAACCCGGAGATGTCCGCGCGGGCGTACACCAGGTCCGCGTTGACCTCGAAGGCCGACAGGTCATCGCCGAACGACAGCTCCAGTGAGTCGATGACACCGCCGCCCGCGTTGATGACGTCGGTCGTGAAGTCGTCGCCCCACTGGTCTGTGAAGTACGCGAAGGCGTCGGCGGTCAGTGAGGCCGCCTGAAAGACCCATGACTTGGCCGTGGCCCCGGTCGGGGAGACACCGCCCGTGACGGTCCCGGCCCACAGGTACGGGGCGTCGTCGAACGCGAGGTTGCCCTCCCACGAGCCGGACACTTCGGTCGGTCCGTTGAACGGGGCGAGGATGGGGTCGAGCGAGCCGACGTCCACATCCGGGTCGGTTCGCGCCGGGTCGATGGTGATGACCCCGCGATAGGGCAGGATGCGGGTGGCCGGGGTATTCGAAGAGATCGAGAGCGAGTGTCCGATCTGATGCTTCCGAAAACGCGTGAAACCTGAAATCGGGCTCATGGCATACTCCTGTTATACTTAGGCTCATGCATGAGCCGACTCCTTCTGAGATAGCGCGGATGTGGCACCGGGTCCGCTATGACGCGACCGGTTGTTGGGTGTGGACAGGCGCAACGGCGAACTTTGGCTACGGATTGGTCAGCATCGGAGGACGCCAAGAACGCGCCCATCGAGTGGCGTGGGCGATGTTCAACGGTCCTATCCCTGAAGGGCTAAAGGTCATCCACACCTGCGATAACCCGCCCTGCTGTCGGCCCGACCATCTTCGTGTCGGAACGCAGTGGGAGAACATGGAAGACATGACCCGCAAGGGCCGACGACGCCACGGCACAAGCGACCAGCGAGGCTCCAGGAACGGCTACGCCAAGCTCACTGAAGAGCAGGTCGCGCATATCAAAGGAATGGCCGCGGCGGGCCACTATCAGGACGACATCGCTGCCCGGTTCGGAGTCACCCGCGCGAACGTGAGCTACGCCACCCGCAAGACGTGGACCCACGTCGAACCGATCCCGTATCCGCCGGCTGTCCGTGATAGGCCCGTGGGACGGGGAGCCCCCGCCAAGAGAGCCGCCAGAGCGAGCTAGAGCCGCCCCTCCTGTGCGATGGTCCCGCCGAACGTGAACACGGCAGCGGGGTAGAAAGTGCCCTCAGCGTCGATCTCGGCGTCCTCGATGGAAGTCGGCACCGTCACGGTCTGATTGCTGATCGCATGAGGCCGTGCGGAGCAGTAGTCCAGGAACGCATCCACCAGCACGTCCATCGCGTCGGCCTGTTCACTGACGACCTCGGATAGACGGGCGACGAGGACGATGGTCGGAGCCATCGTTCGCTGGCGGATGGTGGTCCCGGTGTGGACGATGGACTCGGGCATCGAGCCGACGTAGCCCGAGAGCTTGTCGGGGAACGTCGCCGGTCGCCGCGAGTAGACGTGATGCAACAGCGTCGGGTTAGCGGTCTGAAACCCGGTCAGCAGGGCGTACAGGCCGGTCCGCGTGTTGGCCCGGAAGGTGGTCACCATCAGGCGGCGTCATTCCAGGCAGCCGTGATTGCGTCGGCCACGCCCGACTTCTCGATGGCCTTCTTCGCGCCGGGGACGAGATACGGGGTCGCCTTGCGTCCGCGCACGGAACGAGCGAACCGCCACGATGCCCCAGGACCGCGCCCAGTCAACCGAGAGCCGCCGCCCTTCCACGCCAGTAGCTTCCCGCGCTTCGGCACGATCTTGCGCTTGCGGGGGCCGTACAGGCCGGTGCCCTCTTCGACGTAGCGCGCATACCCGACGCCCGACGTGCCGCCGGCTACGATCTGCGCGGACTTCTCGGTGACGGTCCCAAGGCGGATGCTCCGCTCCAGGTTGGCCGTCTTGGTGAAGTCCTTGCGTGCGATCTTCTTGGCTTCTGAGACGCCGAGCAGCGCAACCGTGCCGAGCAGCTTCCGCGTATCGCCGATGGCCCGCAGTCGCTTGCGGAGGGCGTCGTCGCCCTTCAGCGCGGTCATATCGTCACGACGTGATCGGTGAGTCGCCACAGGTCGATGAGGTCGCGGACTTCGGGCGGGAGCTCGCCGTAGTTGAGGACGTTGCCTTCGGGCGTGATGGCGACGTTCGCCAACAGGGAGTCGGGCCGTTTGTAGTAGTAGCCCGCCAGGATCAGCGCCGTGAACTTCCACTGTGACGGGACCGTCGTCCAGCCCCACAGACCCGTGATGACGAGATCGTTGGGCAGACCGTTGCGCCGCATCGTCCAGTACGGGGAGTCGAGGTTACGGTCGAACCATTCGGGGTTGGATCGGTAGTCGTATGTCCCGAAGGCCCGAAGCTGGATGCCGGTATACATGGTCACGCCCGACTCGGGTTGCTGGCGAGACGGGAGCAGGTAGTAGGTGCTGTCCGCGGCCAGCACCGACGATTGGAGGGTCACGCCCGAGGCCGTCCGCAGGTCCGGGATGGTGATGGCGTCGCGCCCGTCAGAGCTAAACGTGCGTGCGGTGTTCGACGCGCTGGCCGTGATGATCCGCCCGGTGGCCCGCTCCAGGAAGTCGGAGGCGGCCGTCAGCAGCAGGTCCAGGTTCGTCGTGCTGGCACGCCCGGTGGTGGACGCGATGTCGAGGAAGTCACGCAACTCCTGCGCGGTGGCGAACTGGCTCATGGACGGTGGTATCCTCTCTGTCCGGTCCTGCGAGACGGAGACGTCCGCTTTCGGACCCGGTCGGAATCAGTTGGCGGCTCGGCCGAGCAACCAGCAGACGCACGCCGGGGTAGCGCCCGCCACCAAGGGCGGCAGGGCCGGTTTCACGCGGCTACCTCGATAGATGCGGAATGCACGAGGTCGCGGAACTGCTCGGCAGCCCGGACCCATGAGAAGTTGGCCTTGACGTGGGCAGGACCGGCAGCGCCGAGAGCGCGTCGCTTGGACGGGTGCCGGACCAGGTACTCGACCTTCTCAGCCCAGTCGACCGGATCGATGCAGGCCCACATATGATCGTATTCGTTGTCGATCAGGTGACTGACCTTGGCCGTCAGCCCAGCCGGGCCGATGACTTCGGGGACCGCGGAGTAGTCGATGCCCACCGCGGGGACGCCGCACGCGATCGCCTCGGCGACCGTCAGGCCAAAGCCCTCGGCGCTGTTCTGGATGTAGATGTCGGCGCTGTTGTAAAGCTGGTTGAGCTCTTCCCGCGATAGGCCCTGCCAAGAGTCATGGGCGAGGGTCAGCATCACCCGGCTGCGGAACTCCGGGCTGAACTTGGAGAGGGTGTCCAGCAGGAACCCGCCCTGGTCGTGTACCCGGCAATGGAGGACCACATCGACCAGCGGGTTGCGCTCCATGACCGGCACCAGCGCCCGCAGCATGAGGTTGTATTGCTTGCGCGGCATGTGTCGATCCGTCCGCAACAGGACGATCCGGTCGGGGTCCATGCCAAAACTCAGCTTGGCCGAGCGCTTCGACGTGCTGCGCGAGCCGTCATCGTTGACGTGCGCCGATGGCCGGTTGGAAGCCAGCGGATAGAACACGCTCTGGTCCACGCCGTGATAGACCATCGGCGGCTCGTATCCGACCACCTTGGCGATCTCGCCCGCCCCGAAGTGCGTCATGGCGACCGGCTTTACGATGTCCCACAGGCCCTTCCACCCGATGGGAAGGCCGACGCCCTCGACTGGGCAGTAGTGGAAAGATGGGACCGCGCGGAGTGCCGCCTGGATGCGGGCATCGACCACGATCCAGCGAGCGGCGAAGTAGTCGCCAAGGATGATGATGGCCTCGGGTGCCCACTTGTCAGGCATCCCCTCGCCGGTCAGGGCGGCCATGACCATCTCGGGTCGTGCATCGTCGCGAAGGCGGTAGGTGCGACTGCCCAGCGGCTCGGGGATGACGAAGCCAGTCGCGTTCTGCGAGAGGAACCGGACATCCTCGCCGAGGTCGAGCAGCGCCCGGCCAAGGTCAGCCGTGACCGTCCCGAAGCCCGTGGCGGCGGCGTCGCCGATGAACAGGATTCTCATCGAACGCCTCGCGGTTTCTTGTGGCGAGCAGTGAACAATCACCTTGCCGCAGTCGGTGCAGATCACGACAGGAACTCCCGGATGCGCTCGGCCTCAGCGGCGAAGTCGACGTGTTCATCGAAGACGGCGCGGATGGCCCGGCACATCGCCAGATGCTCGTCAGCCGTGATCGTTCGCAAACGCTCGGCGACTTCCGTAGTCGAATGCTTGTCGAGGTCTATGCACGTCACGCCGTCCACCCAGAACGGTTCCGCCATGAGGTCGCGGTAGTGCGCCGCGTGCCCGATAAGGGGCCGCCCGATGGCCGCCCAGTCGTGGATGACGTGCCCGAACCCGTCGCCCTGCACCTTGTCGTGCCAGCCCCACGCGCTCTCGCGCATGAGTCGGGCGATATCGGCGACCGTCTCGACGTTCCCATCGGGGCCGTCGATGCCGTGACTGGTGAACTCCCGGTCCGGCAGCATCGCCCGTACCTCGTCAAAGACGCGTTGGCAGGGGGTGGAGCCGAAACAGTTGACGAAGGAACGGATCGGAGCGGTCGGCGCTGTCGGGTCCGTCTGACCGAAGGCCCCTTCGGCGTCGAACTCCTGGTGATAGAGGATGCCCCGTCCACGGATGGGGACCTCTGAACTGACCAGCGCCAGCGGGTCGAGGCCCCAATCGACGGCCTGATTGGTGTTGCCGACCTGAAGGGCGTACTTCGCGCCGAGGTCATTGGCGAGGCGGTGGAACCCGCGCTGGTTGTCCTGCACCGTGGCGATGACGAAGGCCCATTCGCGGGACTTGGCACCGGCCACGTCCACGCCGTAGATGGCGCGTTCGGGTCGATGCGGGTCGGAGGATAGGTAGGTGCCGTCGTCAAGGCTGGCCCAGCCCGCCCGGTTGAGGAACTGGCGAGCGAGGCGATCGTCGCCGTAGCCCTCGCCGAAGCGCCAGTAACCTTCGTCCCACCATTCGTTCCCGACCGGCGTGTAGACGCGATAGCCGAGGCGGTCCTCGAACAGGACTTGGAGGCTGTGGAACAGGTCGTGATGGTGGCGGTCTATCAGGACGTTCACGGCCAGTCCACCGCTCGGATGCTCTGGCCCATGCGCCCCTGCTCGCGGTGCAGTCGACGATGACGAGCGAGGGTGCGGACCACGAAGCGCCGGCTGGTGTACCAGGCTCCGACGTTCACGCCGCACCACTCGCAGAACGGCTGCCATTGGGGCTGTTGGCGTTCATCGACTCTCATCCGAGGAACGCCTTCCACTGCGCCCCGATGGCGTCCTTGCCGAATAGCTCGATCGCCTTGATGCGACCGAAGGCTCCGACGCTGGCGGCGAATGCCCGGTCGTCGATCAGGTCCCGCAGTAGATCCTCGGCGATTGCCGTCGAGTCGGCGGTGAGGACCGCGAGGTCAGCGCCTTCGAACAGGTCCGGCCCGTAAGGGAAGATGCCCATCCACGACGGCCCGATGGAGACCACGGGGATGCCGGTCATCATCGCTTCGATAAGGCCGAGGGTGTAGCTCGCCGGCTGGGTGCCGGTGTAGAGGTAGGCGCGGTGGACGCGCAGCGCCTCCTGCATCAGCTCCAAGGACATCTCGCCGGTCCCGCCGATGACTTCGGAGCCCGGCCCCATCGGGATGCGCGACAGCCCTTCCGTGGCCTGATCCCAGAAACCCCAGTTGGTGTACGGCTCGCGCTGCCGCAGGTGCTGGGTGAAGTTGATGACGGTCGGGTGCTGGCCCGTCCAGCCCTTCCACTCGTCGGGGTCTTTGTAGAACCGGATCAGAGCATCCTCGCCAGCGTAGCCGGGGATGTTCCGCTCCTTGGGCGAGTAGCGGACGATCTGCATCCCCGCCTTGTGCAGCGGAGCCATCATCCGTTCGTTGCCTTCGACCGACTGGCCGACCGTTCGCCAGATGACGCGCTTGTGCTTGATGCGGTCCCACTGGGGATAGAGCCAGGTGTGCTCCAGGTGGTGGACGATGATCGTGTCGCACCAATCGAGGATGGCGTCCGGGATGTGCAGCTTGGCCGCCGTCAGGTTGTCCGGCGTGCCCAGCGCATCCACCACTGCGTGGAGGTCCGCGTGATACGGCACGTCCGGCAGCGCCTCGCGCTTGGGGTCGTGCGGATGGGCGGGGTCGATGTAGCCGCCGATGCTGAACACGTCGTAGCCGAGGCCCGACAGCAGCTTGAGCTGATCGTGCTCTTCGATACTGTGGGCTAGTAGGAGTATAATATTCATCGGAGGTGACCGAGTTGCGAGAGGGACGAACTGCTAAGGATGTCGGGGCGCGGCCGCCGTGCGAATGCCACGGGACACCAATGCGCTGGAACAAGCGCGCCGACTTGGTGGCAGGCGGCTACTGGCGATGCGGAGAGTTGTACAAAGACACCCAGAAGGCGTGGGCCGATGCCCACCGCGAACAACGCGCCGCGTACATGGCTAAGTGGCGAGCGGACAACCAACGGGATCGACGCGCCTACATGCGCCGCTACCGCTACGGCATCGACGCCGAAACGTACGACGCGCTGTACGCGCGCCAGAATGGCCGCTGCGAGCTCTGCGACGTTCCAGCCGAGAACGCCCCGAAGGGCGCCCTGCATGTTGACCACGACCATGCGACTGGACGCGTTCGCGGTCTTCTCTGCGTCCAATGCAATGCCGCCTTGGAGAGACTTGAGCGGATCGGCTGGACGAACCGCGCTACGGCCTACCTCGCGGCCTAACCAGTTAGCCACGGCGCACCGCCCGGAACCCGCCGGGGCCGCCTTCGGGACCGTTGAGGGTCACTTCGTGGGTGGCGTCCAACAGGGCGATCAGGTCAGCCGAGGTGTGCCCTCTGACCGGGTGCCACTCGCCCAGGAAGATGTCCACGTCCTTGACGGCTGGGGAGTCGAGGAACGCCCACTCCGCGCCTTCGGTGTCGATCTTCAGCAGGGTGATGGGGCCGTGCGCCTTGACCAGCGAGGCGAGGCTGATGGCCTTGTATGTCGAGGTCTGGTGGTCCTGTGGGGCCGAGTCATAGGCCAGCGTGGAGTTGCCGACGAAGGCGTGATGCTCCAGCGACTCGGAGCCCGTGTAGCCGTACCACACGTCCACCGTCTCGCCACCCTTGCCCGCTGCGCCGACGACCAGCGTGATGCGGTCG
>Ga0163152_10003334_pt1 | contig 21062 bp, 12 predicted proteins | sample OliLakLV19MP8IB2_FD_148635 | JGI IMG/M metagenome (GOLD analysis project Ga0163152, IMG submission 148635) | Freshwater microbial mat bacterial communities from Lake Vanda, McMurdo Dry Valleys, Antarctica - Oligotrophic Lake LV.19.MP8.IB-2 | ecosystem: Environmental > Aquatic > Freshwater >...
ACCCTCAAGCCCGGCCACGCTGGCCGGGCTTGAGGGTGGCGTCGTGCGCGATGCCAAGACCGAATTGCTCGTGTTTGATGCGCGCACGACGGGCTCGTTTTTCACGCTGCCCGCCGGACCCGTGTCCGTCGCCGTCGGTGGCCAGTGGCGCGATGAGCGCTTTCGCGACAAGCGCACGCAGGTGCAGTTGCTGAACCAAGGTGCACCGGTGCCCATGGCGCGCGGCACCCGCCGGGTCAGTGCGGCCTACGTTGAAACCTCGATCCCACTCACGTCTGCCGCGCAAGGCATTCCCGGTCTGCACGCGCTCGAACTGAATGCGGCAGGCCGCATCGAGTCGTTCTCCGATGCTGGAGTTGACGAGACCGTCGTCCCGAAGGTTGGCCTCCGTTGGCAGCCAATTCCGGAGCAGGTGACCTTCCGCGCCTCCTGGGGCCGCGGCTTCCGGGCCCCGGCACTCGCTGAGCTCTACCTGCCCCAGTCCGTCGGCATCAGCTTCAACCTGCCTGATCCGCTGCGGGCGGGCCTGCCGGGTTCAAACGTCAATGACGGCGCGGCCGGTCAGCGCCAGATCGTTTCGGGCGGCAATCGGTTGCTCGCCCCTGAGAAATCCGAATCCACCAACTTCGGCGTGATGTTCTCCCCGAAGGCGCTGAAGGGTTTCTCGCTGAGTGTGGACTTTTACTTTGTTGAGGTGACCAACCGTATTGGCCAACCGGCTACGCCCGCCATCATGCTCAGGAATCCGACCTTGTTTCCAGGCGCGATTGTGCGGGCAGCACCCACCGCGAGCGACACCGCCAACAACCTGCCGGGCGAACTGCGAGAGATTCGCAGCGTACTCGGTAATTTCGGCAGCACCAAGGCGAAGGGCGTCGACATCGCCACCGAGTATCGGTTCAGCGCCGGACGTTATGGCCGTTTCACCACTCGCGCGGTCGCGACCGTGATCAATTCGCAGACCCTGCGGACGCGGCCCGACCTGCCGATCGTCGAGACGGTTGGCCTCTATGAAATCCCCAGCTGGCGCGGCGACGCTTCCGTGTTGTGGAACCTGGAGAAAATTTCTGCTGGGTTGAACTTCAACTACATCGGCGGCTTCCAGGACACGTCCCCGAGCCCGCTGTTCGTCAAGCAGCAGGTCACGACGGATGTCCAAGTGGGTTACCAACTCCCGTGGAACACGCGCGTCACCGTGGGGGTGAACAACGTTTTCGATCGCCTGCCGCCCGCGACGTCGTTCTCGACTGGATACGCTGAGCGGGTGAATAACTTCCTGCCGCGCTACGCCTACCTGTCGCTGACGAAGACCTTCTAAAGTCCGCCGCTTAAAGAGGCGTACCGTCACTCTTTTTTCAGGGCGGGTCACATCGACCCGCCCTTTTTCGTGCTCACGGATAACGGATCGATGATAGCCTGGGACCGCGGACGCCCTCGTCCGCATCCGGCAACGGAATCGAAGTTGGCGTCTCCTTTCACCCAAAATGCGGCCGAGGGCGGCCGCGGTCCCAGAGATCCGCCGCATCAAATCGCCGGCCGGCGAAAACCGGCGGCGTTTTCCCACTGATCCAAATTGTGCGAAGAGCCGCAGCTGGGACACGGAATCAACGACCGAGGCGTGCGACAGTGCGGACAGATCCCGCGGGTGGAGAACGGATCGAAGCCCTGGCCGCAACTTCCACACTGCCACAGTGGGCCTCCGACGGGAGCCTCCCGGCATGTCGGACAGGCAAATCCGCCATGGCGTGGGCGGCGGGCGACCGCCATCATCGCTTTCGCCTGGCGGAAGCCGCTCAAGCACTGCTGTCCGAGAAACACCGACATCAGCGCGACAATCAGCCAGCGATCGGGATCCCGCCAAAACACGTAACCGGCGATGACCGCGATGCCCACGAACCCAATGATGGAGGCAACGAGCAGGCTGCGGCCGCGACCGATCACAAACCACAGGAGCGACCGCAAAATCTGTCCGCCATCGAGCGGATAGACCGGGAGCATGTTAAACGCGAGGAGCCCGATATTGATGAACCAGAGCGTGCGCAGAAAGCGGCCGAAGTCCGGATACTCGAGCCCCCAGCCGAGATGGGTGCGCGCCCAGACGAGAGCGGAGATGACGGGGATCAGCAGCACGTTGACCAAAGGGCCCGCGGCGATGCTCCAGAGTTCCGCGCCGGGCCGGGGTGGCGGCTGCACGAACGCCACGCCGCCCAGTGGCCAGAGCACGATCTCATCCGCTTTGCCGCCGGTCTGACGACACGCGAGCGAATGGCCAAATTCGTGCAGGAGCACGATCACGAAGACCGAGACGTACTCAGCGAGATTCCACGCCAGGGACGTGTATGCGCCGCTGCGCAGAGAAACCTGAATGAACGCGAATACGAACCACCACCAATGCAGGTAAACTTGGATCCCGGCCACGCGGAAAAGCCGAAACGAGCCGGAACGGGAAGGAAGCATGCACCCAGAGTGAACGGGGTCGCGGTGAGGTTGAAAGGGAGAACTGCGAGCGAACATCGCCGAAGAGGGCCGGTGATAGATCCCTGGGACCGCGGCCGCCCCTGGCCGCACTTTGGAACAGGACAGCAATAGGTGCTGGTCGATGACTTCCGATTGAACTTATAAAACGCCGTTGAACCACTGATTTTCACTGATGACCACTGGTGCAAACAGAGTTGCGCGTGGGAGGCCGTTCACCCGTTAAGTGAAGGGACAGCTCTATCCCGTCGATCTGGATCTATTCGATCCGTGTTTATGAGTGCTCATCAGTGGTTACTTCTTCTGCGAAATTCCGATTGAATGCGGCCGGGGGCGGCCGCGGTCCCAGGGTCGGTCCCAGGTACGATCCCCCGAGCCACGTCCGCGGCCACTTGTGAACGGCGCCTCTGTCGTTACTATGGTGGATGAGCCGCGCCTTTGTCCGCGAATCGGATGTTCCTCAAGTGCTGGATTTACCGGCGCAGGTTTCGCCGCTGCCTCCAGGGGCCAAGAATTACCTGACCCCGGGCGGTGCCGCCCGCCTGCAGCATGAACTCGCGCGCCGCTTGGAACAGGAGCGGCCGCGGCTGGCCACTGCGGCACCGGACGACCATGATGCCAAACGCGAGCTCCAAGTACTTGATCAGCGGATACGCTACTTGCGGGAGAGTCTGCGCACGGCCGAGATCTCGGTGCCACCGCCCCTCCCGCATGACATCGTTCGTTTTGGGGCGAGCGTGACGGTGAGGGACACCAAGGGTGAGGAAACCCGCTACCGCATTGTCGGCGTCGACGAAACGAACCTCGAGCGCAATGAAGTCAGTTGGTTGTCACCGCTTGGCCGCGCGCTTTTGAACGTCCGGTTGGGCGAACGCGTGGTTTTCCGGGCTCCGCGTGGAGCGCAGGAACTCGAAATCACCGGGATTGCTTACGAGCCCGAACTGCCGACTTCGTAACGTCGGAAGTAAGCATCCGATGGGACCGCGGCCGCTCCCGGCCGCTCTTTAAAACCGAACCGCGATCGGTGCTGGTGCGATGGCTCCCTCATTGAATGCGGCCGGGGGCGGCCGCGGTCCCAGGAGCTAAGACCTGCGACTGATGTGATTTTGACTTTGGCGCGGAAGCGCCGGTCGGGCCCTACCCTCGGAAAAGCCCAAATCTCATGTGCGATTGGTTTAAAGATTCAATTCGCGGCGCAACCAGCCCGGGCGGTTCGTGGTGATGCCGTCCACCTCCCACGCAACCAACTGTCGCGCCAATTCGGGATCGTCGACGGTCCACGCGTGGACCTTCAGCCCGGCCGCACGGGTGCGTTTGAACACGGACTCATCGAGCAGCGCCGCGTCCACACCCAGCCCGTCCAGACCTGCGCTCTGGGCGCGGTGCACGATCTCCACCATCGGGTCTGACTCGAGCCGCGCTCCGGCCTCCACCAACCACGCCACTTCGGTCCGCGGCAACAGGCGCTTCGCCGTCCGGGCAACATCGAGATCGAAGGTGATGACGGCCACCTGCGCCGGGGTCAAACGGCTTCGCGCCAAGGTTCGCACGAGTTCACCCAGGGCGGCCCCACCCACTTTCAATTCAAGGTACACGCGCCGACTCAGCGGCACGGCCGCGCACACCGCATCCAACAAGGGGATACGTTCGCCGGCGAAGGCTGCGTCCTTCCATTGACCGACATCGAGCTGCCGTAGCTCCGCGAACGAGGTTGCCTGAACGAGTCGAGCCGTCCCCGCGGTCCGGCTGGTATCCGGATCGTGGATCACCACGAGCTGTTCGTCGGCGGTAAGGTGCACGTCGACCTCGACCGCATCAGCTCCCTGCGCCCACGCCAGGCGAACGGCGGCGAGCGTGTTTTCCGGGGCGTCATGCGACGCGCCGCGATGCGCAATTATTTCCACCGGGGGAACGTGAGCAACGCCGGCGCCGCGGGACAGCGAAAAACAATTCGAGCAGCGGTGCGCCGGTCAGTCGGGGCCCTACCCGCGGAAATGTCCAAATCTCAGGTGCGATTGGTATAATCCTAGAAAACGCAGTTGAACCACTGATTTTCACTGATGCAAATAGAGTTGCGGGATGGAGCCCGTTCACCCGGTAAATGATGGGAAAGTTTATCCCATCGATCCGGATCCATTTGATCAGTGTTTATTAGTGCTCATCAGTGGTTACTACTTCGGCGGAATTTAGAATAATAAGGGCGGTTGCGGAAAACCGCCCCTACCAAAAAAGCGCAGCCTGCGGGCCCGGCCGCAGGCTGCGCTGCCATGACTCACTCACTTAACCAAAGAAACGGGATACACGCTGCGCACGATGGTGGTCATCGTCTGCACGCAGGGATATTTGATCAGATAACGGTGCGCGCCCAACGCGATCGCGCGGGCCATGTCGCCCGGCATGCTGGAGTTCGACAAAACCACGATCGTCAGCGGTGACAGGCCCTTTTGCTGGCGGGCCCACTCCAGAAAACTGAAGCCGCCGAGTCCCCCCATCTTCAGATCGAGAAACAATAAACTTGGCAGGTGATTGCGCGCGACCGCGCACGCGAGACGGGACCCCAGATAATTCACGACTTCAGACCCGTCGTTGAAGGTCTTGATGGGATTCTTCACCCCGGTCTTCTTGATCAGCCGCTCGATGAAATAAATGTCATCGGCATCGTCATCGGCGACCAGAATCGGGGGGAGGCTCGTTGCCACCGACGCAACCACCAAGGGAGGCGGAGCGGCTGCATCGCTGTTTACGAAAAAAGGGCTGAAGGAATCGACGGCACCGGCCGACGCGCTGCTCAAAGGGCTGCGGAGATCTGACGTTATGAGATGTTGCATGTTGGGCGGAGATTTGAGTCTGGGGCTACTGCGGCACCAGAGCGGACCCGCCGAACGGACGGCGGTTCGCCATCGGTACCTGAGTTATTCACCCACCTGCCGATGGGGTCCACGCGCCATGGTAAAAACGTGAGACGAAAAACAACTCACGGGCCGCTAAGAGTTGCCGGAGACGAACCTACCGGGCGCCTAGCAGCCTGTCGGAACCCTACTTCGAACCCGAGTTGCTGGAACAAAGGGATTGGCTTCGACGTCGCTCCGGGTGATTTCATTAGCATCCACATCACCGTGATCTCTCGTCGTGTTCCCGTCCTGGCATCTTTGGTTCTTTTCGCCGCCGTGGCGCTGAGTGCGCAGCCGTTGCCCACCGCGACCCAGCCGTTTGCCACGCGTTCGCTGGCACCCGGCGGAGCGGCTCTTACGCTCGACCTGAAGGAGTATTTCAACGTGCCCGGAGTCACGGGACAGGTCGCTCAGGTGGAGACCGTGGTGGGAACGTTCAACGTCGAGTTGTTCGACGACACGCCGCTCACGAAGGCCAACTTCCTCGCGTACATCAATGCAGGGCGGTACACGAACACCATCATTCATCGATCCGTGGCGGGCTTTGTGATCCAGACGGGCGGCTATTTTTCCCGCCTCCCCTTGGAGCATATCGCAACATTTCCAGCCGTGCAGAATGAGTTTCGTCGCTCGAATCTGCGCGGTACCCTCGCGATGGCGAAGCTGGGTGGCGACCCGAACAGCGCCACCAGCGAGTGGTTCGTCAACTTGAGCGATAACTCGGCGAATCTCGATGGGCAAAATGGTGGCTTCACGGTGTTCGGCCGCGTGCTTGGTAGCGGCATGCAAGTCGTCGACACGATTGCGGCTCTCCCGCGCTACAATATTCCGGGCGCCTCCGATGTTCCACTGCGCGATGTGGCCAGCAACCAGACAGCGGTGGAGGTGCGAAATTTGATCACCGTTAGCACCGTCTCCGCGATTCCGGTCTATTCCACGGGCACCGGTCGTTCCGTCCTTACGTTTCTCGCGCAGAGCTCAGACCCCAGTGTAGCCACCGTCTCGATTTCCGGCAGCACCCTCACCGTCACTCCGCTCGCGACTGGCACCTCCGCCCTGTTGATTCGCGCGCGGGACACCAATAACAATGTAGCCGACTCGACGCTCATCGTGACTGTCGGCGGCACGTTAAGCATCGGGGCCCCGCCCCAATCGCAACAGGTTCAAACGGGCGGCCCCGTTGCGTTGAGCGTGACGACCCTAGGCGGCGGCCTTATCACCTATCAATGGAGCAAGAACGGCGTCCCGATCATCGGGGCCAACACGTTTGCCTACATCATACCCAGCGCCACGGCGACCGACATGGGTTTCTACACGGTGAGCGTTTCGGGCGGCGGCACCACGCTCACACCTCCGCCTGCGATCGTCACCGTCAACATCTCCGGCACGAGCCGGCTGGTCAACGTCTCGACTCGCGGCAGCGTCACCGCCAACGATGCGCTTACCCCCGGATTCGTCATGCGCGGAACGGGAACCAAGCGGCTGGTGTTACGCGCTGTAGGGCCGACGTTGACGAGCTTTCAGGTGCCCGGCGCGCTGGCGGATCCACGAATGGACGTGATCCCATTGAGCCAGTCTAACGTGATCCTGGCCAATGATGACTGGCAAAATGCGCCCGCGGCGGATGTCACTGCCTTGGTGGCCACGAGCGCCGCGGTCGGCGCGTTTGCCCTGCCGGCGGGCGGCTCCAAGGATTCGGCGACCTTGGCCGCACTGCAGGTCACGAACAGCGGCGGCTACACGGTTCGCATAACTCCCGCCGGCACGGCCACGGCAGGGGTTGCGCTCGCGGAGATTTACGATGCCGACGGCCCGAATTCTCCCGTGCGGCTGATCAACGTCTCCACCTTGGGGCGGGTGACGGCAGATGGGCTCACCCCTGGATTTGTAATCGGCGGCTCAGCGCCCAAGCAGCTGCTGATTCGCGCGGTAGGGCCAACCCTTAGGGCGTTCAACGTCGCGGACGTGCTGGAAGATCCGCAATTGACGATCTATCCCCTTGGCTTGGACATTGTGATCGCCCGGAACAACGACTGGCAGGATGAAGGCCAGGGTGCGACGTTGCTGGCGGCGTTCAAGGCGGCGGGAGCCTTCGATCTCACCAGCGGCAGTCGCGACGCGGCGGTACTGGTGCGACTCCCGCCCGGTGCTTACACGGCGGTCACGAGTGGCGTCGGCGGCACAACCGGCCAGGCTCTCGTCGAAGTGTACGACCTGGATCCGTGAGTTGAACGTGGCGCGGAAGTGCGGCTTCCGTTGCGCCCGCATCTCAGAATAAGAAAATCCGCTCCGTCGAAATTCCAGCAGCTGATGTGATTTTGACTTTAATGCGACTTCGGCCGTAGGGCCCGAGCTCGCTCGTGGCCGATTCTTTTCGCCCAACCGTTCAGGCCACGACCAAGGTCGGGCCCTACCCCGGGAAAATCTAAATCTAATGAGATGGTAGGGTAATTCCAACCTTCAGCCCCGCCCGGGGCTTCAGATAACCAAGCGGTTACCGCCACCCCCAGGCCGCGCGACGGGTGGGACGTTCCAAACTTTTTTCAATTGGCGATAAGTCGTGAGTAACGCCGACGGGTTTTAATCGTCTCGCTGGTCACCCGCATGCTCATCCGTCAGCTCCAACCTACTTTGAAAGATCGCGTTGGCGCGGCCGACCAGCGTTTGGCCTGCGCCAGAGTCGGGGCGGGGGGTCTTTCCCGCTGGTCACGGTGGCCGTTTCCACGCATGCGTTGATCTGCTCGTTTGTTGATCGAAAACCCTTACTCGGTGCTGCCGCAGCGCCTTCTTTCTCGTCCCTGCTTCTCTCGTGCCGCTCCTAACGTCCTCATCTTTTCCTGTCATTCGTCACTCGTTGACCCTAGGGTTCGCCGCAGCTGCAGTCTTCACGTTTTCCGCGTGCGGCCCAAGTACGCCTCCGACCCCGCCGGCAAAATCGCAGACCGCCGCGGCCAGGCCCGCGACGCCGACGGCGCCGACAGCCAACAAGGCATCAACGCCCTCGTCCCCGGCCAAAGACGCGCGCCGTTCTGAATCGGACAAGGAGCGCGCCCGTCAGGCAGCCGCGGAAATGGTGCCCGTTGAAACGGCCCTGATCACGCGCGGCTCGATTTCGGCGTTTCTCAGTTTCAATTCCACCGTGGAGACCGAGGCGATGGTCGATATTTACCCGCAGACCACCGGGCAGGTTGAAGCGCTGCTCGTGGAAGAAGGCCGCATCGTCAAGGAAGGCGAACCGCTCTTGAAAATCGAAGACAGCGAATTGCGCCTGGAGGTCGAAGAGAGCACCGCGAACTTCGCTCACCTGCAGCGCAATTTCGGTCGTTCTGAAGATCTGTACACTCGGAACCTGATCAACAAGCAGGATTACGAGAACCAACGCTACCAGCTCGAAACGGCGCGGATCCGCCTCGAACGCGCCCAGCTTCGGCTGGCGTACACCACGGTGCGTGCCCCGTTTGCTGGTGTCATCTCGACGCGGGAAGCCCAGGTCGGCGCCCGCGTCGCCAGCGGAACCAAATTGTTCTCGATGGTGAAGCTCGACGAGTTGGTCACGCGGGTTTATGTCCCCGGACGCTACCTTTCGGCCGTGGCCGCCGATCAATCCGCGGTCATCACCTCGGAGTTCATGCCGAATAAGACGTTTCAAGGTTGGGTGAAGCGCATCAGCCCCGTCGTCGATCCCAAGAGCGGCACGTTTAAAGTCACGGTTGGCCTGCGCAATGAGAACCCCGGCGACCTCCCCCCCGGTCTCTTTGTAGGCGTACGGGTGATCACCGATACGCGCAACGACTCCGTGCTGGTGCCGAAGCGGGCGGTCATCTTCGAGGGGGGCGAACGCTACGTTTACACGGTCGTCAACGATCGGGCGGTCAAAAAGAAACTGACCGTGGGCTACGAAGACCCGAACAATGTTGAGTCCTTGGGGACGCTCGAGGTGGGTACTCCGGTGATCGTTCTGGGCCAAAACGGACTTAAAGACGGTTCGCTGGTTCGATCGGTCAACGCCACTCCCGCGGTCGCGCTCCCGGGCGCGGGAACCACGAAGCCAGACGCGCCGGCTCAGGCCACGTCTACCGCTCGTCCCAACGACAAAGCCGGACAATGAGCTCAGCCGGCAGGTGGCTCCGCCCGCTTTCCCAGCCTCGCCGCCGTACGTTGTCCGCTTGATCCTAAAAGACGCCGTTGAACCACTGATTTTCACTGATGACCACTGATGCAAACAGAGTTGCGCGATGGAGGCCGTTCACCCGGTGAACGAAAGGAAAGTTTTATCCCATCGATTTGGATCTATTTGATCAGTGTTTATTCGTGCTCATAAGTGGTTACTTCTTCTGCAGAATTTAGCTTGATGCGAGTTCGGCTCCGGTTCCTCCCCGCCGCGAGCTCCCGCGCCTCCCCGTTTTCCGCCGTGCTTTGAATCTGCACTCGACTCTCTCGCCCGCTTTCCAAGCCGCATTTCACTCCCCGCTTTGAGCATCCGCCCGCATAATTTCCGTATCAACGACTCGCACTACTCGCTGGTGGTGCGCCGGCCCGTTGCCATTCTGATGGTGACCCTCGCCGTGGGAGTATTCGGCTTCGTCTCGTATCAGCGGCTCGCCCTGACGCTCATGCCCGACATGAGCTATCCGGCCCTGACCGTACGCACGACGTACCCCGGCACTGCCCCCGAGGAGATGGAAAACATCATCTCCCGTCCGCTGGAACAGCAGCTCGGCATCATCCCGAAACTCGTTTCCATCAGCTCAGTTTCCAAGGCTTCGCAATCCGATGTCATCCTGGAATTCCAATGGAAGACCGACATGGATTTGGTGGCGCAGGAAGTCCGGGAAAAGATCGACCGAATCCGTTTCCCCGAAGGATCCCAGCGTCCGCTCCTCCTGCATTTCGATCCTTCGCTCGATCCGATCCTGCGGCTGGGGCTTTCCGGGCCGCAATCGCTGTACGAGTTGCGGCACCTCGCCGAATACTCCGTCAAACGTAAGCTCGAAACCCTCCCCGGCGTCGCGGCGATTCAAATCAAGGGTGGCCTCGAGGAGCAATACCTTGTCGCGCTGGACGAGAGTAAGCTTTCCAGCCTCAAACTCGACATCGGCCAGATCTCGTCGCGCTTGCAACAGGGCAACGTCAACATGTCCGGCGGCAACCTGCGGGAAGGCCAAACGGAATATCTGATCCGCACGCTGAACGAGTTTCGCTCTCTCGAGGAAATCGGGACCCTCATCGTGGCCCGCCAAAACGGCATTGATATCCGACTGCGCGACATCGCCACCGTTTCCCGCTTTCACGAGGACCGCACCATTATCACGCGCGTCAACGGTCACGAGAGCGTCGAGATCGAGGTCTACAAGGAAGCCGACGCGAATGTGTTGGTCGTGGCTGCCGCGGTGAAGGAGGCCATCTACGGCACTGCGGAACAGCAGTACTACGTCGCTCATCCGAACGATGCACCACGGCCCCCACCTGAGAAGGCAGCGAAGGGATCCAAGTCCCAGGGCAGTTCGAGTAAAAAACGAGGCGAAAGGTCATCGGCCGACATCGCCCTGGCCCAGCAACTCGCAGGTCGTACCTCCGCCCAAAACCTCGTCAATCACCGTAAACAAACCGACTTCCTGGCTTATCAACTGCCGCCCGACACGAATCTTCAGCTGCTTTCCGATCAATCGGTCTTCATCCGCAACTCGATCAATGAAGTGCAATCGAATGCGATCTCGGGAGGTATTATCGCGATCGTAGTTCTCTTCCTGTTCCTGCGAAATCTGACCCAGACGCTAATCGTCAGCCTCACCATCCCCATTTCGATTTTGGCGACGTTTGCGCCAATGCACATGTCGGGGATTTCCCTCAATATCATCTCGCTCGGCGGTCTGGCGTTGGGCGTTGGAAGTTTGGTGGACAACGCGATCGTCGTCCTCGAGAGCATTTTCCGCTGCCGTGAAGAAGGTGATGACGCGGTCGCTGCCGTCGTTCGAGGCACGAGCGAAGTCGCCATGCCGGTCGTCGCGTCCACGCTCACCACGGTCGCCGTTTTCTTTCCGATCGTCTTTGTTGAAGGCGTCGCCGGGCAGGTCTTCGGCGACATGGCCCTCACGGTGGTATTTTCGCAGCTGGCCTCTCTGATCTCCGCCCTCTACCTCATTCCCATGCTCGCGGGCAAGGCGGCTGGCGCTACGGTCGCGATCAGCGCCAATAGTCCCGATGGCTTATCTTCACCCACCGTGGTGAGCCGGGGCAGCGGCGTGCTGCAATTTCCAGCCCGCGGTGATCGCAATCGCTTTGGGCATGCCCTGTATCTCACGGGGATCGTTCTCGTGCGCGTGCTACTGGGCCTCGTCCTGATCCTGGCCGTGGCGGTGAAGGCCGTCGCACTCCTGGTGGGATTCGCGCTCGCGCCGCTCTGGCTCATGGTCGATGTGATCCGACGTCAGCCGCGGCTGTGGTCGGGCTTTGCCGCGTGGGCCGAAACCGATCAGCTCGGTCCCATTCACAGCTTGCGGATCTGGCCGGGTATGCTCTGCTTTACGGCGGTCACCCGATTTGGGCGCGATATCACGGCCATCGCGCGCTGGTTTATCGCCCGGCCTTGGCGCTGGATCGCGTTGCTAGCGGTGCCGGTGATTGTCGTCGGCGCCATGTACCTTACGAGGAGCATGGGTTGGTGGGCCACCGCCCCCGGGGCGCCAGTGGGCCCTCCGGCCATCATTCCCGTCGCCGGGCTGCCCCTGGCATCGGCGGCGCCGTGGTACGATGGCCTGCTAAAATGGTTCAAGCTCCAGCCGTGGTGGGTCATTGTTCCCGTCTGCGTTCCAGGCGTACTGCCCTTCGTTTTTGTAATCGCCCGATACGTCGTCGAAGTAGCGTTACGGCTTTGCGGCACCACGGTGCAGACGATCGGGTTGAGCGTCGTGCAAGCGCTGATCGGCACCTTCAAGGCGGTCGGTCTGATCCTCGCGCCGCCGACGACGGTCGCATTGAATGCGTTCGAGCGCGGCAATAATGCGCTGCAACGCAAATACCCCGATATTCTCGCCGTCACGCTCCGGCACCGTTTCGTGGTCCTCGGCGCATCGGCGGCGGCACTCGCGGTGGCCGTTTTCCTCGTGCTTCCCCGCTTGGGCAGCGATCTCATCCCGCAGGTCCACCAAGGCGAATTTAACATCGACGTCACCCTGCCGATCGGCACGCCGATCACGCGCACGGCCGACATGGCGGAACGCGTCGATCTGATGGTACGCGAACAGGATGATGTCGCCCGCACCGCCATCACCATTGGAGCTGAGGAAGGTGCGAGTACTTCGGTTGACGCCGGCGAACACACCGCCCGAATCACGGTGCGAATGCGGCCTGATTCTGATGCGAAGAGGGAAATGGACCTGATCGACCGCGTTCGAGCGGAGTTCCGGAATGTGCCCGAAGTGAAACTCGAGATTTCCTATCCCGCCCTGTTTAGTTTCAAGAGCCCGATCGAACTCGAAATCCGGGGACACGATTTGACCATCCTCAAACGCCTCAGCCGGGAAGCCGAAGACGTGTTGGCCACCACCGTCCCCGGTCTGGTTGATATCCGGTCCAGCCTGCAGACGGGCCATCCCGAGATTCAGGTCATCTATAACCGGGACCGCCTCGCGGAGTATGGGTTGAACTTACGGTCCGTCGCCGATCTCGTGCGCACGAAAGTCCAAGGGCGACCGGCCACCCAATTCCGCCAGGAAGACCAAATGGTGGATATCGTTGTCCGGTTACGGGAGGAAGATCGTTTCGGCTTGGATGAACTGAAGCGCCTGGTCGTCAACCCGAACGGCAACGTGCCCATCGCGTTATCCGCCGTCGCCGATCTGACTGTGAATGAAGGCCCGAGCCAGATCCGTCGCGTCGACCAGCAGCGGACGGCCCTGATCACCGCGAACACCCGCGGCTCTGACCTGGCGACCATCTCGACCGACATTGTCAACGCGATGGAAACCCTGGCGTATCCGGCGGGGTTTTCCTACAATCTCGCTGGGCAAAACAAAGAAATGAAGACGTCCTTGAACAGCCTGCTGCTGGCGTTCGGACTCGCGGCCTTCCTCGTCTACATCGTGATGGCGAGTCAGTTTGAGTCGCTCGTTCAGCCGCTCATCATTATGATGACGATTCCGCTGGCGCTAATCGGTGTTATCTTCGTGCTTTGGATGGCCTCCATCCCGGTAACCATCATGGTCTTTCTGGGCCTGATCATTCTCGTCGGCATCGTGGTGAACAACGCCATCGTCCTGATCGATTACATCAACACGCTCCGCGGGCGCGGCATGGAAAAAACCGCTGCGATTGTGGAGGCTGGCCGGGCCCGGCTTCGGCCAATTCTGATGACCGCAATGACCACGATCGTCGGCTTGATTCCGATGGCCCTGGGGCTGGGCGAAGGCGCCGAAATCCGGGCTCCCATGGCCATCACCGTGATCGTCGGCCTCAGCACGGCAACGGTGCTCACACTGGTCGTGATCCCTGCACTGTACTTTCAATTCACTTCCAACCGCGCTCTCCCGACGCCCGGTGAATCCGCGCCTCAAATCCCGAAGCAGCCGGAACCAGCCCCACTGGGCAAGTAAGCCGCGCCCCGAAATCGATGAGCCGCCAACCGTTTACCACCGCGATTCCCCGCTTCTCCGTCACGCGGCCCGTCACGGTCACGATGCTGCTTCTGACGATTCTCGTCGTCGGCTTCATCGCTTACACGCGGATGCCGATCGCCCTTTTTCCGGAAGGCTATGAGGGCACCCAGCTGCACGTCAGCGTCCGGTACCCGAACGCATCTCCGCGCGACGTGGAGGAGAAAATCACCCGTAAGATCGAGGATATCATTGGCACGGTGCCGGACGTCCGCCGCGTGAGCAGCTACTCCAGCAGCGGCTCCGCTTACGTTCGCGTGCAGTTTCACACCGGCACCAACCTCCGCGCCGCCTACGCCGCGCTCAGCGATCGGATGGACCGGGTGAAGCCGACGCTGCCCGACGACGTTGATCAGATCAGCGTTCGCCGCTACGACCAAAATGATCAGCCGATGATGAACCTCGTCGCGCAGTTGCCGCGCGACATGGATGACGCCGCCTATCGACTCGAGAATTTCGTGAAGCCCGCGCTGCAGCGGATTGAAGGGGTCGGCAATGTGGACATCTGGGGCGTCCAAGGCCGTGAAATCCAGATTGAGCTGCTCGACAAGCGGCTGCGCAGCCATCGCATCGACGTGCCGCAGATGATCGCGAACCTGCGTAATCAGAATCTTTCGCTCTCCGGTGGCTACGTGTTCGAATCCGGCAAGAAGATTTACGTGCGCTCCCTCGGAAAGTTCACGTCGGTGCAGGAAATCGAGTCACTCATCATCGACCCGGTGCAGCGCCTGCGGCTGAGCGACGTTGCCAACGTGGCCTTTCGAGTGCCACGCCGCGAATGGGTTTACCGGGTGGACAGGATGCCGGCGATCGGGATCCAGATCACGCGCGAGTCGACCGGCAATATTGCGCACATTAGCGACGAAGTCCGGGCCACGCTGCTGAAGCTCCGCGATATGCCACAGCTCGCGGGCGTGAACTTCGAGGTTTTTTCCGACCAGGGGCAGGACGTCAAAGACGCGATTAACAACCTCGAGGATACGGGGCTCTGGGGTGGGCTTTTCGCGGCGATCATCATCTACACCTTTCTGCGCGCTCCACGCATGACCGGGATCCTGACGCTCGCGATCCCGCTGTCGCTGCTCTGCACGCTCGTGACCCTCTACTTCATGGGCTGGTCGCTCAACATGGCGACGATGATGGGACTGCTCCTCGCGGTGGGCATGGTCGTCGATAACGCCATCGTGATCGTCGAAAACATTTACCGGCTTCGCCAGGAAGGCCTCGAAGCGACTGCCGCCTCGATCAACGGAGCCGGCGAAGTTGGCCTCGCCGTGATCATGTCAACGTGCACCAGCATTGTCGTGTTCCTGCCGTTGATTCTGATGGGAAGCGGGCAGGAGTTCTCGTTCTGGATGTTCCGAATCGGTATTCCCGTGATCGTTTCGCTGGTGGCGTCCCTGTTCATCGCCTTGGTCTTCGTCCCATTGGCGGCGCAACGGCTGTCGCGGGGCAAGCAACACGCGGATCTCCGCGTGGTTGCTTGGGTGCGCGAACGGTACGTGCGCAGCCTGAACTGGACGCTCACGCATCGCGTGGAGGCGCTGATGATCGTCGCCCTGGCGCTGGCGACGTTGCCTTACGCCAAGAGTAACATCCCACGTTCCACCAGCGGCGGAATCGGCATCAGCAGCAGCAGTAACAGCGGGAATTCGATGCACTTGTACTTCGATCTGCCTTCCGGTGAAACGCTGGAGCTGGAGCGGGCGGACGCGTTTTTCACCAGCCTGGAGGAATTTCTCGTCGCGCAAAAAGAACGCTATGGCATCGAGCGCGTGGAAAGCCGGTTCCGCAATAACAACGGTCGCCTGCAACTGAAGTTCCATCGCGATACTAATAACGCCTGGTACGCCAGCGCCTGGAACTCCCTTGCACTCTGGCTCGGGCTCCGGACGCCGCCCATGGATCGCGCCGCGATCGAACTCGATATCAAGGAAAAATTTCCCATTCCGCCCGGCATCATTGCCCGTTCCTTGCAGCGCGGAAGCGGCGGCGCACCGCAAGACTCGGTGATCTCACTGAGTTTCTATGGCGAGGATACGACGACGCTGCTTGGTATCGCCGAAGAGGCCGTCCGACGACTGCGCACGATTCCTGGATTGCTGTCGGTCGACACCGACATGGAACGCGCCACCCAGGAATTGCAGCTTCAGCTCGATCGCGATCGCGCGCGCCAGATGGGCGTTAACCCGTCGACAGTTTCGACGAGCATCAGCAACACGATGCGCGGCGTGGAAGTTGGCCGCATCAACGCTGCGGATGGCCGCGAACTACGCATCTTCGCCCAACTCGGTGATGCTGATCGCACGGGACTCGATGATTTGCGCAGCATGACCTTCCGGACGGACAACGGCGTCGAAGTACCGCTCGAATCCGTCGCCACGTTGAACGTCAAGCGCGCCATGGGCCAGATCCAGCGCGAAGCGCGTCAGACCATCGTCCGCATCACCGCCCGCGCTCCGCGCGCTGATGCTCGCACGCTTTTTCCCGCGATCGACAAAGCCATGGAGGGGTTCGAGATGCCTCGCGGGTATCGCTGGGACAAAGGCAGTTATTACGGCTCCCAAGGCCAGGAGGAGAAGGCGATGCAGTTCGCTCTCGCTCTCGCCATCGTCTTTGTGTTCCTGCTGATGGGCCTGCTGTTCGAGTCATTCGTGTTGCCCCTGGCGGTGATCGTAGCGGTGCCGTTCTCGATGTTAGGGGTCTACTGGACACTGAGCCTGACGAGCACTCCCATGGACACGATGGCTACAATTGGCATCGTTATCCTGGTCGGGGTCGTGGTGAACAACGCGATCGTTCTCGTGGACATGGCCAATCGCCTTCGCGCGGAGGGCCACCAACGGTTTGAAGCGCTGATGGAAGCGGGCCGGCACCGGTTTCGCCCGATTATGATGACGACGCTGACCACCGTCTGCGGCTTGATCCCGATGGCGATCGGCAACTCTAAAATCAGCGGCATGCCCTACGCTCCGCTCGGCCGAACCATGATTGGCGGCCTGTTGATGTCGACGGTACTAACCCTCGTCGTCGTCCCACTTTTCTACACGTTGCTCGACGATCTCCGGGAATATGTTCCCAAAGTGCTGGGCTCGGCATGGCGCAAAGGCGACCCGGCCAAGGGCACTGCCGCCACCCCCGTGGGCGGCACCGGTGCGGTGGGTCGGGCGGCGCCCATGGAGTGATTCAATTCCCCCTGTATTTGGCCTACCCGCACCTCGAGGTAGGGCCCGACCTTGGTCTTGGCCTGAAAGACCGGCCGAACGCAAATCGGCCACGAGCGAGCTCGGGCCCTACCGCCGAACCCATCAGCGGCGGGTAGTGACCACGATTACGCAAAAACAAAGACGTCTTCTGAATTCGCGTTATCAGGTAATCCTCGATCGACAAGTTCGCACCGCCTCGGCCGCGGCCGACCTAGCCACGCTCACTTCAAAAACGTATTCGGGATCCACGTTGCCAGCGGCGGGAAGAGGAAAACCAGTACCAACGCCAGGAACAAAGCCGCGATAAAAGGCCAGCAACGGCGGATCGTTTCATCGTAAGTCGTCCCGGCGATGCTCGTCGCCACGAAGAGGCAAACCGCCACCGGCGGGGTCGTCGCCCCGATCTGGGTCACCATGATCACAAGCATCCCGACGTAGAGCGGATCGTAGCCAAACGTGCTGGCAATCTTGACGATCAGCGGGGTCAAGATGATGAGCACCGCCAGCGACTCGATGAACATCGTCAGCACCAGCATCGTGCCCAGCAGTACCAGCAACACGACCCAGCCTCGCGACGAAACGCCGAGCATCCAGGTGCCCACAATGTCCGTGAAATTCAAATACGTCAGCAGCCAACCGAGCGCCCCGGCCACCGCAATGATGGCGAGAACCGTCGTGGTCATGACGGCCGCGTTGAGGAGGATCCTCGGCAGATCGCGAACCGTGACGGATCGGTACACGAACATGGCGACGATCAGCGCATAAAAGCAGGCCACCACGCCCGCTTCCGTCGCGGTGAAAATCCCCGTCATGATTCCTCCAAGAATGATCACGGGCGCGAGCACCGCGACCCAGACGCGGGGCAGCGTTGTCAGCAGCAATTTCACGCTGAACCGTCCGCTCGTTGCCCGGATTTCAGGAAAGCTGGGGTGGTAACCATGCAGATGCACGGTCAGCATCAGCAGACCCGTGATGAGCAACCCCGGCAGAAATCCTCCGAGAAATAATCCGCCAATCGAAACCCCCGCCATCGCGCCGTACACCACCATAACCATGCTCGGCGGAATGATCGCGCCAATGATACCCGAGGTGGCCGCGAGCGCCGCGATGAACCCCGGTTTGTAACCGCGGGCCTTCATCTCCGGCGCCATCAACGAACCGATCGCCGACGTGGCCGCGACCGACGAACCCGTGACGTTCGCAAAAATCATGTTGGCGAGGACCGTGGCATGACCCAGGCCACCGCGAAAGTGGCCCACGAGGGTTTCCGCGAACTCGACCAATCGCCGGCTCATGCCGCCGCGGACCATCAGTTCGCCGGCTAAAATAAAATACGGCAGCGCGAGCAGACTGAACGAATCGATCGCGGCGAACATCTTGCGCGGGAACTCCACCGGGGCGAGTTCCGGCATCGCCAGAATTCCGCCCAGCGCCACGCTCCCGATGGCCACCACGACCGGCACGCCGATCAGGATCAGCAAGAGCAGGACGCCAAAGAGCAGGCCTAACATAACTCCTCCTGTACCAGCTTGTGCGGTGTGCCCGCGAGCCGGGAGACCAACGCGTGCGCCGCGCTCAAAGTGAGATAAACTCCGCCCACGACGATGCAGGCATAGATGATGTCCATCCGCAGGCCCAAGCCGGCGCTGCTCTGCCGACTGACACTGCGGAGAAACGTTAAACCAGCGCCCGTCTGGTAAACCGCCGTGTAGACAACCATGGCCACGCCCAAGCCCAACCACAGCAAATCGATCAACCAGGCCATCGGCACCTGAATGAACCCCGGCAGTTTCAGCAGAAACATGTTCATGCCAATGTGCGCGCCGCGCCGATACCCAATCACGAGCGCGAGAAAAACCATCCAAATCAAACCATAGCGTTGCAACTCCTCGCTCCAACTGAGCGATGCATTGAACAGATAGCGGCAGAGCACCTGCAATCCGCCGACGAGGACGATCATCGCAAACAACGCGATGACGAGAATCTCCATGGCGCGGTCTGCGCCCCGGAGCACGGTGGTGAGCGCCTTCGCGGCGCGTCCGGTGGGTCCCAGCGTAGGGGTTTCACTCATGGCGGTCGCGTTATGGTTTCTTTGCCGCCGCCCGAATCTGCTGCAGCAGATCGGTCGCACCTCGCTCGGCGGCCAGCTGATCCTGCAACTTGATCGCCGCTTCGGCAAAGACCGTGCGGTCAAATTCGTGCACCGTCATGCCGCGTTCCTGCAGCGTTTTCAGAGCCTCCGCCTCCCGCACCGGCGCGAGCGCCCGCTCCTTGTCCTGAGCGATCTTGCCCGCCTGCCGCAGCTTAGCCTGATCGTCCGGAGAAAACCGATCCCACTGCGCCTTCGAATAACAAATCACGAGCACCGGAAAAAGGTGGCGCGTTTGCGTCATGTGTTTTGCGACCTCATAAAATTTCTCGGCCACCACGATGGCCGGCGCCTGCTCAAAGCCGTCGATCACCCCCGTTTGTAAAGCGGTGTAAACCTCGCCGTACGCCATCGGCGTGGGGTTGGTGCCCATCATGCGCAAGGCGGCAAGATAAACGGGCGTCGGGATCGTACGGATCTTCAACCCGCGCAAGTCCTCTGCCCGAAGTACGGGTTTGCTCGTGGTGATCATGTTCCGGTAGCCCCAGCCATCGAGCCACGACAAAACCACGAGACCCTGCCGCTCCAGTCCCGCTGCGAGATTCTTGCCGGCCTCGCCATCGAGCACGCGATGCACGTGCTCGTAGTCTTCCCACAGATACGGCAGGTCGAGGACGCCAATCCGCTGGTCGAAGTTGTTCAAAATGGCGGAGCCTGAAACCGTCACGGCTGCGCCGGACCCCAACTGCATGCCCTCGTAAACTTCCCGCTCACTCCCCAGCGAGCCTTGAGGAAAGATTTTGACGGACAGCCGATCGGACAATGAGCCGACGGCCTCGGCAAAGGCGACCGCACTGTAGTGCAGTTCCCCGTTCACGTCGGGCGCATGCGCGTGCGCAAAACGTATCTCCACCGGGCCGGTGGCCGGAGCCGCACCGCTCCGTTCGCCGCGGCCACAGCCGCATAACGAGGCGAGCGCGAGGGTTGCACCGAGCCAAATCGAAAACTTTGCCATAGCGAAAAGGGGTTAAACGCTGCGATCACCCGATCCCAAACGTCGGCGAACGCTCACTGCACCCACCCGGCCGGTCAATCGCGTTTCAGCGTCGACCACCGGAATCAGTTCCCGCGAGCCCCACCGCTATCCTCACCGAATCCTTGACAGTCGATCAATTATATGCGTTTATGCTCATATAAAATTTATTTTTTACCCATGAAAACTGAATCCTTCGTCCGCCTCTGGGCCGGCTGTCTGATCCTCGCGAGTCTCGCGCTCGCTCATTATCACAACCCGGCATGGCTATGGTTCACCGGGTTTATCGGCTTCATGCTTTTCCAGTCCTCCCTAACCGGGTTTTGTCCCGCATCCTGGCTCTACGAAAAAGCCACAGGCCGCGAAAATTCGCAGTCGCGGGCCACCCGCGTCTGAAGTGAGGTTTGCCTGGTCCGACTCGCTTGAGACCGGCGACTGATGTGATTTTGGCTTTGACGCGGCAGCGCCAGTAGGGCCCGACCTTGGTCGTGGCCTGAATCGTCAGGCGAAACGAATCAGCCACGAGCGAGCTCGGGCCCTACCGTCGGAATTACCTTCACCCGCTGACATGAAGCCGCCTGTTGGCGCGTCAACGCCAGTAGGCAACACGGGGGCGTAGGGCCCGACCTTGGTCGTGGCCTAAACGTCAGGCGAAAACGAATCAGCCACGAGCGAGCTCGGGCCCTACCGTCGGAATCACCTCGGCCGCTGACATGA
>Ga0163152_10003335_pt1 | contig 21052 bp, 14 predicted proteins | sample OliLakLV19MP8IB2_FD_148635 | JGI IMG/M metagenome (GOLD analysis project Ga0163152, IMG submission 148635) | Freshwater microbial mat bacterial communities from Lake Vanda, McMurdo Dry Valleys, Antarctica - Oligotrophic Lake LV.19.MP8.IB-2 | ecosystem: Environmental > Aquatic > Freshwater >...
ATTCTTGCCCACCGACTATACCCAGTTCTCTCGCCAGTGGATGATCCTCAAAGCTCGTGCCCAGGCCGACGAAGATCTCATCCGTTGGCCTTGGGAACCCAACGAATTGGAAGTTGCCCTCCGTCAGTTGCACGCAGAAGGGTCTCGAATTGTTGCCCGCCTTACCAAGGAACATGAGTCGCTCAGTCACTCGACAGAAGCCAGGATCGCCCAGGCTGAGACTCGATTCCAGCCTGCGACTCTGCAAGTCAGTGCCATTGATGGTCGTGCTCTGCCCGGACAGAGGCCGGACGAAATCGAACGACTCATGAATCAGGCCCGTGTACTCTATGAGCAGGGCCAGTACGATCAATCTCTCAACGCCTCCGACCGAGCTGCACAGAGTCTGTTTGCGCGCTCGGCCTTGTCGTGGCGCGAGTTGAGGTAATGCACCGATGGAGCATACATCAGCGCTTGGCAATAGATGACCATAAGCGCCCCCAGCCGCTCTCTCGACTCGCGTATTCTCCACCAAGGCAAATCGTGCAAGACAGGCCTTGTGCCATTCGCTGAGCCACTAGCCCGCATTATTCATGACGGTTCGTCGCGAAATCGCGCAGTCGCGTAGCGAGACGGGCACGCGGAGCCGTGAGGCGCCGAGGCGTACTTGAACAGTACGTCGAGGGAGCGAACGGCGAGCCTGCCCGCCGAAGGTTTGTCGCAGCAGCGAATCCGCGATTGCAGCAGAAGCGCTCATGAATAATGCGGGCTAGGGCATAGGTGAGGCCTCAAGTTTGTGTTTCTCTCCTCCGATAACTACAATACGTAGAAAGCATACTATGACACGTGAGATTGATCGATCATTTCCCTTGGAACTTCAATCCCTGGTTACGGAGGGGCAGGCACGCCTTGACGCGTCCCATGCGGTCGAGCGGCTCTGGGCTCAAGACCATCGGCTCTGGAAGCCAGATCCTACCGACATCGCCAACCGTCTCGGCTGGCTGACCATCATCGAGTACATGACAGATCGGACGGAGGAGTTGCGGGCCTTCGCCGCTTCGGCAAAAAAGCGCGGGATCCGCGACGTGGTCCTGCTCGGTATGGGCGGCAGCAGTTTGGGCCCAGAAGTTTTTCGCACCACGTTTGGATCGTCACGCGGGTACCCACGCCTGTGGGTCCTCGATTCCACCGTTCCAGGCTGGGTCCAGCAGGTTACGCGGGCAATCGACCCGACTCGAAGCCTATTCATCCTCGCTAGCAAATCCGGTGGAACCATCGAAGTCATGTCCCTCTTTGCCCACTTTTGGGAACTCGTGCACCAGACTCCTGGCCACCAAGGTGGCGCACAGTTCGTCGCGATTACCGATCCAGGCACCGGGTTGGAAAAGCTGGCAGTAGAGCATCAGTTCTGGCGCACCTTCACCAACCCACCTGAGATCGGAGGACGGTATTCAGTGCTGTCCTATTTCGGATTGGTCCCCGCCGCATTGATGGGGATCAATGTCGCACGATTGCTCACACGCGCCATCGCGATGGCCAAGGCCTGCCGAATTCCATCCCCCCTCGAACGGAATCCCGGAGCAGATCTTGGCGCTGCGATGGGCTCCCTGGCGCAAGCAGGACGCAACAAGATCACCCTGATTACCTCACCGCAGATCGCTGCATTTGGTCTGTGGGCGGAACAACTCCTTGCAGAAAGTACGGGAAAGGAAGGAACCGGTCTTATCCCTGTGGCGCATGAACCGATTGTCACACCGACTGCGTATGGTACAGATCGGCTTTTCGTCTATCTGAGGCTGAAGGGGGATCAGAATAAACAGCTCGACCGACAGGTCGCCGGGCTCGTGAAACAGGGCCATCCAATCCTGACACTTACGCTCAAAGACCGTTACGATCTCGCCGGAGAATTTTTCCGATGGGAAGTTGCCACGGCTCTGGCAGGGCATCTCTTGGGGATTCATCCGTTCGATCAACCGAACGTCCAAGAAAGCAAAGACAACACCGCCCGCGTATTGGGGACTCTCCAGTCCACCGGTCGATTACCGAAACAGGCTACTGTGACGGCGGCACAGGCTGCAACACAACTCACGCGTCAGTGCCGGCCAGGCGCCTACGTTGCGATATTGGCCTATACGACACCGTCTTCCAAGATGGAACACAGTATTCGCATGTTGCGAAAAGCGCTCGTCTCGCATCACCATGTCACCACGACTGCTGGTTATGGTCCGCGCTATCTCCATTCGACAGGGCAACTCCACAAAGGGGGTCCAAAGAGCGGGGTATTCTTACAGCTCGTTGATCAGATGACTCCCGATCTCAGCATTCCTGGAAAATCGTTCACCTTTCGCACTCTGGCGCAGGCCCAAGCTATCGGCGATATCCAAGCACTTCACGCGCATGAACTGCAAGGCATTGTCTTGCCTCTGGGCAAGAATCCCATCGCGACGATTCAGGCCCTGACAAAACTCCTGACCCCACGCGCGCGGGCTCAGCGTCCCCTTAGGCAGCGCCCCAAGAGCGGGCGCACCCGCAAGAAGTAGGATGCCCTCAGTCCCTGACATCCGTATCCATAACGACAGCCAAGCCATGGCAGAGGCGGCGGCTGAATTCGTATTGGAAGTGGGCAGAGAGGCTGTTCGTGCGAAGGGTCGATTCGTTTTCGCTCTCTCAGGCGGCACGACGCCGGAAACTCTCTATAGAGTCCTCGCCTCCCCCGCCTTTATCAATCGCTTCGATTGGTCCAGGACCATCTTTTTTTTCAGCGATGAACGCTGCGTCCCACCGAATGACCCTCGGAGCAACTACGCGTTAGCCGACAGGACCCTGTTCACCCCGCTGAACATTCCACCCTCACAGATCTATCGTATGGCAGGGGAATCCAGTGACCCTCAGGCGGCAGCGTCTGAGTACGAACAGCAGCTACGTCTCGCAACGAACACCGCACCATCGGTCCTGCCATCACTCGACCTTATCCTTTTAGGGCTGGGTGAAGATGGGCACACGGCATCGCTGTTTCCTGGATCCCCAATCTTACGGGAATCCCGAGGTGCGATGGCGACTACGCAATCTCCGAAAGATCCCCCTTACAGACTGACGATGACTCTAGCTGCGATCAACAGGGCGAGTGTGGTACTGTTCTTGACAACCGGAAGTGGCAAGGCGGAAGTCGTCAGAGCGATTCTTGATCCAAAGACCGAAGCGGAACGACAGCTTCCGGCATCGTTGGTCAAACCAGAGGAGGGCCGGCTCATCTGGTTCCTCGATCAGGCTGCAGCCGCCAAGCTTCCGATGCCGTAATAATGGGCGAGCACATGAGGGCGAGATGATCGTTGCCGGAGATATCGGGGGCACGAAAACCCACCTGGCTCTATTCGACTGGAAGAAGGACCGCGTAGACCCCGTCCGGTTAGAGTCATTCCACAGTGCCGATTACACGTCGCTCGAGGATATGCTCACGGAATTTCTTGCCCCACCGACTGCTCCCCAGTCCATCGACGACGTTGCAGCGGAGAAGGGGGATGCTGTCGAGGTGGAGCGCCCGGCGGAAAAACCGCAGAAAATCGACGCGGCTTGTTTCGGCATCGCCGGCCCCGTGATTGAAAACCGTTGCCAAACGACCAACCTTCCGTGGGTGGTCGACGGAGCAACCCTGGCAAAACAGTTCGACATACCGAAAGTGAAATTACTCAACGATCTCGAAGCAATGGCTTACGGCATTCTGTTGCTTAGACCGGACGAAGTTGAAGTTCTCAATGCTGGAACTCCACCGGCGCAGAATCAGGCGCTCGCCTTGATTGCGGCGGGAACGGGGCTGGGCGAATCTATCCTCTTCTGGAACGGCTCGCGCTATCAGCCGACGCCGTCGGAAGGGGGACATGCGGATTTCGCACCGAACAATGACAACGAAATTGAACTGCTGCGCCATCTGCGCAGCAGCTACCTGCACGTGAGTTATGAGCGTGTCTTGTCAGGTCCTGGCCTGCATGCGATTTATGATTATGTCCGAGACAGTAAGAAGAATGAACCGACGTGGCTCGCCGAGCAAATTAAAGCCGGTGACCCTGCTGCGGCGATCGCAGAAGCCGGGCTCAAGGGGCAGGCAGATATTGCCAAGCAGGCGCTCGATCTGTTTGCCTCCATCTATGGAGCCGAAGCCGGCAATCTTGCTCTGAAGGGTATGACACTCAACGGCGTGTATGTGGGCGGCGGTATTGCCCCGAAGCTGTTGGCAAAACTGAAAGACGGCACATTTATGAAGTCGTTCACGAACAAGGGCCGCTACAAGCGCGTGATGAGTTCGATCCCAGTGAAAGTGGTGATGAATCAGAAGACCGCCTTGCTTGGCGCCGCATCCGTCGCCGCATCCCTCTCCTCTACCCCCGCATCGTGATGAGCAGCCAGGATCTTGACAGCCTGAAGAAAGCCGCAGCACTCAAAGCGGTCGAATTCGTGCGTGACGGGATGGTCGTGGGTCTTGGGACCGGTTCAACGGCAAAGCATATGGTCCTCGCACTGGGGGAAAAGGTCCGCACGGGCATGAGACTCAGTGGAGTGCCCACGTCGAAGGAAACGGCCGAGCTCGCCCGGCAACAAGGGATCACTCTTATCGACACCGACCATGCCTGGGTGATCGATGTCGCAATCGACGGGGCAGACCAGGTCGATCCTCACTTCAATCTCATCAAGGGTGGTGGTGGCGCGCTTCTGAAAGAAAAGATTGTTGCGGCTTCGGCCAAGCAGTTTATCGTTGTGGTCGACCATGCGAAGCGAGTCCCCGTGCTCGGGGGATCGTTCCCGCTTCCCATCGAAGTGATCCCGTTCGGTTGGGGCAGCACAGCCCGAGAAATTCATGCTCTGACCCAGAGCGCTGTGGTCCTCAGGGAACGGAATGGAGCGCCATTCATCACGGAAGCAGGCCATATGATTCTGGATGTTCATCTCCCACGGATCGACCATCCGCGAGAACTCGAGATTGCGTTGAACCTCATTCCTGGAGTGGTTGAGACGGGCCTCTTTGTTGGACGAACAGATTTGCTCCTCGTGGGCACCGCGAATGGAGTCGAGTCGTACCCTGCGACGAGGACATGATCAGCAGACGGGAAACCCTGCAGGTCCTCACGACGCATGCCCAACTCCTCTTGGCCCTTCCACTGGCTCCTCTCTTCAGCTCGTGCCTCTGGACCCCCCCCCAGCACAAACGACGACCGAACAATCGAAAGGTGAGGATATGAACCAGGACCCTTCCCCCAGTACATTCGACCCCTATCGGCTCCCGAGACATGTAGTCCCAATGCGCTACGACCTGCGATTGGAGCCGGACCTGCCTGGTGCTACATTTTCCGGACAAGAGACGATCACGCTCACGATTCATCAACCAACCACTGCTATCGTTCTCAACGCCATTGAACTCGACATCGTCTCGGCTCAAATCGAGGGAGATTCTGGCCCAATGAGGCAGGCCACGATTGCATTAGACGCATCCCTCGAACGGTGTCATTTCACATTCACCGAGCCTCTCTTGCCAGGCACCTGGAGGTTAACCATCGCATTCCGCGGGACGCTCAACGACAAGCTCCGCGGGTTCTATCGTAGTACCTACAAAGACGAGCGCGGTACGACTCATCGTCTGGCCGCAACACAATTCGAAGCCACCGATGCCCGTCGGGCGTTCCCTTGCTGGGATGAACCGGATTTCAAAGCCGTCTTTGCCACGACACTGGTCATCGATCCCACGCTCACCGCAGTGTCCAACAGCTCGGTCGTAACGGAAACGCTGGCTGGGGGGAAGAAGGCCGTCCGTTTCGCCGATACGATCAAGATGTCTACCTACCTGGTCGCGTTCATTGTGGGACGGATCGAGCCGACCGAACCCGTGATGATCGGCCAGGCCCCGCTTCGCCTATGGTCCATTCCCGGGAAGAAACATCTGACCAGCTTTGGTCAAGACATTGCTGCGGCGTCGCTTTCATTTTTTGAGAGTTACTATGGAATCCCTTATCCCGGTGACAAGCTGGACCTGCTCGCTATTCCTGACTTTGCTTCCGGGGCCATGGAAAACCTGGGCGCGATTACCTATCGTGAAACGGCTCTGCTGGTCGATCGGCAGGGGGCGACGCACGGTGACCTCGCGCGTGTGGCCGATGTGGTTGCGCATGAAAACGCACACATGTGGTTCGGTGATTTAGTGACCATGACTTGGTGGAACGGGCTCTGGCTGAACGAAGCCTTTGCCACGTTCATGGAGATGCTGGCCGTCGATGCCTGGAAACCGGAATGGAAACGATGGGACAGCTTCGGCGTCGAGCGCGCGGCCGCGTTTTTAGTCGATGGACTACATAGCACCAGACCGATCGAATATCCTGTACAGGCTCCTAAGGATGCCGACGCGATGTTCGACGTGCTCACCTATCAAAAAGGCGCATCGGTACTCCGAATGCTGGAACAGCACATCGGCCCGACCCTGTTCCGAGACGGGGTCCGCGACTACTTGCGTGCGCATGCCTATGGGAACGCAGACACGAGCGATCTCTGGGTTTCACTAGGGAAGATCGCGCAACAGCCGGTGCCTGAACTCATGGATGGCTGGATTTTTCAGCCTGGATTCCCGCTCGTGACTGCTAACGTGAGCGCGTCCTCAGAAATGACCATCACTCAACAACGGTTCAACTATTTGAGCGAAGCCCCGTCAGGTCTCTCACAAGACCAGCGGTGGAATATTCCGCTCCAGATTCGAGTCATCTCAGGCGGCAGGCGCAGCACGTCACGCATACTGTTGACGAAGAAGGACGTGACCGTCCCACTCCCTCACGATTGGGAGTCAGTATTCATCAATGAAGGTGGTCATGGGTTCTATCGGGTGCGCTATGCGCCAGACCTGCTTCGTCGTTTACTGAATGCGGGCGTCGATACACTCGCTCCCTCAGAACGATTTAATTTCATCAATGACGCCTGGGCGACCACCGTCGCAGGCCTCATGCCCCTCGCAGCCTATCTTGACCTGACGGCTCGCTTTACCGAGGAGCGGGATAAGAATGTCTGGGCCTTGTTACTCGAATCGTTCTCCTTTCTGAACCGGATCATCACTGTGGAGGATCGACCGGCGCTCGAAGCGTTCGTACGAGGCCGGGTCGGTTCGGCCGTAGCCGACTTGGGTTGGGAGCCCAAACACGGTGAGAGCGAATTAACGAAACAACTGCGGGGTGAACTGATCGGCGCACAGGGTAAACTCGGCAACGATCCGGCCATTCAACGACGTGCCGTTGAACTGTACCGGGCGTACCGCCACGACGCGAAAGCCGTTGATCCCAATATCGTGCCGTCGCTCGTCGCGATTCTCGCGCATACGGGCGACGCCGCCAGGTATGAAGAATTTGACGAACGATTCCGCACTGCCGTTACACCGCAAGAAGAACGGCGCTATCTCTTTTCGCTCGCATCGTTCCGACCAAAGGCCTTGTTTGAACGCACCCTTGCTCGCACCATTAGTGGAGAAATCCGTACGCAAGATGCGCCGTTTCTCGTCAGTGCCATGTTGGGCAATGTAGATGGCAGGGAATCGGCTTGGGCGTTTGTAAAAATGAACTGGGAGAAGATGGACCGCCTGTTCCCCAAGCAAGGCGTGCGACGCATGTGTGGCGGGATCGTCAGTCTTGCCACGCCTGAGCTCGAACGAGACGTGCGGGACTTTTTCATGACGCGTAAGATCGACCTGGGTGGCAAAACGCTCGATCAGTATCTGGAACAGTTGCGAATTGCGGTAAACGTGCGGGAACGGGACGGAATCGTGCTGCGACAGTACCTCCAGGCTTTCTATACATGATCGTGAAAGGAAAGACAGAGCAGGGAGAGGCCGGCACGGCTATGACCTATTCGCCTCAGACCCTCCTCCGGGGGGCTTGTCGTCTCGCCGGAGAGGTCGCTACACTAGCCTCTGTATTGATGAGGCTGTCATTGTCGTTCAGCGGCAATTCACGAGGGTGATGTCCGACCATGCATACCCAAAACTGTCCAAAGTGTGGGACTGCGAAAACGAAATTGGCACCACGAAGAGGCCTGACCGATCACTTGCTCGGCACCCTGACAATTTATCCAGTCCGATGTCAGCTCTGTGCGCACCGCTTTACCACATTCCTCGGCAAACTCAAGACGAATCCTCGCCGCAACTATGATCGAGTCTCGGTCCAATATCCTGCGCAGGTTCGACCCATTCGTGATCCCAGCCAGCGTGTCGTCGTCGAAGGGACGTTGTCTGATTTATCTCTCCGGGGGTGCCGCGTGCGTACCAACCAGCGCATTCCGATGGGATGTCAGGTGATGTTGGAGTTTCATCCCGCCGAGTACGATGATCCCATCATGGTTGACGGCGCCATTGTGCGTTCCCGTTGCGCCGAAGGGATCGGGCTTCGCTTTTCGAGTTTTCTCAGATCGGAAGAACACCGTCTCAGCCGTCTCCTCGCCCTGCGCCTTTCCGATCACGCCGTCTAACAGGACGCTGAAAAAGTCCGCCAGCTTCGTTCTCGCATTGCTCCGAGGCTCAACGATGAGAGAAACTTCCTCGGAGATCGGAAACGCATGAGGGGCTTTTCCGTTTGCCAAGAACTATTGAGAATGGCAAACGGCTACACAAAGTGCGGGCCGTACCTCCTCGCCTCTTTGCTCACTGCGGCCTTGCTGGACGGCCATTTTGAGCATCCTGTTTCTGCCGTCTGCTAATGGTCGTTCGCCCCCTCGCCCATTTTATTCGTGTCGAAGGACGGCCAATGGCCGCTGGCCGAGAATTCGGTAGGTGCTGGCAAACCCGACTATCAGGGTGAGCAACATCGTGAGGAAGAGGCCGATGCCGAGTACTTGTGGGTGTATGCTCCAGGGGAGGTCGAACACATACCGAACCAGGGCCCATGCCAAGATGCTGCCAAGGGATAATCCGATGAGCCCTGCGACAGCGCCCAGCAGGACATATTCCATGGCAAAGGCCCGCACAATCAGGCTGCGGGTCGCGCCGAGCGCCTTCAGAATGACCGATTCGTAGAGACGCCGGTAGCGTGTCGCCGCGAGTGCTGCTGCCATGACCAACCCGCCGGCCACAACACAAAAAAGCGCAACCGCCCGGATCGCCAGTGAGAGACGGTCGAGCACCCGCGCAAACCCATCGAGTACGTCACCGATATGAATTGCGCTGATGTTGGGAAATGAGGCGACGACCGCCTGCTGCAACGGCACCTCTTTCGCTGCTGAGACCCGCACCGTCCCCACATAGGTAAACGGCGCTCCTGCAATCGCGCCCGGGGACAGGATCATGTAAAAGTTCGTCGAGAAATTTCCCCACTCGACTTTTCGGATGCTGCTCACCTCCGCCGACACCGTGGCCCCTTGAATGTCGAACTCTACGATTGAACCGATCGTGAGACCTAAATGCATGGCCGCGTCCTCTTCCACTGATACTTGGGGCGTCGAAAAAACTTGCCCAGGTTTCCACCATTCCCCTTTGGTGATCGTGTTGTCTTTAGGGAGCCGATCGAGAAAGGTCAGAACATACTCACGGGTGAAATACCACTGTTTCCCGCGACCCTCGTTTCCCTCCGTGCGCTTCTCATCTTTCTCTCCGGCTTCGTCAAACTTGATGACCTTCCCATCGATCGCATGGAGGCGAGAACGCACCAGCGGCGTGAGCTCGGGATGTGCCCCCTCGGCTTGTCGATCAATGAGCGACACGAATTCTTGTGCCTGATCAGGCTGAATATCGATGAAGAAAAACGTCGGGGCATCCGCCGGGCGATTATCCTGTATTTGGCTGAGCAACGCTTGTTCCACCAGCGACACCGTGACGATCGCCATCACACCGATGCCGATCGCGACCATGATCCCCGTCGCCTGGCTCCCCGGTCGCACGACATTCCCCAAGGCATAACGCAGGCTCAAGACGCGAGGCAACGGCATCAAGGCCAGCCCTCGCACGAACGCTTGCGCACAGACAAAGAGGACCGTGATGGCGAGGGAGATCGCCCCGATAAACAGGAGGCCGATCGACCAAGAACCGGCTTGCCACACCGACAGTGCGCAGAGCCCGAAAATGATCACACCGGCCGTGCCGACATTCCATCCATCGGTGAGACCCCACCGTACCCACCATCGTGACGGAGCGGTTTCCACCCCGACGGTCGCCTGTTCTGCATCGCGGCGGAAAATCGCACCGGGGTGAATATCTCGAATCTTCAACAATGGCCAGAGCGTAAACAGCAACGTCGACAAGAGTCCCAGTAAGGCTCCTTTCAGCAAGGGCCAGATCGAGGACTGCGATAATTCCGAAGACACGCCGAGTTGATCGAGGATGTCTGAAGCGAAGAGGGCAGCTGCGAGCGGAGGTAATCCTCGTTCGAGTGCGATTCCCAACAGGATGCCGGCCAGGCTTCCGACGGACCCAAGGAAGATCGCTTGGACCACATAGGTTGAGACGACCGTGGCCGAATCCGCGCCGACCGCCTTTAAGGTCGCGATCGTCCGCAACTTGTCCTTCAAAAACGCATGAATCGAGGTTCCAACACCCAGTCCGCCGATGAATAGCGCGGTGAGACCGATCAGCCCGAGATAGCGTGAGAGTTGTTCGAGAAATTGCTTCAATTGCGACTGGGAGGTACGATAGCTCGTGACGCGTGCAGAATCTGCCGCCAATCGGTCGCGCAACTCGGAAAGGAGCGGCTCCAGCGGCATAGCGGTAGGTGTTTTTAGGAGATATCGTTCTCGCACACGGCTTCCAGGTTTGACCAACTCAGCGGCTAATAACCCCTCCTGCGCAATCATCACCCGTGGGCCCAAGGTGAAGGCGTTGGCCATTCGATCAGGCTCGGTCCGCACGACGCCCGTGATGAGAAACATCGTCTGACCGATCTTCAATCGCTCTCCAACCGAGAGACCCATCCGAATCAGCAGCGACTCCTGTACCACCGCGCCAAGACAAGAATGCCCGCCGCAGCGGCGCTCATCCGGGTGGAGCTGAGCGTCAAGCGCCTGCGTCGAGTCGAGCCGAATCGTACCGTACAGGGGATACGCCGATTCGACCGCTTTGAGTTCGATGATCTGGGTCGATTGGGTCATGAACGACCCAGGGGATGGGCGCGCGGCCATGGCAACCAGTTCACTCACATGGGTGACAACTATGTCGCGCGCCCCCAGCGAGCTCAGCACCGCTTGACCAGCCAGACTCAGGGGGCGAGTCAGGCGAATTTCGAGATCGCCGCCTAATAGCCCTCGGGCTTCTTTCGTGACGGCGAGCTCCATATTTGTGCCAAAGAGCGACACCCCGACCAAGGCTCCGACACCGATCGCGATACAGGCGAAGAAATAGAGAAAGTGCCGCCAGGCTCCCCTGGTTTCCCGCCAGGCCATCTTGAAGATAAAGCGATTCACAGGGGTGGCTCTGCAACTCGGGGGTCTGGATCGGTGAGGTTATCGGATTCGATGCGACCGTCGCGCAATGAGATCACGCGCTCCATCGACGATGCGATGGACTGGTCATGCGTCACGAGGACCAGGGTGGTGCCGTAATCGCGATGGAGCGACTGGAGCAACTGCATCACGTGTTGGCCCGTAGCCGAATCCAGGTTGCCGGTCGGTTCATCTGCCAGCAGAATCGGTGGGTGACAGGCAAAGGCTCTGGCCACCGCCACCCGCTGTTGTTCGCCTCCCGAGAGTTGGACGGGATAATGATGGAGCCGTTCTCCAAGGCCGACGGTATTCAACAGTTCCGTCGCGCGATCCTGTGCCGTGCGCATCCCGGCCAACTCCAGCGGCACCAGGACATTCTCCAGTGCGGTAAGGGTGGGAATGAGGTGAAAGGATTGGAAAATGTAGCCGATGTGATCGCGACGATACCGCGCTAAGGCACTTTCACGCATCATCGAGATTTCCACGCCGTCCAACGTGATGGAGCCGGAGGTTGGCCGATCAAGCCCCGCGATGAGACCCAACAATGTGGACTTTCCACTTCCAGATGGGCCGACAATGGCCACGCGTTGTTTATCGGGAATCTCAAGCGTGACATCGTCGAGGATGGTGATCTGATGGCCACCTCCGGCCAAGCGCATTGTGAGGTGAGAAATGGTGATCATCGTGTCGGTCAGGTCCTCACAGTATCGTCCACGTCAAGGCTATATTATACTGGATGATGATGCGCTGCTCATGGATTCTCACAAAACTATTTTCTTGCCTCGTCCTCTGCTTGCTTCTGGTCTGTGGGTATGACCGAAGTCGTGCGTCCGCCGATCAATCCCCGTCGTCGAATCCCCTGCGCGAGGGCACGGGATTTCAGCCGGACACGAAGGGGGTGGCGCCATCGGACCGACCGAAGCGGCCCGTCTCCGACGGACGCCCAAGCATTGTGGCCTTTGGCAACAGTCTAACGGCTGGCTTAGGTGTGCCACAGGATCAATCGTATCCCGCACACCTCCAACGGAAATTGGATGTAACGGGCTATGCCTATCGGGTTGTGAACGCGGGAGTCAGTGGGGATACGACTGCAGGCGGAGTCAGAAGAGTCTCCTGGGCTCTGAATAGCAAGCCGACAATCGCGATTCTGGAGCTCGGCGGTAATGATGGACTCCGCGGTCTCAGCCTGAATGAGACGAAGGCCAATCTCGAACGGGTCATTCAACAATTCCAACAGGCCTCGGTCACGGTTGTGTTAGCAGGGATGAAACTCCCTCCAAATTATGGACAGGACTATACGAACGGGTTTGAGACGCTCTATCAGGCCCTAGCCAAGCAATATCATCTGACGCTGATTCCATTTTTTCTCGAAGGGGTGGCAGTGTCCTCCACGCTCAACCAGGCCGACGGCATTCATCCGACTGGAGAGGGCTATCGGCTCATCGTCGAGAAGGTCTTCCCAACACTCGAGCCACTGCTAGAACGAAACCGGTGAAGGTTGGCCAGAGAAGGGACGGGGGCAGGGTATCCTGCCCCCTTCACTCACACGGAGAAGATACGTTGAATGCTCTCCTACTTCAGCATGCCGTGATCGTCGAGCTGATCAGGCAACGCAGATGACGTGGTTTTTGATCCTCCCGTGAGCGACGCCGTCGCTTGGTTGCCAGCCGCGGCTGTTCCAGGGGCATAGACGATCACACCGCCCGGAAGTGGTCCAACATTCGTCACGGTCTGCTTGATCAGGCTATCCGTGGCATTGATGATCGACAGGGAATTGTCTGCCTTGTTCGACACCACGATGTACTTGGCTTCCCCGGCTCCTTGCGCCAAGACGTCCAGGCTGTGTGCCGCGCTAAATCCCGCGCTATCTCCACCCGGGATCAACTGGATCTCCTTGATGAGGGTGAGCGCGGGAGTCGTCGCCGTGAGTGTCGATGCGTCGAATGCGAACAGACGATCTTTTTTCGTTGAGGCGGCGGCGTTCCCCGCTAGGATATAAAAGCGCTTCCCATCCGGAGAGAACTTGAACGAGCCAGTGGACGTGCCGTCCAGCTCCGGAATGGTGAAATCCGTCCGCGGAGTCGCGGCGGTGCCGAGATCGATCACTCCCAGCTTCGTTCCCGTCGGAGGGGTGGTGTCGCCGCGCAATAACAGGAACCTGCCATCAGCACTGATCCCGTACCCGGTGTACAGCGTACCAGTCAGATCGAAGGTCTTCGTAATCGCCAAGGTCGTCGGATCGATTTCGACGATATTGTGATACCCCTCGAGGATGCTGTAGACCTTCTTGGTCAGCTTTGACCAGCGAATGCCGTGTGGAAGTGAACTATTAGGAGTAAACGCGGTCGTGAGCGGTGTGGCCGATTCATTGTTGCACGGTGCGGCTTCCTTTGCCGAATTGCACAGATCGATGCGGTTGATCATTTTTCGGTAATCGGCCGAGGCTTCATCATCGTCGATCACGGCCATTTCACCGGCATCTTCACTGGTGACGAAGACACGCTTGGGAACCCCTGCGCCGGATGAAAATGTGGCAACCTTATGGCCATCGGCCAACAGACAGGTTGTTCCCAACACGCGGGGTGGGGTTCCGCCGGGACCCAGATGGGAATTATGCAGCGCGGTCACCGAGCCTCCCACAACCGGGCCACCAACCCGAGCAGGATTATTGCAGTTAATGAGATCATCACCCGGCGTGGTCGTTCCCCCGGCATTGTCTCCATCGTTCATCACCCAGACGACTTCTCCATCGTTCGAATCACGGTAGATGTGGACGGGACGGGTGCCTGCCGCCAGATTCGATTCATGAACCGGGGTCGCTGCCGTCAACGGATCGATAGTTGCCACTTTATTGGCAGCCCCAAGGTTCAAGAATAACCAATCTCCATCGGAAAACTGCATGTCGCCCAAGGCCACGTTTTCGAATTCAGCGGCGGGAATCGTGCCGACGACCGCATTCCCTGAATCGCCCTTCAACGCCACGCTCGTGAGCGTCTTGTCCCCTGTGTTATTGACAAACACCAGCGGGCTAGACAACCCCGCGCTGCCGCCGGGGGCAACCTGCGGTGTCGTATCATCTGAACTACTACAGTTCACAAGACTGATCAGCGCGAGCCCCAGCACTACGGCTATTGCGCCTGATGTCACGGTTGGATGAGTCACAATCGATTTCATATGTTTATCCTTCTTGGGTTGTTTCTACAGGCTTCCTCGTGGGAATCCTGCCCTTGTTATATGGCGCCTTTCAGACAACTGGCAGATTCTGCTTAAAAATAGGCGGCCCGCGTGGGGACATCCATCCATGGGCAATTGCACTGTCGAACGAGGCGCCGAGAGACCTGCCGGCGAGTCCTGCTTGAGCCAGGGTCGAGGCCCATGGTCGGCAGGAGTCTGACTGGGTGTCGATGTTGGCGCAGTACCACGCACATGCTCCATGCATCGGCTGCGTACTGTGCGAATGAGATTGTGGGCAGTGGGGCGTCGTCCACTGCGGCGTGAGACTCCCGTAGAGCATGGACACGGACCCGGTCAGCCAGAGTGCCACGCAGACGCCCGCTATCGTACGGGAGAATCTGGCTCGTCCACTCTCTGTCCACTTCTGCAAGAACACGTCGACCATTTACCTCTTGCCCTTACGATCCACCGAGTAACTGGAATGATTTGCTCAGTCCGAAGACATAACTGCGTTGCTGTTCGAGGTTGCCGTTGAAGTCCCGCATCACGGGAATCTGCGCAATGAAGTAGAACGACGCGTAGTTCCAGAGGTTCAGCATGATGCCAGGAGAATAGGCCAGGTAGGTGGACCCGGTCGTTGGGATCGAGCGATGCTTGATGGTTGGATCGAGGAGGATGTCGGCTCCTCCAGGGTTAAACTGGAACAGCGCCGCGTCCATCGAGTCTTTCTGCATCCAGCGATAGTTGACTTGTTGTGTCAGCACAAGCCATGGAGTCTGTTCAAGCGGGATAATGTTGAGCCCTGCACTGAGGTTCACCTCGTCCCCGAATTGATACCCATCGCTGTTTTTGAACGTGTGGCGGTAGCTGGCTAAGGCAAACTGATTGAGGCGGTGGGGAATGAGTTCATAGCTCTGATACAGAGTCGGCACGAAACCGACACTTCCGCGGCCGATTTGGAGCGTCGATTCCGCGAGCGATCCACCCTGGACCCGTTGCCCGTAGTCTCCGGTTGGCAGATCAGCGCCTATTCCCAGCACCACCATGCTCCGCAACGTCGGGAGGACGTTGTACTTCACCGCGATACGAATATCGCCGAGACCCTTATCGCTGTAGGGCACCGGATTGAGTCCTCCGATCTGGGCATCGGAGTTCACGTGTTTGTAAGGGAGCGCCACTTGAATTCCGAATCGTTCGGTCAACCCGTAGTTCATGTCCAACGTCGCTGTCCTCGTGAGTGTGCGAATTTGACTGGCATTCAAGCTCGCCAGCGTCAACGTTCGATTGCCCTGATCGGCAAACGGGATGCTGCCGCCTTCGCCAGGAGGCGCTTCACTCGGCGTGTAGCTGTAGATGGCATTCACGGTCAACAGACCCGCCATCGGCACCTGCTGCTGAGAACCAATGACCACGAAGCAGCTCACCGACCCGCACGACGCTTCAACGGACGGCGCGATGATGGACAACAACCACCCCACGGCTAGTAGGCTCAACATGAATCGTCTGACATGAGCAGTCATGAAATACCCTTTCTTCTGAACAGGACAGTGGCCGTAACGCGATAGCCCGTACCGGCACATCATCGGAAGCATCTGTCGAATTCCTCCAACGCAATGAAGGAACCCCGACCAGAGCGAACCAACGGTGATGAACAATACAGGGATGGAGAGATTATAGGAGAGGAGGCGCGCGAGAAGGCGGCTGCGAACCATGGGGAAGATGGAATTCGGTAACAGGAAGTGATTGTTCAAGGACGGCGACGTATTGGACGGGTGTGAGATCGACTCCTGTGCCCTCGACGGCATCGGCAGCGATACAGAGCCATGAACAGAGCGCAGTGGCATGTGTCGCAGCACTGTGATGCTCATGTTGCCCCATATGGGCGGTGAGCTGCGGGTAGACAATCCCGCTAAGCGCCACAAGCCAGAGCGCGAATCCTCCGACGACACATTGTCGAATCTTATGAGTCATAGGCTGTTATCGAAGAGCCGCTGCTTTGATCGTCTCGTTTTTCTGAATCCGCGCAACGATTTCATCGATCTTCTGTTCGGTGAGCAGGCCGCCTTTGAGATATTCCTGCACGCGGCCCTCTTGGTCGATGAAGACGCTCACGGGTAATCCGAACACTCCGAATTGATTGGCGACTTTGTTGTCGCGATCCATCAGGACCGGGAAGGTGTGGCCGTACAGCGTGATGTGCTCACGAACTTTGGCGTCGTCCTCCAGTTCATTGACGGCGAGGACCACAAAGCCCTTGTCACGTAGCTTGTCGAAACTGGCTTGCATGGCCGGCATTTCTGTTGTACAGGGCTTGCACCAAGTGGCCCAGAAGTTCAGGAGCACGATCTTCCCGCGATACTGGCTGAGGCTCTGTTCCTTGCCTGCCAGATCGGTCAAGCGAAAATCTTCTGCCTGCATGCCGACCGTGGGGACTCGCGAGCCCATGCTCCAGACCTGCGGCGCCTGTCCGAGACTATACGCACAGGCTGTCAGCACTAGCCCCATGACTATGACTTTGGCTTTGTTCCTCATCGGCGCCTCCATTCGTACGACCGGTTCCAACAGACTCAGGCTGCCGGTTTAATTAGCTGAAACGATTTGGTAATACCAAAAATGAAACTCGTACCCTGCGCGAGATTATTATTCGCATCACGCGCAATAGGGATCTGGGTATAGAAATAGACGGATGTCGCATCGGTCCATGCGGAGCTCACTAAATCGCCGAGGCTAATCTGGAGTCCCGGCGTATAGGCAAAATAGGTCGAGCCGGTGTTGGGCACTTGGCGAGTGGTGACAGTCGGATCGATCACAAGCGGCTCCTCTCCTGCAAAGGGCAGGGCCGACTGTTCCAGATTGGCCCGTACATTGTCATGCACAAGGTAGCGATAATTGAATTGATTGGTTACGACCAGCCAGGGCAAGGTGACAAGATTAATCCCGAAGTTGAAAAGAAACTCATCGCCAAATTGATAACCGTCGCGATTGCGGAAGGTATGGCGATAGCTGCCATAGGCGAATTGATTCAACCGATGGGGGATCAGTTCATAGGTCTGATAGACCGAGCCGATCAAGCCGACGTGGCCACGCCCCAACTGTCCGGACGACTCCAGCACATTGTTGCCGCTGTCCCTGGCACGCGTATCGCCGGTTGGTAGATCCATGCCCAAACCCAAGACCACCAAATTTCTCAGCGTGGGCAAGACGTTGTACTTTGCCGTGACGCGCATATCCCCGATCCCATTGTCGAAGAAGCTTGAGTTTTCGCCAAATTCGGTCGCCGATTCTCCGATACCGTCGATATGCCCATGCTTGCGTTTCAAATACGGCACCGTCACCTGAACGGCAAATCGATCGGTCACCCCATAGTTCATGTCGAGCGTATAGGTTTGGGTGATCGTTCTGACCTCTTTATGATGGTCCAAGATCAACCGCTGGTTCGCCTGATCGGCTGCTGGGATAATGCCGTTGGTTCCGCTGAGTAACCGCATGGGGGTGTAGTTGTACATGCCATTGACCGTCAGCACGCCTTCCTGAGGCACTTGCTGCTGAGACCCGATCACGACGAAACAACTGACTGCCCCACACGATGCCTGCGCGGTTTGGGCGTTGGGCCACGACAAGACAACGAGTGCAAGACTGAGGATGAATCCGAAGATGAACCGTTTCCCTACCATGATGACGCTGACCCTTTCTCTCTAGAAGAATCGTTCCCTTCCGCCTACCCTACAACCCATTCAGTGGATTGCGTGAGAGACGGAATGTGCCCTGTTACGAGTCGATGAGCACCGAAGATTACAGAGAGAAGGATGGGGGGGCGCGGCTAGGAGATATCCGGCACGCGTCAATCGACGGCTGTGTGGAATGAGGAAGTGTGATGATAGCAATCAGACTGATTTCCGCCTGAAACGTGACCACCGCAGTATCGAGCACTGTTCCGGCGGCACACATCCAGGAACAGAGCAGGGTGCCATGCGTGGCAGCCTGATGCTGGGCATGGTGGCCTGCATGTTCGACCGACTGTGCCTGTGCCAATCCGCCGACGGAAAGAACGCAAAGCACCAGGAGGATCGACAGGAATTTGAGGACGGTACGGTTCATTAGATGACGACCCTACTTACAATTCGGCCGAATGCTACTGGACAGCCACTAGGCCTGTCAAGCCGGTTTCTCAGGGGGGAAGCCTGAAGGAGGTTGAGGGTTTAGCCCGCATTATTCATGAAGGTCGTCGCGAACGCGTGCAGACGCGACGCGAGACGGGCACTCGGAGGCGTGAAGCCCTGAGGCATACTCGTGCAGCATGTCGAAGGATTGAACGGCGAGGCTGCCCGTCGCAGCCGCGTATTCGCGCTTGCAGCAGAAGCGTCATGAATCATGCGGGTTAGGGAAAGATTAAGTTTGAAATAATCGAAGGTCTGAGCTGCTGCTTGTTATAGGATTCAAGGAAAAGGTATTGTATACTGCAGCAAATATTTCAGGAGACATCGGCGTTCGTACCGAACGACAGCATCATGGTCACTCAAATACTCAATCAAATATTCGGTAGCAAAAACGATCGTGAAATCAAGGCAATCCGTCCGATTGTGGAGCAGATTAATGGCCTGGAGTCCGGTCTGACTCCGCTCTCCGACCAGGCCCTGGCGGACAAGACCCAGGAATTTAAGAAGCGTGTCGGAGCCGGGGAGACCCTGGACAATATCCTGGCCGAGGCCTTTGCGGTCTGCCGTGAGATGTCCCGCCGTAAGCTGAACATGCGCCATTTCGATGTGCAGTTGATCGGCGGCATGATTCTCCATAAAGGCCGCATCGCTGAAATGAAGACTGGCGAAGGGAAAACCCTGATGGCCACGCTACCGGTGTATCTGAATGCGCTTGAAGGCAAAGGCGTGCATCTGATCACGGTGAACGACTACCTTGCCAAGCGCGATGCGCAATGGATGGGCGTGCTATATCACGCGCTGGGGCTCTCGGTGGGCATTATTCAGCATGACGCGTCATTTTTCTTCGATCCGGCCTATGACGCCTCCGACAAGCGGCTCCAGTCTCTCCGCCCTTGCACGAGGCCGGAAGCGTATCGCGCCGATATTACGTATGGCACCAACAATGAGTATGGGTTCGATTATCTCCGGGACAACCTGGTCGCCACCGACTTGGCCCAGTGCGTGCAGCGCGAATTGAATTACGCCATCGTGGACGAAGTCGACAGTATCCTCATCGACGAGGCTCGTACGCCGTTGATTATCTCCGGTCCGACGGACGAGACGACCGATCTCTATTACCGCATCAATGCGATCATTCCACAGCTGAAGCCGGAGCAGGACTACACGGTCGAGGAGAAAACGAAGACCGCATCGTTGACCGAAGACGGCAACGTCCGGGTCGAGAAATTGCTCGGCGTGGACAATCTCTACGATCCGAACCATATGGATCTCGTCCATCATGTCGTCAAGGGGCTCCAAGCCTATAGCCTCTACAAGCGGGATGTGGACTATGTCGTGAAAGAGGGCGAAGTCATCATCGTGGATGAATTTACCGGACGGCTCATGCCAGGGCGCCGCTGGAGCGACGGACTCCACCAGGCCGTCGAAGCGAAAGAAGGCGTGAAGATTGCGAACGAGAATCAAACGCTGGCCTCGGTCACCTTCCAGAACTATTTCCGGATGTACAAGAAGCTCAGCGGTATGACCGGTACGGCGGATACGGAAGCAGCGGAGTTCGCCAAGATCTATAATCTCGACGTCAATGTGGTGCCGACCAATCGCAAGATGATCCGATTGGATTATGCGGATGTCGTCTACCGTACCGAGAAAGAAAAGTTTAACGCGATCGTTGAAGATATCAAGGAATGCCACGAGCGCGGCCAGCCCGTCTTAGTCGGCACGATTTCCATCGAAAAATCAGAAAGGCTCGCCGCCACCTTGAGCCGGACCGGCGTCAAGCACAACGTCCTCAATGCGAAACAGCATGAGCGCGAAGCCGAGATCATCGCCCAAGCCGGACGCAAGGGCGCTGTGACCATCGCCACGAACATGGCGGGCCGCGGCACCGACATTCTCCTGGGCGGCAGTCCGGATTTCATGTTCAAGCAAATTCTGTATCGGGAAGAAGATCTGTCTGATGCGCGCAAGCTGGAGATCTTCGAACAGATTCGAGCCGATTGCGAGAAGGACAAGCAAGAGGTCATCGCAGCAGGCGGCCTTCATATTCTTGGAACTGAGCGTCACGAAAGCCGCCGGATCGACAATCAACTCCGGGGCCGCGCCGGTCGCCAGGGCGACCCTGGTTCGTCACGCTTCTATTTGTCGTTGGAAGACGATCTGATGCGTATCTTCGCTTCCGAGCGAGTCTCTCAATTGATGCTCAAACTCGGCATGGAAGAAGGTGTCCCGATCGAGCATGGCATGGTCACCCGGGCCATCGCCAACGCCCAGAAGAAGGTCGAAGCCCATCATTTCGAAATCCGGAAACAGCTGTTGGAATA
>Ga0163152_10003336_pt1 | contig 21050 bp, 12 predicted proteins | sample OliLakLV19MP8IB2_FD_148635 | JGI IMG/M metagenome (GOLD analysis project Ga0163152, IMG submission 148635) | Freshwater microbial mat bacterial communities from Lake Vanda, McMurdo Dry Valleys, Antarctica - Oligotrophic Lake LV.19.MP8.IB-2 | ecosystem: Environmental > Aquatic > Freshwater >...
GGCATCGACCACCTGCTGCTGCGCGGGCTCGCGTTCGGCGTGGTGATCGCGGCGCTCTGGGTGCTCACCGCGGACATCGACGGCGGCGAGCTCCACACGCCGGAAGGGATGAGCCGGCTCCTCGCGGCGGCCGCGTTTTTCGTCGTCCTTGTGTGCGAGTTCGCCTACGTCGACGATTTTTACGGCGGCAAGAACGAGCGGATGAACACGGTTTTCAAGGCCTACATCCAGGCGTGGATCCTCCTCGGCGTCGGGTGCGCGGGGTTGCTCGCGGCCGCGTGGCGCGCGCTCCCGCCGATCGGGAAGAGCGTCGGCCGGCCGGCGTTTGCGGCGGGGCTCGCGGTCTTGCTCGTGCCGGCGGCGTCGTTCTTCGTGCTCGGCGACTACAACCGCTCCGGCGGATTCCGCGCGACGCGCTCGGGCAACCAGCCCACGCTCGATCCGCTCGATCTCTTTCGCGAAAAACTTCCGGGCGACTACCACCTGACCGAATGGGTGGAGCGCACGCTGCCGCCGGACACGGTGATCCTCGAGGCGTCCGCGCACGCGTACGAGTGGGAGTCGCGCGTCGCCACGTTCACCGGACGGCCGACGCTGATCGGGTGGAAGAACCACGAGTCGGGATGGCGCAACGACTGGACGCTCGCGACCGAGCGCGGAAAGATCGTCGACGCGATCTACGAGTCGACGGACCTCGAGGCGGCGTGGGCGCTCTGTCGCGAAAACGGGATCGAATACGTCGTGCTCGGCGAGCTCGAGCGGAAGCGCGCGAACCTCCCGCTCGATCTACCGGCGGACGAGGTGCGGCGCCGGCTCGGACCGCCGCTCGTCGTACACCCGGGGCGGGGCACGATGTTCGGGAAACCGGCGGAGTCCTGGGAGCGCTGGGCGTATCCCGAGTTCAACGTGTGGATCGGCGACGGGGCACTGATGCGCACAGATCAGCCGAAAGACTTCCCGGCGACCTATCGCATCGAGACGTTCCTTCCGGCGGTCGCGGCGTATTCCAGTGACCGTGTGAGCATTTACAAGGTCCCCGGAACTGCGCCGAACGAGCCCGCCATGTCCAAGAATTGAACACTCTTCCGACCGGCGCGTAACGAGCTGTTTGTGCACGATTTTACGGGTTCTTCGTGCCAGCGTGGCGCGCGAAAGGGAGCCCAGCGACACCTCTCACTCGCGAAGTGAGGCGTCATTCAACAGCGCGGCGCCCGAATCCGCCCGCTCCCCGTTGCCGCGACGTGACCTTCCGTGGCCTTTTCAGGCACTTGGCCGAATCCGTGGAACGCCGCGTCAAACCTTGGTTTTCAGGCGGGGTACTGGTGCCCCTTGGCGTGGGATTTGCTCCTCCGCCCCGCTCTTGAGAGAAAACTGGGGAGTGGGAATGAGATTTGACCGTCGGTTCGCCCTTGTAGCCGTTCTGGCCTTCACGTTCCCCGCCCTCGGGTGGGGCAACGAGCGGACGTGGCACGACCCGCTGGGTAAAATCGCAACTCGCAATCGCCAGGCGGCCGAGGCGAAGGCGGCGAACTCGGCCAGCGGAACGGGCGGGCAGATCGGCAGCTTCGCGGTCGACGCGAACTCCCTCCTGGCCGGCATGGATGTCGATCCCTCGATCGTCATCAGCCCCGTCCTGACCGGCGACCAGCGTCAGGGCGGCGTCTTCCCCTCGCTCGGCGCGCTCGTGCCCTCGATGGGCACCAACTTCTCCTGGCTCTCGAGCGGCATTGCGGGCGCAGGAACGCCGCAGACCGTCGATCCCGCGGGCCTCTATACCGAGCCCGGCTGGGACTCGCCGTCGAGCTGCGCGAGCGGTGGCGGCTACGACTGCATCACGCTCGGCTTCTCGTTCAACGTACCGGCGGGGATGTACAGCATCCACTTCGACTTCAACTTCATGTCGGTCGAGTACCCCGAGTTCGTGAACCTCGGGTTCAACGACAGCTTCATCGTGTCGCTCAGCTCCCCGAGCTACAGCTACCCGAACGTGGTGTTCGACTCGCAGTCGAACCCGATCAACATCGACTCCGCCTTCTTTAATCAGCCGTGTTCGTCGCTCTCCGGCACCGGGTTCGATCTCTACCAGTTCGACGGCAGCTGCGACGCCGGCGCGACCGGCCTTCTCACGACCGACGCGCCCGTTGCGCCCGGCGAGACGGTCGTTCTCACGTTCACGATCCGTGACAACGGCGATGGCATCTACGACTCGGCCGTGCTCCTCGACAATTTCCAGATCACCGACGAAGTCGTCGACGGGCCGCAGACGTCCGGCGGCGTCACGATTGATTACCTCTCGCCGAAGAGCGGCCCGCTCGGCGGCGGCACGTCGACGCTGATCCACGGCGAAGGTTTCGAGAACGTGGCGCAGGTCTCGTTCGGCGGCATCCCCGCCCTCTACAACGTGCTCGACGAGTTCACGATCCAGGCGATCACGCCGCCGCACTCCGAAGGCGCGGTCGACGTTGCGGTGACCGCCACGCCCGGAAACTCGGCGTCGACGGGCGTGCGTCCCGGCGCGTTCATCTACTACCTCAGCCCGGAAGGCTCGCCGCTCAACATCATCTCGGTCGACCCGCCGCAGGGCCCGAAGCAGGGTGGCGTCGCGGTGGCCGTGCGCGGCTCGGGCTTCAAGTCCGACACGATCATCACGTTCGACGGCGAAGCGGCCGTGAGCCAGGAGTTCATCAACGGCGACGAGATCGTCGTGATCACGCCGAACGGCTCCGGTGCGGCCGACGTTCGCGCCGTGAATCCCGATGGCACCGACGCGCAGCTCGACGGCGGCTACGTCTTCCTCGGCGACGCGGGTGACGGCGGCGGCGCGAACGGCTTCACGAACGGCGCGTGCGCGTGCAGCCTCGACGCGACCGGCAACCCGGCGTCCTCGTCGGCGGCGCCCCTGGCGATCGCGGGCATGGTGATCGCGGCGTGGCTCGTGCGGCGCCTGGGAAATCGCAAGGCGCTCGCGGTGGCGGCACTTCCGGCGACGTTCCTTGCCGCGGGTTGCAACGACTCGTCGCTCGCGCCGGTGAACTCCGCGCCAATTGCCGACGCTGGCCCGTCGGCCGAAGCGTTCGTCGGCACCGAGATCACGCTCGACGGCACCGAGAGCAAGGACTTCGAGGACGGCTCGAACCTCACGTTCATGTGGGAGATCGTGACGAAGCCCGTCGGGTCGATCGCGGAGCTCGACGACCCGAGCGAAAAGACGCCGTCGTTCTCGGCGGACATGGCGGGCCTCTACCGCATCGGCCTCGTGGTGCGCGACTCGGACGACATCGAGAGCGGCCCGATCGGCTTCGGCGGCAACGACGACGACAACCTCACGGACATCGTCGCGCTCCCGTTCCGGGACCTGCAGATCACGCTGTCGTGGGACACCGACGACTCCGACCTCGATCTCCACCTCATCCGCCCGAACTCGGATTTCTTCGGCGGCTACTGGTCGCCCGACTACGACTGTTTCTACGGCGCGCCGGACCCGGAGTGGGGCAGCAACGGCATCGAGGCGGACAACCCGCTTCTCGCGCAGGACGTCGACACGGGCATGGGCCCGGAACAGATCGCGCTCGCGTCGCCGCAGGACAGCGGCCTCTACCGGATCTACGTGCACGTGTTCAACCAGCACGGCGCCGCGCCAGCGAACGCGACGGTGACGATCTCCGTCGAGGGCGACATCATCGGCGAAGTGATCAGCGCCTCGCCGCTCTCCGCGACGGACACCGTCTGGAAGGTCGGCACGCTCGCCTGGCCGGACAACGTCTTCGTCGAGGACAACACGTTCACGAACCACACGCTGCTCGGTGGGCCCGCGCATTAGGTCTGCTGCCGCTCCGTCGTGCGAAGGGCCAGGAGAGATCCTGGCCCTTTCGCTTTGCTTGGCAGTCGCTTCTTGAATCGGCGGACATCGGAAATTTGCGGCATCTTGAATCGGCGGACCCTGGCGAAATCGCACCTGCGTTTTCTCGCCACGCACGCGCGAATGCGGCCCTCGCTTGCGCGATCCTCCTGGCCGCGGGCGGTACGATGTCGTAGCTGTGCGAACGGCGGCGGGTTGGGGAAGGGTGTTGATGGGGCCGTCGAGACTTCGCGCGGCTCGATTGACGAGCACCCCTCACCCTGAGCGAGGGCCCAAGGGGCCCGAGTCGAAGGGCTGTTTGCGTGGCCCACTCGTATTGGTCACTCGGCGAGCCCTTCGACTCGCTTCGCTCGCTCAGGGTGAGGACCTGCGATGCGCGAAATATTTTCGAAGTACGAATTCGTTGGTACGGCCTACTTCTGTAGAAGTAAACGGGGCGTGGAAGCCCCACTCTGAGCGCTGGGGCCCGGCGGAAAAGGCGTATCGCGTTCGCCGCGGGACCCACAGCGCGAAGTCTCGACGGCCCCATCGACACCTACCCCCAACCCGCCGCAATTCAAGCGGCGACGACACCGTACCGCCCGCGGCCAGGAGGATCGCGAAAGCGAGGGCCGCAATCGCGTGCGCGACGGAGAATCGTCGTGGGCGCGATCACCAGGGTCCGCCGACTCAAGAATCGTCAGCGCGGTTTCACCAGGGTCCGCCGACTCAAGAATCGTCAGCGCGGTTTCACCAGGGTCCGCCGACTCAAGAATCGCCGTCGCGGAATTCCGATGCCCGCCGATTCAAGCAAAAGGGCCGGGATTTCTCCCGGCCCTTCGGCGCGTAGAAAGAAGGTCGGCTACTTGCGACGGCCGCCGGACGACTTGCTCGAGTCCGACTTGCTGCTCGACGACGAGGAACTCGAGGACGACGACGAGCTCGAGGACGACGACCGGCCACTGGAGCCGCTGGAGCCGCTGCTCTTGGAGGACGACGAACCGCCGCTCGACTTCGGCGCCGAGTAGCTGGGGGCCGACGAACCGCGAGAGCCACTCGACTTGGGCGCCGAGTAGCTGGGCGCCGACGAGCCGCGAGAACCGCCGCTCGACTTCGGGGCCGAGTACGACGGCGCCGACGACGAACCACGCGAGCTGTTCGAGTTGTAGGACGGCGCCTGGTAGGACGACGCGCCACGCGAGCTGCCCGACGACGAAGACGACTTCGAGCCGGTGTCATACGCGCTCGGTGCACGCGTCGTGGGAGCCGGCTTGGAGCTGCCGCCGCGCGTGTCGTACGTGTAGGCGTCCGATCCACGCGAGTTGGCGCCGCTGCTGCTGCGGCTCGAGGCCTGCGTGTTGCTCCAACCCGAACGGGGCTTCGGCTTGGAGTCGCTCTTGTTGCTGTCGTTGCTCTTGCGGTCGCTGCTGTTGTCCTGCTTCGGTGGCGGCGTCGACTGGCGGTTGCTGTCGTTGCTCGGCGCCTTCTGCGGAGGCGGGTCGTTGCGCGGAGCGGGCTCGGTGCGCGCCGGCGGCGTCCAGCCGCGCGACGAGTCGTTGCTGTTTCCACGGTCGTAGCTCGGCGTGTTGCTGCCGCCGCGCGACGAGTCGTTGTTCCCGTTGTTGCCGCCGCGATCGTAGGTGGGCGTGTTCGTGTTGCCGCCGCGATCGTAGTTGGGGGTGTTGGTGTTGCCGCCGCGGTCCACGTTCGGCGAGCCGCCGCGCGTCGTGTCGTTGTTGCCGTTCCGCGTGTTCTGGCCCGGCGTTCCCCAGCCTTCGTTCGAGCGCACCGGATCCCGGCCACCCTTGTCGCCGCCGAACGCCGAGCGGTCGTTTCCGGAACCGCCCTTCACGTTGTCACGGCCACCGCGATCCGCGGCCCACGGCTCGGGACGCACGCCACCGTCCTTCACCGCGCGAGCGAGGAAGTCGCCCTTGCGCTGGTCCGCCTTCACGCCCTTGATCTGGCCGCGACCCGCCGCGTCCACCACGTGTTTCGGCGTCAGCTCGGCCCGCGCGTTGCGAACCGGGACCGCGTTGTACTGGCGGATCGTGTTCTGGTCGAACTGCCGGATCGTGTGCGTGCCGCTGCGACCGACCGAGGTCCGCGTGCCGGCGCCCGTCACGCTGCGGCCCGTCGAGGTGCGCACGCCGCGAGGATGGTAGCCGCCCCCCGTGTAGAAGTAGTCCGCGCCCGAGTAGGACCACGCGCCGTGATCGTAGTAGCTGTAGTAGCTGTGGACGTAGATCGGACGGCCGTAATAGTCACAGGGCGCCCAGCCGATGTTCGGACCGAACGCGGCCCACACGACCCACGAACCGCCCCAGTAGGCGTCGGGATACCAGACCCAGCCGTAGTTGCTGCGGTGATACCAGCGGCCGTAGTGGCTGGTCGTGTAGCCCCAGCGGTAGTCATCGACCCACGTCCATCCCCACGGCTCGCACCACGACCAGTGGCCGTAGGAGTAGGGGCGCCAGTCCGCGACGGCGACGGTCGGCCGCCACGCGGAGTAGCCGTCGATCATGACCCAGGTGCCGTTGCCTTCGAGCTCGTAGGAACCCATCGCGGCGCTCGAGACACTGGTCGGGTAGGTGTAACCGCGCACGGTGTTCTCGCGCGTCTGGTTCCAGCGATCGAAATCGTCGTAGCGCGCCGCGCTCCACGCGTCCGAGCTCGAGGCGCCGCTCTTCGTCCAGACGAGCGTCTTGTTCTCGGGGACCGCGATCGCGGTCTTCTCGGAGCGAAGCTCGGCGGAGCCCTTCGCGACCTTGATGTCGATCTGCGTCTTGCGGTCGTCGTTGCCGACGCGGGCCATCGAGTTGCCGCCCAGCTCCACCGCGCCGCCGAACGTCTGCACCATCGCGGGCTGCGAACCGTTGCCGCGCGACACGTAGACCGTGCCCTTCGCGAGCGCGAGCTCGATGCCTTGCTCGGTCACGCGCTGGAGGACGACCGTGGTGTCGCCGTCGAGGCGCACGAACGTCTGGCCGGGGAGCTCGAGCTCCGCGTAGGCGCCGTCATCGGTGAAGAGCTCGTCGCCTTCGCGGACGACGGCGTTCACGGAGAGCTCCCAGGTCTCGTCGTCGTACGGCCCGCGCCCGTAGATGGCGCCGTTGCCGTCGATCACGGAAACGCGGCCGGAGTTCTCCTTGCCGGCTTCCAGTGGCTGCTGCTGCGGCTGGTCCTGTCCCGATTGTGCGAACGTCGTAAAGGGAACTGCCGACAGGGCGACCGCTGCGAGGAGTGCACGACCGATCATTTGAAAGCCTCCGCTCGAAATCCTAGCCGTGTTCAACCAAGAGGGCACGGCTGCTTGTTCAACCCGACAGACGTGCCGAGGGGTGGGCCTATTCGCCTTTTTTATTCGGCGGTGGCGACGCGCACCTTGGCGGGAATCAAGGCTTTTCCGTCGGCCCGGTAGCCCGCCTCGTACTCGTCGATGACGGTGCCGGGGATCACGTCGGGCTTCGAGCCCGCGGCGACGGCGTCGTGGAGCAGGGGGTCGAACGGGAGTCCGACCGCGGGGATGCGCTCGATCCCCATTCCCGCGAGGATCGTGTGGAACTGAGAAAGGATCTGCTGGAGCCCCTCGAACAGCGGCCCCGATTCGCCGGTGCCCTGCGCCGCGGCGACCGCCCGCTCGAGGTTGGTCACCGCCGGAAGGAACCGCTTCACCGAGTCGAGCTCGCCCGAGCGGCTGGACGACGCGACCTCCTTCATCGTCCGCTTCTTGTAGTTGTCGAAGTCGGCCTTGAGGTGGATGACGAGGCTCTCGAGCTCGGCAACGCGCGGGTCGGGGACGGGAGCCGGCGAGACCGCGCTGGGGGCGTCGATGGCAGCCTCGGGCGAGGCGCCGTTCGGATCCGGCGTGTTCGTGTTGTGCTCGTTCATGGCCAGTGGAGGGTTGTAAGCAGCGTGGCCAAGCCTGTCAACGACGGCACGGGTGTTGCGAATTCTTTGGGCCCTTCCGCAACTGGCGGTAAACTAAGCGCTATCGCGCGTCATTCCCGAGGCCGCCGGCAGTTCCTGCAGGGAAGCGTCGCCGCGTTGAGCGCCTCCGCGCTTCCGCGTGTGACCTCCGCGGCCGCATCGCTCCTTCCGAGTGGGATCGAGGAGATTTTCTCGACGCTGTCCCTCGAGGAAAAGATCGGCCAGCTCTTGATGGTCGGCATCTCCGGTCAGGAACGCACGGCGGAAACGTCGGCGATGCTGAAGGAGCTCAAGCCGGGCGCGATCATTCTTCTCGGTCGCAACGTGCGCGATCCCGCGCAACTCACCACGTTCGCGGCCGCGCTGCAGGAAGGCGCACGCGTCACGCGCTTCGTCTCGATGGATCAGGAAGGCGGAACCGTCGTGCGCCTGCTGCGAGGGGCGACGGTGTTTCCGGGCGCGATGGCCACCGGCGCGACGGGCTCGTCCGGACTCGCGCGACTCGAGGGGCGCGTCAGTGGTGCGGAGCTCTCCGCGCTCGGCGTGAACATGAACCTCGCGCCGGTGCTGGACGTGAACAGCAACCGCAAGAATCCGGTCATCGGCGTGCGCGCGTTCGGCGACGACCCGATGAAGGTGGCGATGCTCGGCGTCGCCTACGCGCTCGGCCTCCAGGAATCCGGCGTCTCCGCGGTCGCGAAGCACTTTCCGGGACACGGCGACTCCGTCGAGGACAGCCACCGCGGCCTCCCCACCATCAAACACGACCTCGCGCGGCTGCAGAAGGTCGAGCTCGTGCCGTTCGCCGCCGCCGCGAAGGCCGGCGTGGACGCGATGATGACCGCGCACCTGCTCTTCCCCGCGATCGACGACGTGCCGGCGACGCTCTCGAAGAAGATCCTGACGGACATCCTTCGCGGCCAGCTCGGTTTCCAGGGCATGGTCATTTCCGACGACCTGGAGATGAAGGCCGTCGAAGCGACGATCGGCGTCGGCCCGTGCACGGTGCGCTCGATCCTCGCGGGCGCCGACCAGGTGATGATCATCTGGCACCGCACGAACAAGGACATCGCGCGCAATGCGCTCCTCGCTGCGGTGAAGAGCGGCGAGCTCCCGATGGCGCGGGTGGACGAGGCCGTCCGCCGTGTGCTCTCGGTGAAAGCGCGCCGCGGCATCATCCCGCTGCCGCGCACGATCCCGTCGTTCCAGAAGGCCGATGCCGCCGCCATCGCCGCTGTCGGGAATCCGCACCATCGCCGCGTCGCGCGCGAGATCGCGAAGCGCGCGATCACGCTCGTGTGGAATCGCGCGGGCGCGCTCCCGTGTACGCCGGCGGCCGCGGCGCGTCTCGTCGTGATGTCGGCGAGCGACGACTTCCTCGCGGAGATGCGGGCCGTTCGCCCCGGAAGCATCGAGATCCACCTGCCCAACAAGCCGGACGATGCCGCTCGCGGACGCGTCGCGGCGCTCGCGTCGCGGATGGCCGGTCGCGCGGATCGCTTCGTGATCACGGTGGCGAACGCGGAGCAGGCGTTGCTCGCACGCGCGGTCGCGGAGCTCCTCGGGACGCGCGTGCCGGTCGTCGGCGTCGCGCTCGGCGCGCCCTACCTCCTCGACGACGCGGAGCGCGTCGCGGCGCACGTGTGCGCCTACTCTTCGCGCCCGGACTCGCTGCGAGCGGTCTCGCGGGTTGTCGCCGGTCTGGACCAGGCCGGCGGCATTGCACCGGTGCAGCTTTCCGCGCGCTGAGCGCACGGATAGACTCCTCGTCCGTGGCCTCGAACGCAGCCGCACTACCCGACGCGTCGCCGGCCTCCCGTTTCGCCACCCGCCTCGCGGCTAGCGTCCGCGTCGCGGTGAAGGGCAAGGACGAGCAGATCCGCATGGCGGTCGTCTCGCTTCTCGCGCGTGGCCACATCCTCATCGAGGACGTGCCCGGCGTCGGCAAGACGACGCTCGCGCGCGCGCTCGCACGTGGCGTCGGCGGGACGTTCCAGCGCATCCAGTTCACGAGCGATCTTCTCCCCGCCGACATCCTGGGCGTGTCGATCTACGAGCCGGCGACGTCGTCGTTCTCCTTCAAGAAGGGCCCGGTCTTCGCGAACGTGGTCCTCGCCGACGAGATCAACCGCACGACTCCGCGCACGCAGTCCGCGCTGCTCGAAGCGATGGGCGAAGCGCAGGTCTCCGTCGACGGTCGCGTGCATGCGCTGCCGCAGCCGTTCCTCGTGGCCGCGACGCAGAACCCCGTCGAGCACCACGGGACCTATCCGCTGCCGGAGAGCCAGCTCGATCGTTTTCTCCTGCGCGTGCGCATGGGTTATCCCGACGCCGCCGCCGAGCGCGAGCTGATCAAGAGGGGCTCGCTCGATGCGGCGGGCGACGTGCCTCTCGCCGGGGAAATGGTGGACGTCATCGCCGCGCAGGACGCGACCGAGAAGGTGCGGGTCGACGACGCGATCGTCGCGTGGATCCAGGCGATCACGAGCGCCACGCGCACGCGCAAAAGCGTGACGCTCGGCGTGAGTCCGCGCGGCTCGGTGCACCTGCTTCGTGCGTCGCGTGCGGCGGCCGTGATTGCGGGGCGCGACTACGTGGTGCCCGACGACGTGAAGGGACTGGCCGGAGCGGTGCTCGCGCACCGGCTCGGGCTCGCGGGACGCGCGGCGAACGGCGCCGCGGAAGCGATCGTCGAGGAGATCCTCGAAGAGGTTCCGGCGCCCGGCTGATCGGATGCGGGGCCTCACTCTCTTCGCGATCCTGCGCCTGCTCGAGCCTCCGCGAAAGCTGCGGCCGACGCGCGTCGGCTGGTTCTTCGTCGGCGGCGTCCTCGCGATCGGCCTCGCCGCGGTGAACACCGGCAACAACCTCCTCTACTTCGTGCTCGGCATGATGCTCGGGACGATCGTCCTCTCGGGAATCCTCTCCGAGCGGAACCTCCGCGGACTGTGGGTCGAGCGTTCGGTTCCCGGCGATGTCACGGCCGGCGTTCCCGCGACGCTCGCCTACGTGGTGACGGCGAGGCGCACGTGGCTGCCGATCCTCGCCCTCACGATCCGCGATCTTCCGCGCGAGAAGGGCGCGACCGACGCCCTCTTCGTGCGCGTCGACCCCGGGCAGACGCGGCGGCGATCGTATGAACGGATATTCCCGGTGCGCGGCGTCCACACCGTCGGCGAGGTCGAGGCGGCGACGGCGTTCCCGTTCGGGCTCTTCCGAAAATCGCGGCGGCTCGGCGTCACGTGCGAGGTGCGCGTGCGCCCCCGCGTCGTCGACGTGGACACGTCGGGGCTCGTCGGCGGCGGCGACGAGGGCGAGTCGCGCCGGCTCGTCCGCGGCGATGGCCTCGAGCTCTTCGGGCTCCGCGATCATTCTTCGGGCGACGAAGCCCGGCGCATCCACTGGAAGGCGACAGCCCGTGTCGGCCGCCCCATCGTGAAGGACCCCGCGCGCGACGAGCCGCCGGCCGTCGTCGTGCATCTCGCGCTCTCCGGCTATCCGTCGGCGCCGGCGTTCGAGCGCGCGGTGGAACGGGCCGCATCGCTCTCGGCGGTTCTCCTGCAAGAAGGGTTCGCCGTCGGACTGATCGCGGGGGAGGTCTCGCTGCCCGCATCCGCGGCGGGCTCGCAGCTCGACCTCGTGCTCGACGCTCTCGTCGACGTCGTGCAGGGACCCGACCGGCCGGTGTCGCTGGCGCCGCACGTCGCGATCGTGCCCGTCGGCCCTTCGAGCGTCTCCGGTCGTGAGCGCGATGGGGCGCTCGCGGGCGCCGTGAAAGAGGCGGGCGCATGACCGACAGCCCTTCGACTCAGCCGCAAACGGCCGCGGCCTCGCTCAGGGTGAAGGGGCGCGAGATCGACGTCGGACGCGCCGCGATCGGTGGGGCCTTCGCGTGCGCGATCGTCGGGCTCGTGGCGCTCGGCACCGCCGGCCCCGTCGGTCCCGCACCGCTCGCGGCTCTCTCGCTCGCGCTCGCGGCCGCGGCGTGGCGCTTGCGCCGCTCCGGAATGACCGGCGCCGCCGAGCCGGCGCGGCTGCGCACGGGCCTCGGGCTCTTCCTCGTCGCGCTCGTCGTCGTTCCGGTGCACTCGATCTCGAGCGGCTCGTGGCTCCTCGGCGCCGTCGACCTTCTCCTGCTGCTACAGGCGAGCCGCCTCTTCGCGCTCCGCACGCGCGGCGCGCGAGCCGTCGTCGGCCAGGTGCTCGTCATCGCGATGCTGATGCTGATGGCGGCGGCCGTCCTCACCATCAACTTCGCGTTCCTCGGCGCCGTCTTCCTGTTCTGCCTCGTCGGGACCTGGACCGCGATGTTCCAGACGCTCTGGGATCCTGCGGCTCGCGGGACCGACGCGCGGGTGCCACGCTCCGTCGCCGGCATCGCGGTTGCGGGCGGCATCGCGCTTTTCGCAATGACGTGCGGGCTCTTCGCGTTGCTCCCGCGAGTCCAGTTCCAGGCGTTCGAGACCGGCTTCCTGCAGACACAGGGGATGAGCGGCTTTTCCGAAGAGGTGCAGCTCGGCGCGCTCGGTTCCGTGCAGCAGGACCGCACGCCCGTGATGCGCGTTGCGCTTCTCGGCGCGCCGATGGACGAGACGCGCCTCTATTGGCGCGGGATGTCGCTGGACAGATACGAAGGCGGCGGCCGCTGGCGCGTCGGCGATCCCGAGGAGACGGAGATCCGCGGGCGTCCGCTTTTCTCGACGACACGCCAGGCCTTCGTGATCGAGCCGCCGACCGCCAGCGACGACTTCGTCATCCAGGACGTGACGTTCGAGCCCCTCGACGTGTCCGTCATCTTCGGCCTCGCGACGATGCACCGCATCGAGGGGGACATGGCCTTCCTCTCGCGCAACACCACCGACTCGATCTTCTTTCGCGCGTCGCGCTTCGGCCGGCTCCGCTATCAGGTCCATTCCGATGTGAGCGCCCCCGACGCCGCGTTCGTGCGCGACGAGGCGGCGGCCGCGGTCGACCCGCGTTACCTGGAGATCCCGCCCGAGCTGAAGGCCTTGATCGAGCCCGTCGCGCGTGAGCTCGCCGGCGAGGGTTCGCCGTGGCGCCAAGCGAGGCGCATCGAGACCGCGCTGCAGACGTGGGAGTACTCGCTCACGCCGCGTTTGGGGAATTTGCCGGATCCGATCGCGTCGTTCCTGCTCGAGACGAAGTCCGGGTGGTGCGAGCAGTATTCGTCGTCGATGGTGATGATGCTTCGCGCGCTCGGCATTCCTGCGCGGATGACGAACGGCTTCTCCGGCGGCGAGAAGAACGACTTTGGCGGGTACTGGCTCGTGCGGAACAGCGACGCGCATTCGTGGGTGGAGGTGCCCTTCGAGGAGGCGGGTTGGGTGATCTTCGATCCCACGCCGGGGCAGGGACCGCAGACGTCGCGCCTCGGCGCCGGACTGTTGCGCGGCCTGGACGCCCTCCGCATGTTCTGGGCGCAGCGCATCGTCGAATACAACATCATCGACCAGTTCCAGATCCTGCGGACGGCGAGCAAACGTGCGGAGTCCTTGCGCGAGGCGGTCGCCGCGCGCACGCCGGGACCGGCCGGGCTGCGCCGCGGATTCGGCGTGCTCCTGATCGCGGGCACCCTCGTCGTGGGGCTCGTGTTCGCGGCGCGACGGCGGCCGCGCCTGCCCCGCGACCCGATCGCCCGAACGGCGGCCGAGGCCGAGCGCTGGTGGCGCCTAGTCGAGCGCCGGTTCCGCCGGGACGGTATCATCCGGCGCGCAGGTGAGACGCCGCGGGAGCTCGCGGCGCGGGCAGGACAGCGGGAATGGGCGGACCTCTACTACGTGGCGAGATTCGGAGTGCGGCCGCTGACGGACATCGAACGCTCGGCGATCGAGAAGCTGCGAGCGTCCATCCGATGACGCGCGCTCGCTCCGCTCTCTGGCTCGTGTTCGCCGTGTCCGTCGCCGCGGCCATCGCGTGCGGCCCGAAGCCGCCTCCGCCACCGCCCGCGCGGCCGTCGCTCGACCCGGGCGCGAGCCCTTCGGGCACAGGCACGCCCGATCCTCGGCTGAAGCAACTCGACATCGCGAGGGTCGAGCCCGATCCGGTGAAACGCGCCGAGAAGCTCGCCGCGATCGCGAAGGGTGCGCCGCCGTCCGATCCCGTCGCGCGTGCGGCGCGTGTCGCGCTCGTGCGCACGTGGGCGCTCGCGGGCAAGCTCGACGAGATGCACAAGGCCGCCGGCGATCTGGAGATCGCCGACGATTCGGAAGGCGCCGATCTCCTCAACGTGATGGCGTACGCCTACGCCGACGCCGGCAAGAGCCTCGAGCGGGCCCATCAATATTCGCAACGCGCGCTCGAGGTCGTGCTCTCGCTGCGCCGACCGGACGGGATGCCCGCGGAGAGCTGGAAGCGGCAGATCGCCGCGGTGATCGCGGCGTATCGCGACACGCTCGGGTGGGTGCTCTTCAAGGGCGGCGACTTCCGTGGCGCCGTGCGGGAGATCCGCCAGGCCGCCGAGGTGCTGCCCGACGATCCGACGATCAATTGGCACCTCGGGCAGGCGCTGCTCGCGGCGGGGAAACCCGCCGACGCGATCACGGCGCTCGTGCGTTCCGCTGTCGGCGAAGGCGACGAATCGGCGCCGGCGAAAGCCCTGGCTCTCGGCTCGGCGGAGAAGGCTGGACTCACCGCGGCCGACATCGAGAAGAAGGTCGTGGATGCCCGTGCCGCGCTCGAAGCGAAGGTGAAAGCGGCCGCGGTGGCGAAGACGCTCATCGAAGAGCCGAAGGAGCTCACGAGTGTCGACGCGAGTGGCGCGCCGGTGCGGATCGACGCGGCGAAAGAGAAGAAGCCCGTGCTGCTCCTCTTCTGGGCGTCGTTCAGTACGCCGTCGGTGAAAGCTCTGCGCGCCCTCGCCACCCGTCCGGATGCGGCGTCGTCGCGGCTGGTCACCGTCTCGCTCGACCGCGACCCCGCGGCGGCGACCGCGGCGGTCCGCGAAGTCGGGCTGGCGGCGCTCCCCGCGCTCGATCCCGAAGGAAAGGAGGCCGAAGCCTTCCAGGTCCGCGGGTTGCCCACCGTGCTCGTGCTGGATACACAGGGAAGGGTGCGGTACCGGAACGAAGGCATGGGTCCCGGTTACGAGATACAGTTGAAGGCGCAGCTGGAGTCCCTCTCGGGAGAAGAGAAATGAAGGTCCGTCTCGTCCTCGCAGTCGCCGCACTCGCCTCGCTCGTCGCTGGCTGCCCCCAGTCGCCCCGCGATGGGGAAGGCGCGAAGGCGTCCGCCGACCGCAGCTCGAAAGAGCGCAGCGACGAGGAGCTCTACAAGGAGGCGATGAGCACCACGGACCTGAAGGAACGGGTCATGAAGCTCGAGGTCGTGCTCTCGCACCGCGAAGACCCCGACGAGATCCTCGGTCTGAAGCGCCAGCTGCTGCTCGCGTACGCCGAGCTCGGCAACATCGAGAAGATCGAGGCGCTCGCGCAGGACATCCCTCTCGACGAGGACTATCCCAGCGCGGAGATCCGCAACGCGATCGCCTACAGCTACGCCGAAAAGGGCGTGAAGCTCGACCGCGCCCGCGTGCTGATCATGGAGTCACTCAGCGCGCTCGATCGCATGGAGTCGGACGGCACGCTGCCGCCGCGGATGGATCCCGAGGAAGTGCGCGGCTACTACCTCGACACGCTCGGCTGGATCGACCACCGCTCGGGACGCAACAAGGAAGCGGCCGCGGTTCTCGAGGAAGCGGCGCGACGGCTCGACCACTCCACGATCCGCATGCACCTCGGCGAGGCGTATCGCGCGCTCGGCGAGTGGCAGAAGGCCGGCGAGGCGCTCGCGCGCGCGGCGATGTTCGAGGGCGATGACGCGAAGACGTCGCGGGAGATCCTCGAGAAGCTCGGCCAGGAGGGCAAGGTCGACGCGAAGGCGCTCCTGGCGGCTGCGCAGGCGGTCCGCAACAAGGAGGTCGAGGAGGAGAAGAAGGAGCGTGAGCGCGCGCTCCTCAAGAACCGGCTCGAGGAGAACTCGCCGGAGTTCTCGATCACCGACTTCGACGGAAAGAAGCTCGACAACAGCAAGCTGAAGTCGACGGTCACGGTCATCGACTTCTGGGCGAGCTGGTGTGCGCCCTGCAAAGAAGAGCTGCCGATCTACCAGACGCTCTTCGAAAAGTACAAAGGCGACCAGGTCAACTTCCTGGCGATCAGCGTCGATCGCTACAAGGAAGAAGCCGAAGCGTTCATGAAGGACGAGAAGTACGACTTCCCGGTCTCGCACGATCCGCCGCCGAAGACCGAGGTGGCGTCGAAGTTCGAAATCGAGGGCATCCCCACGCTGGTCGTCATCGGGCCGTGCGGGCGGATCAACTGGATCCACCAGGGCTTCAATCGCAACATCGAAACGATCCTCACCGCGCAGATCAACGCGCTGCTCGCGGAGAAGGGGAAGTCCTGCGAGCTGCCTCCGAAGGAAATGGACTGACCGCTCGGCCGTTACCGCGCCGGTTCGAGGGCGACGAAGAGCACTCGGACACGGAACCTCATCGCAGCGGCTGGACCTGCACGAGGACACCGTAAGTGAAACAAAGGCCCAGCCCACCATTTCGGCGGAAGCACGCTGAAACCTTGGTGGCGAATTTGGCAGCGAAGAGCACGACAAACGAAGCGCCCGCGACGATCAAGATCCATGCCTCGACTTTGAGGGGATTCACGAGCGCCGTCGCGAACTGGTGCTCGAATCTCGTTCGCTGATAGTCCCAAAGAACAACTGAGAGAATATCCCACAGAGTGGCGCCAGCAATGACGCCGAAGAAAATGAGAGCCAATCGATTCTTCATTCGGGTTTCCACGAGGGCTCCCAATCTCTTGGCCCTTCTTCAATTGATCCTAGGTAGGCTTCATACTCTGCGGCAACGATGGGATCGACCTTGTATATCGCTCGGTGAAGAGGGCCAAGGGGCTCTCCCATCGGATGAGTCCCGTCCACAGCTTCTTTTATTCCCAGGGCGACGTCGCCCAGAGTCGGCACGATTCCTGCCCGCGCGTGGTTGTACTCGTGAGCAAGTACCCCAGCGAGTTGACCTCTTTGCCACCGCGAGTCTCGCCTCGGGTAGAGCGCAGGTACAAGCGACCTGTCGATTACAATGCCGGCGGAGGGCCGGGCGTTCCTCGCAACGCTTCCAGGCAGCATGTTCAGATCGAGCGGCCATGTTTCTCCCAGCTGGTTGCCCTGTCCGGATGGGGCGCCCGGATTGAGGTCCTCAATCCGGATGTGAATGTTCCCGAAGTCGTACCCCCACAGGGTTTCGAGGTAGTGCACGGCATCGACGACATCTTGAAGGCCGTCGTCACACACAACATATTCGGTGTGTGCAGTCCCCATGCCGACCACGCCAGTGCCCGGTTTCGGCCAAGGCATCGTCGTGGAACACCGTAAGTGAAACAAAGGCCCACACCGTAAGTGAAACAAAGGCTCCCCTACCCACGTGCCGCGCCCAGGCAGCTGCGACGGCGACAGGCGCGTAGCTCGCTTTTTGGCGGGCGAGCCGTGCGCATGCTTGCGAAATCGGCGTCTGAGCACGAGCCGTTGTCGCTCGGTGGCGTCTCCCGCGTTCGGGTCGGCCTCGGGCGCGATGCGGTGGCGGTGGCGATCCCAGTAGCGGCGCGCGTGACGCAGGAAGCGGCGGCGTTCGGCGGTCGGCAGCGCCGCCCATAGCGACGCGGTCGCGGGGCGCAGCGAGTCGAGCACCGCGCGCCAGTCGTCGCCGTTCTCCGCGGCGGCGGCGATGCCCTCGCGCACGCGGCGCAGCAGGTTGCGCACGGTCTTCGGTCCGGAGAGATCCGGCGCGGTCACCGGCTTCAACCCGGCGAGATGCGGAAGCGGCAGCAGCCCGCGCGGCGACAGCGCGTGCACGGTGCCGCGATGGCCGCGCTCGTCGAGCGCGAGGCACACGTCGATCATCGTCAGGCCGGTTCCGAGCAGCAGCACCGGCTCGTCCTGCCCGAGGCCCTGCAGGGTGCGCGGGTCCCACGGATCGCGGCGGTAGCGATCGGCCGTGCTCACCTCTTCGAGGCCGTCCACGTCGGGATCGCGCGGGGCGAAGTTCCCCAGCGCCAGCACCACCGCGCGCGCCGAAAGGCGCATTCCGCCTTCGAGCTCCACGGTGGACGGTCCCCCGGCCGCGCCGCCCGAGACGCGCATCGCGCGCCGCGCGATGCGGATGAGCGTGCCGCCGCCGGTGCGCGTCGCCTCCAGGGTCGTTTCCTCGAGGAGCTCCGCCACGTAGCGACCGAACAGCGCGCGCGGCACGAACGCATCCGGCGCGGCATCGAAGCCGCGCGCCGCCAGCCAACGAACGAACCCGGAGGGATCGTCTGGCAAGGCGCTCATGCGGCCCGCCGGCACGTTCAGCAGATGTGCCGACTGCTTGGTGGCGTAGGCGACCCCGCGGCCAAACCGTCCGTCGCGATCGACGAGGGCGACGCGCAACCCGCGCGCCTGGCGAAGAAGCTGCACGGCGGCGAGGGAGCCGCTGAGGCCCCCTCCGACCACCGCCACATCCACCAGCGTCCTCGTCTGCATCTGCGTCGTCATCCGCTCACAGTGTGAACATCAACGGCGCGGGGGCCAGAGCTCTCCGCGCGCTTCGGCGTCGCCGACCGTGACGCGCTCGTTGCCCGCCTGCGAGGCGAGAACCGACCGCGACACGCGCACGTTCTCCAGCGCCGTCTGCGAGAGCACCTTGCCGACCGCGTCGTGGATCGATTCGTGGTCGATGTGGAGGTAGCCGTAGACGTCCACCGGGCGGCCCGACTTGGACGCCTTGCGCACCGCGAGGTCCTCGCTGCGCACGCCGACCACCGAGCCGAGGTTGTCGAGCAGTCCGGGCTCGCCATCCACCACCGTCACCAGCGGGACGCGGCGCGCCGCCGCCATGATGAAGTCGGCCTCGTCCCCGATCGTCGCCGGACTGTGACCGTTCGCATGGCCATTGGCGCGCACGAGGTGCAGGTCGCCGTCGACGCCGAGCCCTTCGCGCAGATGCCGGTAGTCGTTCTCGTGGGCGAGATTCCCGCAGAGCAGATCCCCGCTGGTCACCACGATCACGTTGGCGAAGATCCCTTCGCTCCGCAGCTTGTCGGACGCCGTGAGCGCCTCGGCCACCATCGCGCCCAGCGCGAACACGTTCACCGCGTTCTCACCCGGCTCGTAGTCGTCGTAGCCGCGCCAATCGACCAGGTAGTAGCCGCCCTCGAGCGCGTCCTTGCGGGTCGCCTCGAGGATCTCGGCGTCGGCGACGCCCTCGAACCGCTTCGCGCCCTTCAGGCGCTTCATCATGTCCGCCTGGCGCACCGACTTCGTCACCGCGCGGATGATGACGCCCGTGCGTCCCGCGTTGTCGCCGAGGTAATGGCGGCGCACGGTCTCGGAGAGAATCCAGTCCATCTCCTGGGCGTAGAACGGCTCCCAGGTGAGGACGTTCGGCATCTGGATGTCGCTCTTCCAGGAGTGCTGCGCGCCCTCGGGCGACAGCGTGACGCCGGACGGCGTGGCGACGACCAGGAACCCCGACTTCCAGTAGAGGTTGTAATAAAGCTGGTCGTAGGCCCGTTTGATGAAGAAGTCGTAGATCGTCATGATCGGCAGGAACGGGATGCCGACGTGGTCCCGCATCTTGCCGAACGCGCCCGCCGCGCTCATGCAGTTCGCTTCCGCGATCTCGAACCGGATGTGGCGCGTCCACGCTTCCTCGTGCGGGATCAGCACGGGGCGGCGCGCATCGCGCAGGCCGAGCTTCGACTCGTAGTCCTCCTGCGTGGGGCCGTAGATCTTCTCGTCCATCGCGGGATTGATGTTGGTGGACGTCCCGACGTCGGGCGCCATCGTCAACACCAGGTCCGCGGCCGGACCCCAGCGGCGCTCGTCTTCCGAGAGCTCCTTGGTGCCGAGGCCCGCCTTGCGCTGCACTTCGTGGCGGTTGCCGATGCGGATCAGCTTGCCCGCAAGCTGGCCCCACACGTACTGGGTGTGCACCAGCGGCGTCAGCTTGAGGTCGATGCCGAGCGAGTCCGGAAATCCTTCTTCCTCCTTCGCGCGCTGGGCGAAGTCCGCCGCGTTCTTGTCCTTCAGCTTCCAGATGCTCTCGATGCCGTCGCGCAGCTCCTTGCCGCGGCGGGCGAGGAACTGGCCTTCCGCCGTCTTCGCTCCGAAGCGCGCAAACGGATCGTCCTTGGTGAGGCCTTCGCTCTTCAGCAGCGCGTCGACTTCCTTCGCGTCGGGCAGCGCGGAATGGTTCCCGGGCGCCGCGTAGGACGAGAGCCCCCAGCCCTTGATGGTGTGCGCGATGATCAGCGTCGGGTTGATGCGGTCGACCTTCGCCCGCTTGTAGGCGTCGAGCAGCACCGCGACGTCGTGGCCGCCGAGGTCCGAGAACATCTCGTAGACCTGCGCGTCGGTGAGCGGCTTGAGAACTTTCGCGACGGCCTTGTCCATTTCGACGAGGCGCTTGCGCACCACCCCGCCGTCGCGCTTCAGCAGCGTCATCTGGAACTCGAAGTCCGAGAATCCCTCCTCGAGCACGCGCTTCAGCTCGGAACCACCGTCCTGCTTGAAGAGAGCGAGACGCTTCGATCCGTGGACCACCTGGATCACGTCCCAGCCGTTGGCCGCGCCGACGCGCTCCATGCGCTGCGCGTCCGTGCCGCGCAGACCGCGCGGATTCGGGATGCGCGTGCCGTCGAGGTTCTGCCGGTTGTAGTCGACGATCCAGATGACGTTGCCGAGCTCGCGCTCCGACGCGTCGGGGAGCGCCTCCATCAGCGAGCCCTCGCGGAACTCGGAGTCGCCCATCAGCGACCAGAAGAACGGCTTCTTCGGCACCTCGAGCCCGTGGTCCTCCGCGTAGCGGTAGGCGAGCGAGGTGTACATCGACACCACCGGCGGGATGCCGACCGAGCCCGACGGGAAGTAGGCGTTGCCGTCCGGATCGTTCTCCGCGTGATAGCTCTGGAAGACCGGCTCGCCGTTCTGCGAGAACTTGCGCAGGCGGAACATCGCCGCCTTCGACTCCTCTTCGGAGAGCCACTCGCGACCCGACGGCGTGTGGTGCAGCCCGAGCAGGTTGTTGATCGAGTGGTCGACCGGCGACGCGTGCGGCTTGATCGCGAACATGTCCTGCGACTGCCGCATCCCGAAGTGAAGCGCCGACAGGATGTGCACGCAGGACGAGCAGGCCGCGGGATGTCCGCCGACCTTGGGATCGCCTTCCATCATGTCGTCGCGATGGTTGGCCTCGTAAATCATCTTCGTGGCC
>Ga0163152_10003338_pt1 | contig 21043 bp, 22 predicted proteins | sample OliLakLV19MP8IB2_FD_148635 | JGI IMG/M metagenome (GOLD analysis project Ga0163152, IMG submission 148635) | Freshwater microbial mat bacterial communities from Lake Vanda, McMurdo Dry Valleys, Antarctica - Oligotrophic Lake LV.19.MP8.IB-2 | ecosystem: Environmental > Aquatic > Freshwater >...
CCCATGTTCGGGAATCGCGCGAGCGCGTCGAAGTCGTACGCGATCCGATCCGCGACCACGTCGTGAACCGCTTTCGCCAGGCGGAACGGGTCGTCGCGGATCTGGCTGCCGAGCCAGCGGCCGACGGCTTCGGGCTCATCCGGCGACGTGGGGATCTTCGCGAGGATCGGATCGAGCGTCGCCGGCATCGGCCACGGGGGCGCTTCTCCGGGCGCCTCGGGTATCGGCGCGGGTGTGGCATCGGGAGTCGGGACTCCCGAATGATCCGGCGTTTCGGTGACCACCCAGCGGCGCACCGGCGGGCCCGTCGGATCCGGAAGGGGCGGGGGCGGCGGCTCGTCCTTCTGCTGCGTGTCTTCGTACGGGTTGTCCTGCGCGCGGACGTAGAGCCACTCGATCCGCGACGTCACGCGGTCCGTGGTGTCGCGGACGAGCGAGGCCATCGGGCTGTCGAGCCCTTCGACCATCCAGTCGCCGCGTGTCGAGAGCGCGAGGAAGCTCGTCTCCGGCTTCAGCCAGAGGAGCGCGCCGAGGAACGTCAGGTTCAGCAGGAGCGTTCGCCACAACAGGCGATCGCCGAAGCTCAGGGTGTGCTTCGTGGTGACGCCGCGCTTCTTGCGGCGCAGCTCCGCGACGCCGACCCACGCAAACGGCAGGAATGGGAAGAGCGCGAAGCCCGCGAGCGCGGCGAGCTGCATCGACGAGCCGCTGAACGCGGCGAGCGACGACGCGAGCCAGAACCCGGCAAGCGGCGTCGCGATCGCGAAGAGCCAGAACGCGACGCGGAAGAGGAGGCCGACGATCTTCACCGGACGGCCGTCGGCAGTGCGGGATTAGAGCTGACGGTGAATGTCAGCTTTCTCGTCCATGCGACCGGGCTTCCACCGACGAGGAGGGGAGCGAAGCGCCATTCGCGAATCACGTCGGCGATCTCCTGCTGGCACTCATGCGCGTCGGCCGAAACTCCGATTACTTCCCCGCTCTTGCTCACGACGACCGTGACGTCGACGTCCGTCATCCGGCTCCACGGCGCAAGGGAGCAGGGCGGCAACGACCCACGGATCATTTGGACGAGCTCGTTCGTCGCATCGTGCGCGCGAGCCGGAAGGTCTCCCCGACTCCAATGAATCTTCGCGACGATCTGCCGAGGCGTCGGTGCCGGTGTCGCAAGGCTCGCCGTCGAGAGCGCCTTCGAGGAACACGGCGACTGCGCTCCGCCGAGGACGGCTTTGCGATCCGTTCGAAGCTCATTCGCCCACGCGACGACGGCCGGACTGCCACAGTCCTGCACGAGCTGGAAGACCCTCGCGGCGGAGGTCGCATACGCGTCGCGTCGACGAGTCGGGTCGCCCCCGCGAAACGCATCAGAAATCTCCTGGTCCGTCGCGAAGATCGTGGACGAGGAAACCAGATGCCGTCTAGCGGCGAAGTGCGACGCGATCCCTTCGACGAACCAATGCGGTGCGTTGCTGCCGAAGCGCTGTCCGAGCATCGCGTGCACGGCCTCGTGTTTGACCGTCTCGGCGAATCCCGCCATCTGTGGCGTGGTGGTCGGGAGGTTCAGGAAGACGCCGTCGCCATCCACCAGGCCGGCCGCCCACGAATGCGAACCCACATCGATCTCCCACTCTCGCTGCGAGCGACTCAGCGTCACCTCGATCCGGGAGGGTGCGCCAGCGCCGAAGAGCGGCGTGAGCTCGTCGTCGGCCTGTTTGAAGACTGCAGCCGCCCATTCGAGCTCGGCGCCATTCGCTCCGCCGAAGTGGATCTCGAAGCGCCCGGCGGTCGTCGTCCCACCCGCGTGGGCAACAGAGCTCGTCATGAAGGCGACCACGACGGCAGAGAAAGCAACCGGTCTTCGCGACATCGTTCCCCTCGATGGTAGCGGACATGAGCGTCCGTCGCCTACCGGCGGGTCAACGACGCGAACGACAGCGAAGTATTCGGCTCAGGCGGCGAGACGCGAAGTCAGCCAGCTCGCAAGCTTCGGATACAGGATCGTCGCCGCCTTGTTGCCGACGACGGCGCCGACGTGGCCGCCGGGAACGACGAAGACCTCGGCGTCATCGGACGAGGCGTGCTCGTTGAGCGCGCTCGCCGCATTCGCCGGGCAGATCGTGTCCTTGTCGGTGACCACCGTGAGCAGCGGGCAATCGATGGCGCCGAGATCCACGCGGCGACCGGCGACGCGGTGCTCGCCCTTCACCAGCGCGTTCTTCTGGTAGAGATCGCCGACGTAGGTCGCGTAGGCGGCGCCCGGGAACGAGATGTTGTCGCTGGACCACGCTTCGAGCGCGTCGAAGCCGGCGCGGAACGCGGGGTCGTGGGCGCGATCGAGATACGACACCCACTTCGAGATCTGGAGAGTCGGACGCAGCGCGACGAAGCCGCTCTGCATCATGTGGGGCGCCACGTTGCCGGCGTCCGCGATCGACTGCGCGTCGAACCACCGCGGGTCGGTCTGGTGCGTGAGCGCTCCGCCTCGCGAGAAGTCGACGGGGCCCGCGAGGTTCACGAGCGCGGCGATGGAATCGGGATCGAGCGCCGTCTGGATCGCCGCGAGCGTTCCGCCCATGCAGTAGCCGAGGAGGCCGACGCGCTCGGCGCCCGTCTCCCGTCGGACGGCGCGGATCGCGCGGGCGAGCCGCGCGACGACGTCGTCCCACGAGAGGAAGCGGTCCTCGTCTTCGGGAACGCCCCAGTCGAGGCACCAGGTGTCGAGGCCGGCGTCGACCATCGCGCGCGAGAGCGAGAAGCCCTCGCGCAGGTCGAGGATGTACCAGCGGTTGATGAGCGAAGGGACGAGCAGCAGCGGGAGGCTCTCACCACCCACGCGACGCTCTTTACCCTCGTTCGGGCGGAAGCGGTACAGGTGTGCCGTTCCATCCCGGAGGATCGGGTCGCGTGGCGTGGGGGCGAGGGCCGAGTGCATGGTCAGAACGCCGAGCGGAGGAAGAGCGAGCAAGGGCCCTCCATCTCAGGATGGCCATCCGGCAAGGCGACGGGTCGCGTCGAGGGACATCTTGCGCCACTCGGCGGAGAGCTCGCTGTACCAGCTGAACGAGTCCTTCATGAGGCGGGCGGACTCGTCGACGGCGGAGTGAAGGCGCTCGACGCCTTTGTCTTCCACCTTGGCCATCTCCGCGTAGATCGACTCCGCGCGACCGGACTGCTCGTCCACCATGCGCTTCCAGGCGCCATTGTTGTGCGACTGCGAATTCTTTTCGGCCATCGGTATCTCCTTGTGGGGCCCCTCGTAAGGGGCGGTCAATGGGCGAACGCTAAGACCGCGTTGGTCTGGCGTCAAGGAGTTTTTGTGCAGCGCACAAAAAATCAGCGAGCGCGTCGGGACCGGGACTTCTTCTCCGCGGGCTTCTTCTTCGACGGCCGCATCTCGCGGCGAAGCTCGTCGAGCTCTCGGCGAAGGGACGCGACGTCATCGGACGGGGCCATGGGCATGGGCTGCTGGCTCTGGCCGCCGCTGCCGAAGAGGCGCGCGAGCGCATTGGTCGCCGTGAAGGGCAGGGTGGCGAACGGGTTCATCGGCGCGAATGCCTGCGCGCCTGCCTTCGCCTGCAGGTAGAGCTCGAGCGCGCCCGAGACGTAGCGCCCGAAGAACTCCGCGAGGGCCTCGTCGCCCATGCGGATGAGCTGCACGAGCAGCGGCACGGGAAGGAGGCGCGATCCGCCGCGGCTCTCCAGGATGATCTGCGCGAGCGTCGCCTGCGTGAGGTCCGAGCCGGACTTCGCGTCGACCACGCGGACGTCGGCGCCGTCGCGAACCTGGCCCGCAAGCTCCTCGAGGGTGATGTAGCGGCTCAAGCCCGTGTCGTAGAGGCGGCGGTTGCCGTATTTCTTGATCAAGGTCATCTGCGGATGCGAGGGAAAGTAGCGTCGTTTGCTCGCAGGTGCAACAAGCCGCTTGACGACGTCTGCAGGCAGGCGTAGGTATCGCTCGTCGATTCGTTGTGCAATGCAGCAAGAAAGGGCGGCACGAGGTGGTCGGACGTGGTGCGGCGCGAAGGGGCGAAATGACGGCCAAGTGGCCGTGGTCGCCGTTTCCCCGCTCGTGTGCTCTTCGGGAAGTGTGGCAGTATGCGCCCCCTCGCATGAGCAGCATGAGCCGCCGATATCGCGCCCTCCGCCTCGTCCCCGCAACGGGACTCCTGCTCATGCTCTCCCTCCTCAGCGGCTGCCTCTCCTTCCATCGCGGACCGCTTCCGGGCGAGCCGAAGGCGGCCACCTACCAGGTCGCCGGCGGTGTCCGTCTTCGTTACGTCGACCAGCAGCCGGCCGGCGGCGCGACCGCAGGGACCGTCGTGCTCCTGCACGGGTTCGCGTCGTCGCTCGACAACTGGAGCGGCGTCATGCCGGCGCTCGTGAAGCGCGGGCACCGCGTGCTCGCGCTCGACCTCAAGGGGTTCGGCTGGAGCGAGCGCCCCGCCGGCGACTATTCGCCCGAGGCGCAGGCGAAGCTCGTGCTCGCGCTGATGGACGAGCGCGGCGTGAAGGAAGCCGCGCTCGTCGGCCACTCGTGGGGCGCGTCGGTCGCGCTCGCAACCGCGCTCGCGGCGCCCGATCGCGTCACGCGCCTCGCGCTCTACGACGCGTGGGTCTACGAAGAGCAGCTCCCGTCGTTCCTTCTCTGGTCGCGCGCGAGCGGTGTCGGCGAAGTGCTCTTCGGTCTCTGGTACGGGGAGCGCATCGACGAGCGCCTCGCGCTCGCGTTCTACGACCGCCGCTTCGTCACCGAGAAGCTCGTCGAGGACGTGGAGAAGGGCCTCGAGCGTCCCGGCACGCGTGCGGCCGCCCTTGCCGCGAGCCGCGGGCAGCGCTTCCGCCGCCTCCAGGAGAAGTACCGCACCATTCCGCAGGAGACGCTGCTCCTTTGGGGCCGCGAGGACGGCGTGTCCGCGCTTTCCGCCGGCGAGCGCCTCTCCCGCGATCTCCCGAACGCGAAGCTGCAGGTGTATCCGCGCTGCGGACACTTCCCGATGATCGAAGCGGCCGAAGTCTCGACCCGCGATCTCTGCGAGTTCCTGAGCCATTCCGAATCAGCGAGCGGAGCGAGCGCGGGCCTGCCGCGGGGAGCGGCGGCGGCCGAGCCCGCGACCGTCGCGCTCCCTCCCCGCAAGGAAGCTCGCCGGTGAGGACGACCCTGCTCGCGACGATGCTCCTCGTGCCGGCCATCGCCGGGGCGACGGGCTTCACCGACGCGGGGCAGGATCTCGGCACGCATGCGGCGGGGCCGGTCGTCGTCGACGGCACGTTCCGCCTGCGCGCGGGTGCGCTCTACAACTTCGATCTCGATCGGGGAAACACGCCGTCCGGCCGCCCGCTCTTCGCGGTGCCGAAAGACGGTGGGCAGACGCTCTCCGCCGGCGACATGCGCCTCCGCACCGACGTCGCCGCGTTCTCGCCGTCGGGCACGCTCGCGGTGAAGATTCGCGCGGACGTGTTCAATGGCGCCGGTCTCTCCGAACGCGTGCCGGCCGGCGAGACGACGCGCGCGGATGCGCTGGTGATCGACCGCTTCTATGCAGAAGCGCTCACGCCCGTCGGCGTCATCACCGCGGGACGCATGGGCAGCACGTGGGGACTCGGGATCCTCGCGAATGGCGGCGACTGCGACGAGTGCGATCGCGGCAACGCCGCCGATCGCCTCGCGTTCATCACGCCGCTCGTCGGACACATCTTCGCGGTGGCCTACGACGTGACCGCCGTCGACCCGACCGTTCCGCAGTCGGAGCGGCCCGCGGCGTTTCGAGCGGCGCGCGCAACCGACACGTTCAGCATCGCGGCGATGCGCTGGCGCAATCCCGACGCGATCGATCGCCGCCGCCGTGCGGGCAAGTGGACCGCCGATTACGGCGTGGTCCTTTCGCAGCGCGACGATCGTGAAGGTGGCGCCGCTTCTTTCCTCGCGACGCCGATGGACGGCGTTCCGAAGGGCCTCTCGGCTCGCGTCGTCGATGGCTGGGCGCGTCTCGCCACGCCGCTCGTGCGCATCGAGGCAGAGGCGGCGTTCGCCGAAGCGCGCGTCGCCGAGCCGTCCGTCATTCCCGGCGTCGTGATCGATCCCGTGTCGTCGCGCGCGTTCGGCGCCGCGATCGAGAGCCAGGTCGGCGCGCCCGGAGCACGCGTGCTCTTCGGACTCGATGCCGGAGTCGCGAGCGGCGATCCCGCGTACGGATTCTCCAGCGACTCCGCATGGGACGGCCCCGCCTCCGAAGGTGATCTGCGCGGCGCGCAGGCGCTGCCTCCGTGGGATAGCCGCGCGGACGACTTTCGTTTCCACACCGACTACCGCGTCGACCGCATCCTCTTCCGCGAGATCATCGGCACCGTCACCGACGCCGCGTATCTGCGCCCGCACGCGACGGTCGTCGTCGCACGCGCCGCGAGCGGCACGCTCACGGCGTCCGTCGCCGTCGTCGGCTCGCGCGCGCTGCACGCGTCGAGCACGCCTGGTGGCGACGCGAATCTCGGCGTCGAGGTCGACCCCACGCTCGCGTGGAACGGCACCGAAGGCCTCACCGCCGTTCTCGAACACGCCGTCCTCTTTCCGCTCGCCGGGCTCGACAACCCCGACGCGAACATGCCCGCCAAACCCGCGCAGCTCGTCCGGATGCGTCTTGGGTGGAGGTTCTGATGCGCTCTCTCTCCTTCGTGCTGCTCGTCGCGGTCGCCGGCATCTCGGGCTGCGCCGGTGAGAACCTCACCGAGCCCGCGCTCGATCCCTATGATCCCGGCCCGGGATCGACGCCCGTGTGTTTGCCGAACCTCGACGGTCGCATCGACGCGACGGAGATGCCGGTCGCGCTCGGACTTCCCGTCAGCTTCCGCGTTTCGCCGAACGGCGAGGAGCGCACCATCGACGTCGCCGGTCTGCAGGAAGGCAGCCAGATCCTCTGGGACTGGTCGGCGACCGCGAACGACCAGGTCTTCCAGATGATCCCCACGCCGCTCGCGGGCTTCTGGTTCGCGGACGAGTTTCCGGGCGGCAGCTTCGTGCTCCCCGTCGATCCCTCCGGCTCCACGCTCGGCGTCTACTCGCGAACCGACGATGCCGTGCGGCTGCACGGAGTGGCCTCGGCCGACGAGACGCCTGCGTCAGGAAAGATCCTGCTGCCGTACGACGACGCGATCGATCTCTATCGTTTTCCGATCGAGCCCGGCTCCGCGTGGACGGTAACCGGAACCATCACCAGCGGCACGTGGAACGGCGCTCCGTATGCGGGCTACGACGAGTACGAAGTCGCGGTCGACGGCCGCGGCACGCTCGCGCTCCCCGAGCTCACGTTCACGGAAGCGCATCGGGTCCGCACCAACCTCACCGTGCAGCCGGCGTTCGGTTTCCCGACGTCGCGGCGGCTCGTGTCGTGGATGTTCGAGTGCTTCGGCGAAGTCGCCCGCGCGCAGAGCCGCCTCGACGAGAACGCAGAAAACTTCACCGTGGCGAGCGAAGTCCGCCGTCTCGGAATTCTTCCTCCGGAGTAATCGATGAACGCGGTTTGGGACAATTGGAAAAAGGGCTTCGACGCGTGGGAAAACGCGACGGCGAAGCTTTTCGAGTCGGTGCTCAAGAGCCCGCTCGTTCTCGAGCCCGCCGGCTCCGCGCTCACCGCCACGATGAAGGCGAAGACCGCGCGTGACGCCGCCATCGCGAAGGCCTGGGCGGCGATGGGCCTGCCGACGCGTCGCGATCAGGAGCGCATCCTCCACTCGCTCAACCAGATCCAGAGCCGCCTCCTCGATCTCGAAGAGAAGCTCGAAGACGCGGTGCCCGCACGCGCGCCGCGCAAGACCGCGCCCAAGGCCGCGCCCAAGGCCGCGCCGAAGTCGCGCGCGAAAGCGAAGTCCGCGCCCCGCAAGAAAGGCGGGCTCCGCCTCGCCGCGGACTCCGACGAGTCGCCGTGATCGACCTCGCGCCCCATCAGATGCTTTTGCCCGCGCCGTACGCCGTGTTCGACGCGCTGAGCGAACGCGCGTCGCGCCCACGGTTCATCCTCGCGGACGGCACGGTCATCACGTGGGGCGCCTTCGCGGACCAGATCCGCCGCGCGACGATGTTCCTCGACGGGTGCGGCTTTCGCACCGGCGATCGCGCCGCGATCTTCGCGGCGAATCGCGTGGAGTGGATGTCGTCCGCGCTCGCGATCCAGTCGGCCGGCGGCGTGATGGTGCCCGTCTATCCGTCGAGCACGGCGGAGCAGGCCGCGTACGTCATCCGTCACTCCGACGCGCGCGTTCTCTTCGTCGACGGCGCCGCGCTGCTCGCGAAAGTCTTCGAGTCGTGGAACGAGCTCGCCAGCGTCGAGCGTGTCGTGTTGCTCGACGCGTCGCTCGACGCGAACAAGATTCTCGCCGACCTCGCCTCGAAGGGGCGCTCCGCTCCGACGGCGACCGAAGCCGCGGCCCGCCTCGTCACCTGGGAGCGCGCGCTCGCGCTCGGCGAGAACACCGCCGGCTTCGACGCGAAGCTCGCCTCCGTTCGTCTCGACGCGCCCGGAATGATGCTCTACACGAGCGGCACCTCGGGGAACCCGAAGGGTGTCCCGCTCACGCACGAAAATGTCGCGGTGAACGGCCGGGACTGGCTGAACTGCAACGCGCCGCAGCTCGAGGAGGGGATGGTCGATCTCCTCTGGCTGCCGATGTCGCACATCTTCGGTTTCGGCGAAGCGTGCCTCGGCAACGCGCTCGGCTGGACAACGTACCTCACTGATCCGATGACCGTGCTCGACCGGCTTCCGGTCGTGCGCCCGTCGGTGTTCATGAGCGTGCCCTCCCTCTGGGAGAAGCTCGCGATGGCCGCGGCGACGGAGTCCGACCCGCAGAAGCAGAAGACGCGGCTCGCGGAGGTCACCGGCGGCAAGCTGCGCTTCTGCCTCTCGGGTGGCGCGGGCCTCAAACGTGAAGTGAAGGAGCTGCTGCACACCTGCGGCGTGCTCGTGCTCGAGGGCTACGGCCTCACCGAGTGCTCGCCGACGCTGACGCTCAATCGTCCCGACTCGTTCCGTTTCGACACCGTCGGGAAGCCCGTGCCGTCGGTCGAGCTCAAGCTCGCCGAGGACGGCGAGATCCTCGCGCGCGGCAAGAGCGTGTTCTCCGGCTATCACAAGGATCCGGACGCGACGCGCGAATGCTTCACGGAGGACGGCTGGTTCAAGACCGGCGATGTCGGCCGCTTCACCGAAGACGGTTTCCTGCAGATCATCGATCGCAAGAAGGACATCCTCGTGACGGCCGGCGGAAAGAACGTCCCGCCCGCGAACATCGAGCTCAAGTTCCGCGACGATCCGTTCGTCGCGCACGTCGTCGTCTACGGCGAAGCGAAGCGGTATCTCGTCGCTGGCGTGTGGCTGAACGACGCGGCCGTGGGGGCGCACCTCGCCGCGCAGGGCGTCGATCCCGCGGCGCAGGGCGATGCCGTGCGCGCGCTCGTGCAGTCGCGCATCGACCGCGTGAACGCGGAGCTCGCGAGCTACGAGAGCCTGAAGAAGTTCGCCGTCATGAGCCGCCCGCTCACGCTGCAGGACGGCTTTCTCACCCCGACGCTGAAGGTCCGCCGCAGATTCGTCTACGAGTCCTTCCGCGGCGACTTCGAAGGGCTCTACGCGTGAACACGCCGCTCGACAGCGTTCGCAAGCTCGCGGGACTTCCGATGCGGAAGGCGCCCGCCGTCGGCACCACGCCGTCCGATGTCGTGTTCACCGAGAACAAATGGCGGCTCCTGCGCTACCGCTCGACGAACCGCCGCTTCGCGACGCCGGTGCTGCTGGTGCCGTCGCTCATCAACCGCCACTACGTGCTCGACCTCCTTCCGGGCAAGAGCCTCGCGGAGTGGCTCGTCGCGCAGGGCCACGACGTCTTCGTGATCGACTGGGGCACGCCCGGCGCCGAAGACCGCTGGCTGACGTTCGACGATGTGTGTGATCGCTACCTCGGACGCGCGCTGCGGAAGACCGCGAAGATCGGCGGCGAGACGCCGCACGTCCTCGGCTACTGCCTCGGCGGCACGCTCGCCGCGATCCACGCCGCCGCGCGTCCCGGCTCGATGGCGTCGCTCGTCGCGCTCGCCGCGCCCGTGCGCTTCAAGGACGGCGGTCTCCTTTCCGCGTGGACGCAGACGAAGAGCTTCGACGTCGACGTGATGTGCGACGCGACCGGCCTCGTCCCGTGGCAGTTGCTCCAGGGCGCGTTCCAGCTCCTGCGCCCGACACTCGGCCTGATGAAGGCGGTGCAGCTTCTCGATCGCGCATGGAACGACGAGTTCCTCGACGGCTTCCTCGCGCTCGAGACGTGGGGCAACGACAACGTCGCGTTCCCTGGCGACGTGTACCGCCGCTACATCAAGGAGCTTTACCGCGAGGACGCGCTCGCAAATGGCACGTTCCGTTTGTCAGGGCGCCGCGTCGACCTCGCGAAGCTCGAATGCCCGCTTCTCGCCGTGACGTTCGAGCACGACGCCATCGTGCCGTGGCGCAGCGCGGCCGAGCTCGTCGACCGCGCCGGCTCTCGCGACAAGCGCCGCTTGCATCTGTCCGGCGGCCACGTCGGCGCCGTCGTGTCGAAGCATGCGGCGAAGTCGCTCTGGCCAGAGCTCTCCACGTTCTGGGCGTCGCGCGACGCCGCCACGCGGCCGAAGCTGCGCGTCGCCTGACGGCATCGTCGCCGGGCCGCACACACTCGCGGACCGACTTCGGGCATCATGGTGGACGTGATGCGTTCCTTCGTTCTCCCCGTGACCATCGTCCTTCTCGCGGCCGCGTGCAGCGGTGGTGATGGCGGTGGCGGCGGATCCGACGAAACGCCCACGCCGACGCCGACCCCCACGCCGACGGCGACGCCCACTCCGCCCACGCCCACGCCGACACCGATTCCGTGCGGGCTCACCGTGGCGCTCGCGCCGGCGACGCTCTCCGCGACCGGCCTCTACACGGACATCGCGGCGGGCACGCTCTCGCCGTGCGCGAAGGAGTATCACCCGCGCTTCGAGCGCTGGGACGACGGCGTCGAGAGCCGGCAGTTCTACGCGCTGCCTGCGGGCGAGCAGATCGACACGTCCGACATGGACCACTGGTCGATGCCGGTCGGCGCTGCGTTCTGGGAGCAGTTCGAGATCGGCGGCGATCCCGTCGAAACGCGCGTGATCTGGCGCGTGGGCGCCGGGGCGAACCAGTTCCGCTTCGCCACGTATCAGTGGAACTCAGGGCTGACCGACGCAAGCTCCGTCACGGCCGGCGTCACCGACGCGAACGGGACCCCGCACGACATCCCGTCGCTGCTCGACTGCGAGGAATGCCACGACCAGGTGCGTGAGCGCGTGCTCGGCTTCAGTGCGCTGCAGCTCAGTCACGGTCCTCCCGGCGAGACGATTGCTGCGCTCAGCGCGGCGGGGACGCTCACGGTCCCCGCGCCCGACGGCTTCGCGATCCCGGGCAACGCAGTCGAGGCCGGCGCGCTCGCGTATCTGCACACGAACTGTTCGAGCTGCCACAACCCGGACTCGTTCGACGCGGGCCTCGGACTCGACTTCCGGCTCTCCGTCACGGACGTGTCGGTGGCCGCGACCGCGACGTGGACGACCACCGTCGGCGTCGCGAACACGCTCACGCACTCGACGGCGGTGCGAGTGGATCCCGCCTCGCCAAACACGAGCGGCGTGTATGTGCGCATGTCGGGAGTGGGCACGGGCAGCGGAATGCCGCGGATCGGTGTGACCGTGCTCGATACCGCCGGACACGCGACGATCGGCGCGTGGATCTCGGGTTTGCCCTGACCGCGCGCGGGTAGACAATCCGCCCGTGGCCAACGCGTATCTGCGCCGGATCTCCGGTCCCCGAGTACTTACGCTCGAGCTCGACCCCATCGAGGTCGAGGTGCTGGTCGTCGCGCCCGAGGACGAGGGGACGCCGCTTCTCGAAGCGCTCCCCGACGACGAAAAGGCCGCGGAGGCGAAGCGCCTCAAGCTGCTCAAGTGGCTCGTGCCGAAGAAAGGCGTCGAGCGCGATCGGCTCGAGAACGCGAAGGCCGCCGCCGCGAAGGAAGACCTGCGCCGGGCCGCGGCGCCGGTGCCGGCGTCCGTGAGCATCCTGCCGCTCGGCGCCGGATGGCCGCAGCTGCAGCAGTTCCTGCGATCGCAGTCGAAGAAGATCGCGCCCGAGCTCGCTGACGCGATCGGCGGAGGCCGCGAGACCGGCGCCGACATGGGACACGGATATCCGCGGCTTCTGCGCGCGGATGCCGTCGCGAAGATCGCCGATGCTCTCGAGGCCATCGAGCAACCGCCGGAGCCGGGACACGCCGGGTCGCTCCTGCGCGTGCTCGCGTTCTATCGCGCGGCCGCCGATGCCGGCGAGGGCATGCTCTTTTTCGTTGCCTGAGAGTTGTGTAGGTTCGCTCGCATGATCCGCTCGATCGCCATCCTTGCTTCGGCGTCACTGCTCCTGTGCTCGGCGAAGCAGGAGGCGAAATGGGAGGCCCCGATGTCCATCCACGCACTCAAGACCCAGACCCTCGACGGCAAGCCCGCGGATCTCTCCGCCTACAAGGGCAAGGTGCTGCTCGTCGTGAACACCGCGTCCGAATGCGGCCTCACGCCGCAGTACGCGGGTCTCGAAAAGCTCTACGAGAAGTACAAGGACAAGGGGCTCGTCGTTCTCGGTTTCCCGTCGAACGACTTCGGCAATCAGGAGCCCGGCACCGCCGTCCAGATCGGCGATTTCTGCCGCAACCAATTCGGCGTCCAGTTCCCGATGTTCGAGAAGGTCGTGACGAGCGGCGAGGGCGCGTCACCGGTCTACAAGTTCCTGACCGCGAAGCACGACGCGCCGAAGTGGAACTTCCACAAATACCTCGTCGGCAAGGACGGGCAGGTGAAGAAGTCGTTCGCCAGCAAGACGGACCCCGAGGCCGCCGAGATCGTCGCGGCGATCGACGCGGAGCTCGCGAGCAAGTAGCTCGCGGTCAGGCGCTGGGCGATTTGTTGCTGTTGCGCTCGGCCATCTCGCGAAGCTCGAGCGCGGTGCGCTCGGCGAGGCGGCGCACGAGCGCGATCGCCAGCTCGTACTGGGGCTCCGAGCTGAAGTGCAGGACAACGTGTCCGGCCGCGGCGAGCCGCGCGATGGAGTGAAGCCGGACCTTGCCGGCTTCGCTGAGCTCGCGGGCCTCCTCCTTCGGCAGCGTCAGGTGGAGCTGCTTCTTGCCGTTGACGTGCGCGATCATCCGCCGACCGAGGTGGAACGAGTGGTCGTAGACGCCGTGATTCGTGCGTTCGTGGACGCCCGCGATCTGCAGGATCTCCTCGCGGAGTCGTTCGAAGGGGGTGATCATGGTTTCAGCGGGAACGGTGGCCATCGGAGGTCTTGGATGCCGGACGGAGGGGTGGGGATTCCATGAGCGACAACTGGCAGGAAAACCTCGTGGATTCGACGGCGGGGATCGCCGCGATCCTCACCGCGACCAAGCGGATCGCCGTGCTGGGCATGAAAACCGAGGAACAGGCGGGCCAGGCGGCCGTCTACGTTCCGGAGTACATGATGGAGACGGGGCACGAGATTTTTCCCGTCCTCGTCTACTACCCGGACGTGACCGAGGTCTTTGGGCGGAAGGTCTACCGGAAGGTCGCGGAGGTCCCCGGACCGATCGACATGGTGAACGTCTTCCGGCGTCCGGCCGACGTCACGGGGCACGTCGACGACATCCTCGCCGCGAAGCCGAAGTCGGTCTGGCTGCAGCAGGGAATCCGGAACGACGAAGCGGCGGAAGCGTTCGCTCGCGCGGGTATCCAGGTGGTTCAGGACCGCTGCCTGATGGTAGAACACCGCAGACTGCGATAGCATTCGTGTCGTCAGGCCAAAGGCCAGGGAGATATGCGACTCACGTTCTGGGGAGTACGAGGGTCGTATCCGGTCGCGTCGAGCACCACGCTCCGCTACGGAGGTCACACCTCGTGCATCCAGCTGGACATTCCGGGCGTCGACACGCCGTATGTCCTGGACGCGGGAACCGGCATCCGCAACCTCGGGATGCGTCTTCTCGAAGGCTCGTTCGGGAAGGGCGAGGGCACGCTCCGTCTCTTCCTCTCGCATCTGCATTGGGATCACGTGCAGGGGCTCCCGTTCTTCGGGCCCGCGCACGTCGGCGGCAATCGCATCCACGTCTACGGACGCGGACGTGATGGCGCACCGCTGCTCGAAGCCGTCACCGGCATCACGCGCCGCGAGTTCTTCCCGGTCGGGATGGACTCGTTCCCGGCAACGATGGAATTCACGGAAGTCTCGCCGAACGTGCCCATCGAAGCGGACGGCGTGCGCATCCTCCCGCTCTCGCTAAACCACCCGTGGGGAGCGCTCGGCTATCGCTTCGACAAGGGCGGCAAGAGCGTCGCGTACGTCACCGACACATCGCCGTTCCACACGATCCGCTACCCCGAGAAGTTCGTGACCGGTGCGCCGAAGGAGCTGTCCGAAGAGGATCGCAGCGCGCTCGGCGAAATGCGGAAGAACCTCGTCGCCGGACTTAGCGGCGCCGACGTCGTCATCTACGACACGCAATACACGGACGCGGAATACGAGAAGTTCCCGCACTGGGGACACGGAACGCCGAAACACGCGCTGGAAATCTGCCGCGAGGCGAAGGCGAAGAAGCTCGTGCTCTTCCACCACGCGCCCGGGCGCACCGACGACGACCAGGACAAGGTCACGACGGAGACGCGCGAGTTCGCTTCCAAGGACGGCATCGACGTGGTGTCGGCAATGGAAGGGATGCGCGTGGAGCTCGGATGAAGGTTCGCTTCTGGGGGACGCGAGGCTCGTTCGTCGCGCCCGGAACGGCTTTCCAGCGCTACGGCGGCAACACCATCTGCACCGAGGTGACGTCGGGCGACTCGCGCCTCGTGCTCGACCTGGGTACCGGCTGCATCCCGCTCGGCGCCGCGCTCGCGGGCGAAGCGGCGAAGGGCGGCTCGAAGCGCTTCGCCGTGATGCTCTCGCACACGCAGATCGATCACATCCAGGGACTCCCGTTCTTCGTGCCGGCGCTCGTCCCCGGATGGGACATCCGCATCATGGGTCCGCCGACTGCCGGCCGCGACATGACCGGCGTGCTCGACTCGGCGCTCAACCCGAACTACAGCCCGCTCTACGGCGTCGAGAATCTCGCGGCGAAGCTCTCGCTCACCTCGATGCAGGAGGGCGACATCCAGGTCGACGGCTTTCGCGTGAAGGTGCGCGAGCTGCCGCACGGACAGACGAAGGCGCTCGGGTTCCGCATCGAGGCCGACGGCGCGTCGTTCGCGTATCTCACCGACGTCGAATACGGGCAGGACCCTCCGCCGGCCGCGCTCGAGCTCGCGTTGGACGCCGACCTGCTCGTGCACGACGCGATGGACACGGCGGAAGAAGTCACGCGCCGTCACGGACTCGGGCACGCGTCACCGGAAGACGCCGTCCGCGTCGCGCGCGAAGCGGGTGCGAAGCGCTTGCTCCTGTATCACCACGACCCGGACCGGACCGACCCGGCGATGGATCAGCTGCTCGAGCGCGTTCGCCGCACGGCGCCGGGGATGGACATCGACGGCGCACGCGAAGGCACCGTGATCGAGCTGGGCCGTCCCGCCGTCCGGTCTTGAGGAAGGGCTCGCTTGCCGGAAGCAAGACCGGCCCGATCCTAGGTGTGTGCAGACACCTGTTCAGATCACCTTTCGCGACGTTCCCCACTCCCCCACCGTCGAAGCACTGATCCAGAAGAAGGCGCACGAGCTCGAACGCTTCCACGACCGCATCACCTCGTGCCGCGTGTCGATCTCGGCGCCGCACCGGCACAGCCGCACGAGCGGCAGCTTTTACCACGTGACGCTCGAACTGCATGTTCCCGGCGGCGAGATCGTCGTCGGCCGGGATCCGACGGCCGAGTCGACCCACGACGACCTGCAGGTCGCGATTCGCGATGCGTTTCGTGCGGCAAAGCGCCAGCTGGGCGATCGCATGCAGCGCGTTCGCCGCGAGGTGAAGGTTGTCGTCGGCCCGCCGCATGGCCGGGTCCTGCGCATCGTGCCGTTCGCGGACTACGGCTTCCTCGAGACAGCGGACGGGCAGGAGGTCTACTTTGACCGTAGCGCGGTCTTGAGTGACGCGTTCGACAAGCTGGAGCCTGGCGACGAGGTCCGTTTCGCCGCCGAGTCCGACGAGCGTGGCATGCGGGCGACGAGCGTGATTCTCACGTCACGTCACCTGTTCCGCGACGCGGTGGTGTAGCGGCGCGGCGCGGATCCGCTCGAAGAGCGCGGCCGGGTCCGGCTTCTGCCGGAAGACGAGGACCGAGGGGTGCTCGGGTGCGGGCTCCTCGGCCACGTTGTATCTCGCGTCGAGGAGCAGGATCGCGTTCGCGCCCACAGCGGCCCAGCGCGCGACGCGTTCGCGAACGTGCGCGGCCGTCCAGAAGGAGAGGCGCTCCACGTGCCACTCCGCTCCGCCTGCGCGCGGAGCGAGGAGCAGGTCCGCGTCGAGAATCTCGCCGCCGTTGCCGGTGATCGGCGCCGGATCGGCGACCGCCGTCCAGCCGGGCTCGATGCGCTCGATCTCGCGCGCGAGGCGCGCGATCGCCGGATCCGGCTTCGACACGGGATCGCCGGCTCCGAAGATCGGTGACGTCGCGTCGAGGACGAGCCGGCCGGCGGTTCCGCGCAGGATCACGGTCGCTTCCGCGGTGAACGCCCCGAGCTGTGCGAGCACCGGAAGGATCCCGGCGAGCGCGCGTCCGTAGAGTCCGGTGTGCCGGAAAAGCGTGAACGGTCCGGAGAGAGTGAGGGCACCCTCGCGCCGCTCGCCGATCAGTCCGTTCCATCGCGCGTGGCGCACGAGCGGCAACGGATCGCGGCCGGTCGACACGGTCACCCGAACGGCGCGGAGCAGGAACCCGGCCGCGAGCGCCGCGTTCACGTGAACACGCAGCGCCTCCGGCGAGAGCGAGGCGGCGAGCGCCGCGACCTTGCGCTCCCCCGGAAGGTCCGCGAAGAGCGACGCATCGACCTCGGCCGCGGACGTGCTCAGCGCGGCCGCCGCGAACGCGATCGCCAGGTCGCGATGCCCGGGTTGTCCCCGCACGAGACTGGATGCCGCAAAGACCGCCTCGCGGGTGCGGACCGGATCCCGCGTGGGCTCGCGAAGCGGGCGCGCCATGCGTGCGAGCACCTTCGCGACGAGCCGCCGCTTCGCGAGAGAGCCGTCACCGAGGAGCCACGCTTCGAGCTCGAGCTGCGGGCGCCCGACGGCGTGTTCGCGGCGCACGATCATCTCCGCGAGCCAGCTGTCGTCGGCGGGCTCGAGGAACCGCGGGATCAGGCGTTCGCCTTCACGTTTGTGGAGCAACAGGGTTTCCGGCAACAAGGCCATCCCTCCTCTTCTTGATGCGGCGGATTTCGAGCGTGTCGCGAGTCACCAGCTCGTAGACCAGGGCGCGTTTCCCTTCAGCGGGACGCAGGAGGCGTCCGATACGCTGGACGTACTCGCGCTCACCGAGCGCGGCGCCGACGAGGATCGCGACGTCGGCGTCCGGCACGTCGATCCCTTCGTTGAGGACGCGCGACGACACGAGCGTGCGCAGCTCGCCCGAGCGGAATCGCGCCAGCACGGACTTGCGCTCCTTGCGGCCGATGTCGCACGTGATCGGCATGACGAGCATCCCGCGCGCGATGGCGTACGCCGACTCGTTGTCCGCGGTGAACACGAGGACTTTGTTGTCCCGATGTTTCGCGAGCAGCCGTTCGACCGTCGCGCGCTTCGCGTCCGTCAGCGCGAGCAGCCGCTGCGCGTCGCGGAACGCCGCGAGGGCACGCCGCCCGTCGACCGACCGCGCCGCAGCCTTCGTCATCTCCTTCCACGACGAGGCCGAGCCGAGCGCGGCGCGCAGAAGTCCAGTCACGTTCCGGAAGTCGTGCATCCAGCGCTCGTAGTCGGCGCGCTCGGCCGGAGTGAGATCCAGATTCACCGTCGCCATGTCGAGGCCCGCGAGCCACGTGCCGATGAGGTCGCCGATCGCCAGCTGGAACACCGTCGGCCCCACGAGCCGGGTGACGCGCTCCCACGCGAGCCCGTTGGACGGTGTTGCCGTGAGACCGAGGCGCATCGGCGCGATGCACATCTCCAGCGCCTCGTCTCGCACGCCATTTCCGAAATGATGCGTCTCGTCGACGACCAGCAGGTCGAACGCGTTGCCGAGCTCCGCCATGGTGCGGAACGCGCTTTCGTACGTCGCGACGGTGATCGACTCGATCACGCGCACGCCGTCGCCCAGCTTGCCAATGGGCGAGCGCGCCGCCGCCTTCAGCTCGACCTCCCATTGCTCGAGCAGCACGCGCGTCGGCACGAGCACGAGCGTCCGCGCCCGTGCCCGCGCGATCGCCGCGATGGCGATGCGCGTCTTGCCGCTCCCGGTCGGCAGCGCGACGACGCCCCGGCACGCCTGCGACTCCCACGCGGTGAGCGCCGCGTCCTGGTAAGGCCGAAGTACCGGCGCGTCGAGGTCCGGAAGCCGCGCCGAGTGGCCGGTGGCCGGCCGGACGTCGTCCGAAAATCGGACGCCTCGTCCGGACAACCCGGACGTCACGGCGGCGTACTCGCAGGCCTTCGCGCGCCAGAGTCCGACGCGCGAATCCCACGTGAGCACGCCGGTCTCCGCGAGAACCGCGACACCCGGCGGCGCGTCCAGCAGCAGCGTTCCTCGATCGAAAGTCAGTCGCACGCCCGACACGAGAGCAACTCCGGTGCCACGTATGGTTCAATCCGGAGACATGGCGACGATGAAACTTCCGGCGGGAGAGGACTTCGACAAACTGATGGACCGGCGTCTCGACGCGAAGACGCCTGCCGATGTGGCGGCCGTCGATGCGGAGATCCGCGCGAAATACGAGCGCCGGATGGGCGTGATGATCACCGACATGTCGGGCATGACCGAGCTCACGAAGACGCAGGGAATTCTCGCGATCCTCGCGCTCGTGCGGCGCATGCAGAGGATCGCGGCGCCCGTGCTCACCGAGCACGGCGGCCACCTCGTGAAGACCGAGGCCGACGACCTCTTCGTCGTGCACGACAGCGCGAAGTCGCTCCATGCGATCGCGTTCGGGCTCCTCGCCGCCGCGAAGAAGCACAACGAGTCGATCGGCGCGAACGAGCTGTCGATCTGCATCGGCCTGGGTTTCGGCTCGGTGCTCTTCCTCGGCGGCGAGATCTGGGGCGACGCCGTGAACACCGCGTCGAAGCTCGGTGAGGATACGGCCGGCGGTGGCGAGGTCCTCATCACCGAGGAATTCCACGCTGCGCTCCTCGCGGAGGGCGTGACGCCGAAAGCCTCGCTCATCCCGGAGTCGCACCGGAAGGCGAAGTTCCCCTACTACTCCTGCACCGGCTGACCGGCGTTCAGGGCATCGGCCCTTTCAAGAAGCGGACAACGACCGCACTGACGGCGAGCACCGCAAACACGATCGCCAGCGCAAACCACGGAGGCGCGGGAATTCCGCCGTCGTTCGCCGCAGGGCGACCCACGGTCTGGTCGTCTTCGAACGATGCCGGTGGTGCGCGCTTCACGGGGTTCTTCCGCGTGGCGGCCGTATCCTCGCGGCCGTCCTCGAGGAGCGTAGCGAAGTAGGACTGCGGGACCGGCGGAGCGACATCGGGTTCGCGACGCACGCGGGTTCGATCCGATTCCTCGACCGCGGGCACATCGCGGCGCACCTGGGTGCGGTCCTCGAGATCCGCGATGTTCGCCGACGCGGTGATCACTCCGGGATCGCGGCTCACCTTCGTGCGTTCGACGAACGCCGCGGGCGGCGGCCCGATCGCGGCCGGAGCCGGCCGCTCGCTGGTGAGGTGCACGCTGCCGGCGATGTCGTCGACGCGAAGAACGCGCGTCACCATCGGCGCCTCCTCTGCCGGTGCCATGAGCGAGACGACGAGTCTCGCGAGCGGCGCCGCGTCGAGCCGAAGGCCGCGACGCCGAACGACGCCGTCGATCGCCTTCTTCGCGTCGGCCGCGCTCGCGTATCGCGAAGCCGGCTCGCGGTCGCACATCCCCCGCACGAGCGGATCGATACCCGGGGCGAGATCCGGGACGCGCTGCGACGGCAGCGGTACGTCGTTCTTCAGGCCCTCGATCACTTCGTCGATCGTGTCTCCGCCTTCGAACGCGGGAACCCCGGTGAGGAGCTCGTACAGGAGAAGGCCGGCAGCGAACACATCGCTGCGGGCGTCGAGCGCCTGTCCCCGCGCCTGCTCCGGCGACATGTAGCGCGGTTTGCCGCGCACCTGACCGACCTGGGTGTGCGAGGCTCGCAACTTCGCCCGCGCGATGCCGAAGTCGGTGAGCTTCACTTCGCCACGCGTGGAGATCAGGACATTCGCCGGCGAGATGTCGCGATGCACGATGCCCAGCGAATCTCCGCGCTCGTCGCACGCGCCGTGCGCGTAGTCGAGCGCGGCGAGCACTTCCCCGACGATGAACAAGCCGATCTCCGATGGAATCGGCACGAGTCGCGCCGCGCACTGCGTGAGCAGATCCCGGCAATCCAGGCCCACGACCCGCTCCATCGCGATGAAACACGTGTCGTCGAGTCGGCCCCAATCGAGTGTTCGCACGATGTTCGGGTGATGGAGCGTGGACGTGACGCGGGCTTCCTCGAGCAACATCGCCTGGAAGTCCTCGTCATTCGCGAGCTGCGGCGTGATCCGCTTGAGCGCGAGCTCCCTGACAGACCCGTCCGAGCGATGCCCGCGCGCGGCAAAGACCTCGGCCATGCCGCCGGCTCCGATCAGATCGAGGAGCTCGTAAGTCGCGAAACGACCCATCCTGCGAGAAGTCTACGTCAGGAGTCAGCGGAGCACGTCGGCGACGAGGCGGACGACTTCCTGGAGCTCGGCGTCCGTCGTGTAGAAGTGGGGCGACACGCGAATGCGTCCGCGCCGCACCGTCACGCTCACGCGATTCGCGGCGAGATGCGCAGCGACGCTCGCCGCGGTCGCGGGCGCCGGCGGCACGAACGTGA
>Ga0163152_10003344_pt1 | contig 21017 bp, 22 predicted proteins | sample OliLakLV19MP8IB2_FD_148635 | JGI IMG/M metagenome (GOLD analysis project Ga0163152, IMG submission 148635) | Freshwater microbial mat bacterial communities from Lake Vanda, McMurdo Dry Valleys, Antarctica - Oligotrophic Lake LV.19.MP8.IB-2 | ecosystem: Environmental > Aquatic > Freshwater >...
CCGCCGCACTGGGCTGATGATCTCGTCGCTAGGCGTATCACTAGTCATACGACTAGGCGTGACGCCCTCGCGCCGTTCTCACAAGACGGCCTTCGGCGTGGGAATACCGCGCATCGGCTTTCCCGTGGCTTTGAACGTGCCGCTGTAATGGCCAAGCGAAACAATTGTGTCGCCGCCGTCAATGAACTCATCTGATACGGCTGCGAAGCTGTCCCAGTCGGCGCCGATGCGCGCGAACACGCCGTGCAGAACGCCCTCGGGTCCGACGTGTGGATTGCGATCCGCGTAGGGATAGTTTTCGGCTTCGTTCCAGACGATGTCCGGCGCCATGGTGCCGAGCGCGGCAGGGATGTCGCCTTTGGCGAAGGCGGCGTAGAGCGCACGTACTGGATCAACGTTTGACATTGGAAGCTCCCTTTGATTTGCCGCGCATATCAGTCAGCGCTGCGATCGCAACAACGACTAGGTAGATTGCCAGTATGGTGACGCCGCTCTCTGGGCCGAGTTCGCCAGCAGGCTGCGGTGAGAGCATCGCGACGATTTGTAGTGTGACGAGAAACGCGATGAACGCGATGGCCGGCCAGGCAAAGCGGTCAAGCGTCTTGCGACTCGCGATCCACGCCGCGCCGCAGATAGCCAGCAATCCCATCTCTAAGGCTTGCTCCGGCACGGGATAATTCCATAGGCCGAAACCGACTTTATCGCCGCCGAGCCAGAGTTCGAGGTCGGGACGATGAACGAGAAGATCGAGCAACCAGTGCGAAAACACCGTGACGCCGACAATCACGCTCGCCCAGATCGGCAAACGCAGGATGAGTTTAACCAGCAATGCGGCGCCGACGGACCAAGCCAGCGCCATGGGCAGAGAATGCGTCCATGGCATGTGTTCAAGCACCAACGTCGAACCAGGCAGGGCTGGATCAACACTCGCGCGCTCAATGCCAGCGATGATGAACGCGCTCCACCCGATGTCGACAAGCTGCGCCGCCGCCGCGAGAGTCCACATCGGCGCCTTTGGCTCGATCGCCTTTGCCGCCATCGCCGCTGCGTAGTGGCCAACGAACATGTGTCGCCCCTTAGCGCGCGAGCTCGTACATAATGTCGATGAAGCCCATCACTGCGCCGCTCAAACCCTGAACCCGCGAATTGTTGCTGTCGATCAGGAAGTATTCGTTCGGCGCGTGCGCGCCGCTGCCGTGACCCAAACCGAATTGTCCGGCCGGGATGCTGACGGGCGCCGCTGTGAACACCGCGCCTGGCCATGAACCAGCGAGGCGGGGGTTGAGCGCTGCGCGCGCGCCGGCTTGGCGATAGGCGGCGAGCTGCGCCTGCACGATGGCGCTGTCTTCTGCGGTCTCGGTCGGATCGTAACCGCCGCTGACATTGACTTCCACATCGTTGAACCCGCGCGCGTCCAAGTGCGCACGCAATTTGCGTTCGGCTTCGGCGCGCGTTTGGTTCGGCACCAGGCGCAGATCGAGCTTTGCAACGCCGCGACTCGGCAAGATCGTCATCCCGCCTGGGCCGGTGTAGCCGGCGACCAAACCTTCAATGTTCACCGTTGGCTGTGAAGAGAGGCGCTCTAGCGCCTGCGCCCACGGCAGATCGTCGATGAAGTGCGTCACGCCGTTGCGTTGCTTCCAATCGGCTTCGCTGGTGTTGCGCGCGCCTTGTTGAATGAGTTCGCGCTCGCGGGTGGTGAGCGGCCGGACGTTCTCAAACCAGCCGTCGATGGCCGGCGTGTTGCCGTCTTCCGTGGTGAGCGTGTCGAGCGCGCGCACCAAGCGCCAGACAGGCGCATCCACCATGGCTTTCGTGGAGGAGTGAATGTCGCGCGTTGGGCCGCGACCCCAGCTTTCGCCGCTCGCAATCAATTCCAACTCAACGACGCCCTTGGCGCCCAGATTGACGCTGACGCCGCCGGTGGTGGGATCCTGCCACGCGCTTGGAATGAAAACGCCGAGCGAGCTTTGCAGGCGCGGCAGCACGTTGGCGTGCTGCGCGATCTGATGAAAGTGCGGACTGCCGATCTCTTCTTCGCCCTCGCAAATCAGCACGACATTGACGGGCGGCTGGCGTCCAGCCGCACGCAAGGCACGCAGCGCGCCGAGGAAAGCGATTTCCGGACCTTTCTGGTTCACGGCGCCGCGTCCAACGACAATGCGTCCCAGCTCATTGTTGACAAGGCGCGCTTCCAGCGGCGGCGACGACCATTCCGCCGGATTGAACTGCTTCACGTCGTACATGAAATAAACGGCGAGCGTTTTCGCCGCGCCAACGTCAAGTGTGGCGAACACGCCCGGCGATCCGTCGGTCGAGACAATGTCCGCCGTTTGGAAGCCCGCTTCGCGCGCCAACCGTGCCATGTAGTCGGCGCCTTCAGGTACATTCAGCCCTTCAGCTGCGATGGTTGGATTGCGAATCCAATCTTGCAGCAGCGCAACGTTTTCTTCCTTCTGTTGATCGACGAGGCGCCGCAGCGCGCCGCGATTTGGCGTTGCAGCATCTGCGTCTGTGACCGCAAGCAGTGGCGCGAGCGCTGCCGCGCCTGCCCACAAGCCGCGCCGTGTTGGCTGCGCTACCTGGTCAATCTGCGGAATGTCGTCGCGGTCCATGCTCGTCCCCTCATGTTTGAGAGAGAAGCATAGTCTGGCTTCTTGCCCGAGTCAGTCTGCGCCGTATGGAATTTCGATTTCTACGCGGACGCGGCACGACCCGTTATTGAGATCGCTCGACACCAGCGCGTCTAACGTAACGCGACCGTCGGTTGGGTGCGCTCGTGCGCGGATGGCGAAGCCGGTTATGTCTCGACGCGCGTATTGGGACCGCGGAACGGCCTCGAGCCGCGGCAACGGCCGCCAGCCTTGGACGATCGCGATCGACTGATCGCTTATCCGCACTTCATATTGTCCATAGCTGAGTGCGTGATTCCAGTAGAGCGCGCCCAGTCGCGGTTCCAAATTCCTTGCGGCATCTAGGCTCACCGTCTCGCACTGCTGCGCGTTGGCGACATTGACCGCGCCCTGCAGGCGCGCACTCATGATCGTGCCGTTCGCTACAGTTAGATTGATATCGAGCGGGAGGTCGCCAACGCTCGTGAAGGCGGACGCAGTCAAATGAGTTAGTTCGTCGAACCCATAAGGATTCGGTTCTTCCACCCAAGCCACATCAGGCCGCGCGGCGCGAACCTCAGCGATCGTTGCGCCAAACCAGTTGATATCCACGAGCGGCTCGGCGTGCGCAGGCGCATACGCAAACGCACCTGCAATCAGGCTAAAAACGGCTGCTCTCAGCATGATCAAAGCGGCTTCGTCGCGCTTTCCAGCCACGCCTTAGCGTCACCTTCAAGTTGCGGGCCGATCTTCTCCCACACGCGCGCGTGGTAGCCGTTGACCCACACAATCTCTTCCTTCGTGAGCAACGCCTTCACGATAAGGTCGCGCGCGATTGGCGCGAGCGTCAGCGTGTCGAAGCCGAGCATTGGGCGCTCGCCGCCTTCGATGTCGGCAGCGGGCGTGACCACTTGCAGGTTCTCGATGCGGATGCCGTAAGCGCCAGTTTTGTAATAACCGGGCTCGTTCGAGACGATCATTCCTGGCTCAAGCGGCTGCGTGTTCACGAACTTGGCGATCCGGTGCGGACCTTCGTGAACGCCGAGATATGAGCCGACGCCGTGACCAGTGCCGTGATCGTAATCGAGGCCCGCGTCCCACAAGCTCATACGCGCAAGTGCATCGAGTTGGTGTCCGGTCGTGCCTTTTGGAAACCGCACGCGCGAGAGCGAGATGTGGCCTTTAAGAACGCGCGTGAAGCGGTCCTTCATTTCTTTTGAAGCGCGACCGATGGCGACGGTGCGGGTGATGTCTGTGGTGCCGTCGACGTATTGGCCGCCACTATCGATGAGGAAGAGTGAGCCGCGCGCAAGTTTGCGGTTGGTCTTCTTGGTGACGCGATAATGGACGATGGCGCCGTTCGGGCCTGCGCCCGAGATCGAGTCGAACGACAGATCCTTCAGCGCGCCGGTTTCGGCGCGGAAGGCTTCGAGCTTCTGGCAGGCCTCGATCTCTTGGACCTTCCCGGTCTGAGCATCCGTCGCCAGCCAGTGCAGGAATTTGGAGATCGCCGCGCCATCGCGCTCGTGCGCCTTATGCGAGCCTTCGACTTCCGCCGCGTTCTTGCACGCGCGAGGCAGCACAACAGGATCTTGCCCGCGCACGACTTCAGCGCCGCCAGCCTTCAGCTCCTCGAAGTACCAAGCGCTAGAAGTTGAGGGGTCGAGCTTCACCTTCTTGCCGCTCAATCCGCGCAATGTCGGTTGCAGTTCTTCGCTCGGCTTGATCGCGACTTGGTTTCCGAGCCACTCGCGCAACTCGGGCGAGACTTTTTCGGCGGCCAAGAAAAGATCGGCGGTGCCGTCCTTGTGCAGAATAGCTTCGCCGAGCGGCAGCGGCGTGCGCGCCACATCGCCGCCGCGCACGTTGAAGAGCCACGCGATCGATGCGGGCGATGTGATCACCACCGCGTCGGCGCCTTCTTTGCCGAGGGCGTCGCCTAGGCGCTGGCGCTTCGAAGATGCGTTCTCGCCTGTGTACGCTTCTTGCTGTGGCACAACCTTCGCCATCGGAATTGGCGGGCGGTCGTCCCAGATGTCATCGACGGGATTGCGCTCAACTGGAACGAGCGCCACGCCCGCCGCATCTGCTGCAGCACGCAGACGATCGAGACTGTCAGGGCTGTGCAGTTTGGAATCGTAGCCGATCCGCTGACCCTGCTTGCCGCGTTCGCGGATGAAGGCGGGCACGCCGCCGTCCACCAGGTCGCGATACGCAAAGAGATCGCCATCTACCTGCGCGCGCACTTGCAGCGTGTAGCGGCCGTCCGTGAAAACGGCGGCTTCGTCGATCATGACGACGGCGGCGCCGGCCGATCCGGTGAAGCCGGTCGTCCAGGCTAGGCGGTCATAGGCGGGCGGGACGTATTCGTTCTGCCATTCATCCTCATGGGGCACGATGAAGCCATCCAGGCCGGCGGCCTTTAGAGCTTTCCTCAAGCGGGGCAGGTGCTTACGGCCAAGGGCTGGACCGCCCGGATCGTCATAGGTCTGGAACACGGTTTGCGTCCTTTGAGGCCCCGGTTCAGGGCAGGTTCACTGGCTTGAGTTTAAGCCCTTGCACTGAGAGGTTTAAGGGGCGGTCGTCGGAAAACGTCCCCGAAACGCGGAGAACCATGGCTTCTTGGGTGCAAAAGGTAGCGGCGGCAGCGATCGCCCTGGCGTTGGTGGCGGGTCCGCCTGCGTCCGCCCAGCCGGATTTGCGCGATTACCTGACCCGCCAGCTGGACAATCAGGAGCCGGATAACGCCGAGCGGGGCTTCGCCCACGCCGTCGGGCCGCTCTCGGGAATGCTCTCCAGCGGTACTACCGCGCAGCTCCCGCTCACACTTCGGGCGGGCCAGGAGATCCGCATTGTCGGCGTCTGCGATCAGGCTTGCGACGACCTCGATCTTCGCGTGATCAATCCGCGCGGCGAGGTTTTAGCGCTCGATACCCGCAGCAACTCTCGTCCGGTCGTTGACCTCCGCGCCGAGATGTTTGGTCAGCACACGATTGAAGTCGGCATGGTGGATTGTCGTGCGCCGCGCTGCCGCTTCGCGGTCAACGTCTACACGCGCTAAGGCTTGCGCCAGACCAACGTCATCCATGCGTCCTTCGGAATTTGCCGCTCCAGGACAAGCCCGCGATTTGCGTAAGCCTCGCGCACGAGACGTGCCTGTTGGCGCAGCAGCCCTGAGAGAATGAGCGTGCCGCCCGGCTCGATGACGGGCACGAGTTTCGGCGCCAACCGGATCAGCGGCCGCATCAAGATGTTGGCGAACACTAGGTCAAACTTCTTGCCGGCGATGTAGCGCGCACCATCGCCCGCAATCACTTGCATGCGGGGCGCGACCTTATTTTGTTTGGCGTTGATCGTGGCGATGGCAGCGGCGCGATGATCGATCTCGATCGCCAATGCATCCGCGCCGTTCTTTGCAGCGGCGATCGCGAGCACGCCGGAGCCCGCGCCCATATCGAGCACGCGCTTGACGCGGCGCTGACGCAGCACGCCCTCAAGCGCCACAAGGCAACCCCACGTGGTGCCGTGATGGCCGGTGCCGAACGCTTCGCTCGCCTCGACCCAAATCCGCGTGCGGCCGTTCGCTTCACCCGCCAGCGCATGCGCGCCCGCAACCACGAAGCGCCCGGCGCGCACGGCCGGCAGCCCCTCGAGCGACATCGCCACCCAATCGGCGGCTTTCACCTTCTTGATCTTGAGATGAAGCTCCGGCGCCGCGGCCCCGACAATCGCTTCAACGCTCGCCGCGTCCTGCTCTGTCGGGACATAAACCTCGATCCGATACTTGCCCGGCTTCTCCTCAAACCAGCTGACCGCGTCGGCAGGCGAGGGATCATGACGATCCAATTCATCCGCAGCCGCGCGAATTTGGATTTGGGAGCCGAGAGCAGTGAGGAAGAGCATGGGGAGGCTGCTAGCCCAGAACCCGCAAAAAGTGTACACTCACCCCATGACAAAGCTCGACCTGGTCCTGGCCCGCATCAAGCAGTTGCCGCTGCAGCAACAAGAAGTCATCGCTTCCGAAATCGAGTTCATGCTCGATCACGAAGCAGGCGATCACAGCTTAACCGCGGAACAAGAAGCTGAACTCGCCCGCCGTCTGGCCGATCCTGATCGCCAATACGTGCCTCACGAAGAGGTCGGGAAGCACTTCGAGAAAAAGTATGGTCGATGATACCCTCATCTTAGGTCGTGGTCAGTGGCTTGATCATGCGGTTGCGCGACCAAATTCCTGCTCGCAGAACTGTCCCGTCCGCTGCCCACTCAATTCCGTGACCATCGGCGAACCAGTCGAGTGCGTAGCCTTCTTGCCGACGTCCATCAGCAAACAGGTGTACGCCGGGCCCGCTCACGACGTCGTCGGCGAAGGTCCCCGCGTATCGATCGCCATTTCGCCAGAAATAGAAGCCGACACCGCTTTTTTTATCGAGCGCAAACTCACCCTCGTAGCGCAAAGTATTTCGATTGTTGGCATTCCGCCCGTATGCGTACACACCCGCGCCGCTGGCACGGCCGTTGAGAAACTGGCCCACGTACCGATCGCCCCTATGCGGGCCGTCCGCGCTCGTCGTCCGAATGCCAAAGCCCGTCATCTTGAGGAAGAGGCCCCGTCCGCCTGGGTTGTCGCCTTCAAAAAGGTCCCCGTCATGCAGTTGAATGATGCCGTCCTTGGTGTCGCCTGCTCGTGCCTTTTTGGCGCTCGTCTCGGCACGATCATAACAATGCAAGGCGTGGTAGCGGGCTCCGATGGCAGACAGTTCCGCCCGACGGGCTGCTTCTGAGGCAGCAACGAGCTCTGGGTGAAGCTTCGACGTATTAAACTTGCAATGAGCGCCGCGCGTTCGAGCTAATTCCTCTTCGAGTTGGTTGCTCCAGGGAGGTGACAGTTGTTCGTTTCGAAGATTTTGCGAAGGCGCGGTGCCCGCTTGAGCGTCGTTCAGCTTTTTCCGGATGCCATCGCAAAATGCCGTGACTGCCACCGTAGGCATCCCAATAAGATTCGCAGTTTGTATGTGGGTAAATTCAATCGGTACCTCGCAGTCGTCCAGTCTCGCAGGAAAGAGAATTCCTTTGTCTTTCCCAACGCGCGCTTCGTTGCGCACCCATTCTCGGGTTCGAGATGTTTTGCTCCATAACACCGCGATGGCTTTGGCAGATTTCGCCTCGTGTTCGATTCGTTCATCCCACACATCACCCGTCGGAATATTAGCGTCATAGAAGACGATGAGCCCATGCGCAGACAATGCGTCTGCAATGACTTTCGCCGCCACAGCGTCTGTCCGTGTGTAAGAGACAAATACATCTGCCATGAGTACTAAGCCGCACTCGCCGGTATCACAAAGCTATCGATGACGCGCTTTTCGCCCGCTTTCTCGAACTGCACCGTGAGCTTGTTGCCTTCGACACCGCTGATGCGGCCATAGCCGAACTTTTGGTGAAAGATGCGGTCGCCGCGTTTGTAGCTGGAATCATCGCCGCCGCTGCGCGCCACCAGTCGGGCTTCACCGTCAATCATCGGCGGCTTGCCTTGGAACGCGCCGCGTTCTTGGGCTCGCCGCCAGCCCGGCGATTGGTAGCTCGACGTGAACGGCTCCACCGCCATGTCGCGCACGCCCGGCGGCTGCATGCCATAACCAGTCTCACTCACGGCATCGACGTTAGCGGCCGGCAATTCATCGATGAAGCGCGAGGGCAACACCACTTGCCAGCGCCCGTAAATCTGGCGGTTGGCCACGAACGAAATTCGCGCGCTCTCCCGCGCCCGCGTGATGCCGACATAAGCGAGGCGGCGCTCTTCTTCCAAACCCTTCTCGCCGCTCTCATCGATCGAGCGTTGCGACGGAAAAACTTGCTCTTCCCAGCCAGGGAGAAACACGAGCGGGAACTCCAGGCCCTTGGCCGCGTGCAGCGTCGAGAGTTGCACGTTCTCGCTGTCACTCTCGCTTTCGATGTCGAGCACCAAGGCGACGTGTTCGAGATAGGCTTCCAGCGAGTCGTACTGGCCCATCGACTGGACCAATTCCTTCAAGTTTTCGAGTCGCGTCTGCGCTTGCGGAGATTTGTCGTTGCGCAGCATGTCGCTGTAGCCGCTTTCGTCGAGCACGATTTCGGCAAGTTCGACATGGCTCATCGTGCGCGCCTGCTCACGCCAGCGATCGAGATCGGTGAGAAACGAGCGCAGCGCCGTGCGCGCCTTCAGCGGCAGGTCGTCCGTCAAGATCAAGTCACGCGCGGCGCCGATCAAAGTGCGAAAGCGCGTTGCGCCGCCGGGTGCTTCCGGTTCTTCGGTGACGACCTCGCCGGTGTCCTGGTCGAAGAGGGGGCCATTGTCGGTGACGAACCGCACTGGCGGCTTGCCGGCATAGGCGTGTAGCTTTTGCACCGTGCTTTCGCCAATGCCGCGCTTCGGCTGATTGACGATGCGCTCGAACGCCAGATCGTCATCCTCGGAACGAATGAGGCGCAGATAAGCGTGCACGTCGCGCACTTCGGCGCGCTCGAAAAATCGAGGTCCGCCGATGACCTTGTAAGGAATGCGCAGCATCAGGAAGCGTTCTTCGAACGCCCGCATCTGCCAGGCCGCGCGCACCAGCACCGCGCACTCTGCGTAGGAGCGATTGGTCTGCCGCCAGGCCTCGATATCGTCCGCGATCAGGCGCGCTTCGGCCTCGCCGTCCCAAACGCCGCGCACTTTGACGCGATTGCCGAGTTCATCGTCCGTGAACAGCGTTTTGCCCAGTCGCCCGCGATTGTTGGCGATCAGATGCGACGCCGCCGCCAGAATATGCCCAGTCGAGCGATAGTTCTGCTCCAACCGCACCACTTCCGCGCCTGGAAAATCGTGCTCGAAGCGCAGGATGTTATCGACCTCGGCGCCGCGCCAGCCATAGATCGACTGATCATCGTCGCCGACCACACACAAATTCTTGCGCGTCTGCGCCAGCAAGCGCAGCCACAGATACTGCGCGACGTTCGTGTCCTGATACTCGTCCACCATCAGGTGACTGAGCTTCTTGTGATATGTCTCCAGCACATCCGGATGACGCTGGAAAATGTCGATCATGTGCAACAGCAGATCGCCGAAATCGCAGGCGTTCAAAATTTTCAGCCGCGCCTGGTAAATCGCGTAGAGCTTCACACCGCCGCCATCGGCGAACGAGAAGGACTCGTTCTTCGGCACTTTGTCCGGCGTCAGCGCGCGGTTCTTCCAGCCATCGATCACGCCCGCGAGCTGGCGCCCCGGCCAGCGTTTCTCATCGATGCCTTCAGCGTCGATGATTTGCTTCAGGAGGCGGATCTGATCGTCGGTATCCAGGATCGAGAAATTGTTCTTGAGACCGACGAGTTCGGCGTGCGTACGCAACATGCGCGCGCTGATCGAGTGAAAGGTGCCAAGCCAGGGCAAACCACCGCCGCCGGGACCGAGCAATTTCTCAACGCGTTCGCGCATCTCGCGCGCCGCCTTGTTCGTGAAGGTCACCGAGAGCACAGACCATGGCTTGGCTCTGCCGGTGGTTAGCAAATGCACGAGCCGCGTCGTGAGCACGCGCGTTTTTCCGGTGCCCGCGCCCGCCAGCACCAGCACTGGGCCGTCGAGCGCTTCCACCGCCGCGCGCTGCCCAGCATTGAGCGACGCAAGGTACGGCGCGACCGCAGCCGCGCGCACCGAGATCGGCAGCATTTCGCCTTCTTCGCTCATCGATTCGTCCGTTGTCGTGCAGTTCTAGCACGAACCGGGAACGTAGTGCCGAATGCAGTAGCTTTCGAGCCCCGCGCTGTCAGCGGAACAGCCGGGCAGCGCAATCGTTTCGCTGGTGATGCGCATGTCCAACCTTTTGTGCCGGTTAGCGGCTGCCGCGGCTTCAGTCGCCATGATCGCTTGTACCGATCCGGCCGAACCCGAACCTGACCCGGCTGCCGCCGCGCAAGTGGGGAAGGCGGAACCGCTTCCCTCTACGTTGCCGGCGCCAAGCGAAAGCGTGCCACGCTATGTTGGATTGTGGGCGACCACCTCAGAGGGCTGCGCCGAGCCGGCATGGCGCTTCGAGGAGCGGCGCATCTCGAAGCGCGGCGAAGTCTCCTGCGCGTTTCAGAACGTCGTCATGACCGATCGCGGTTACGACATTCAGGCCACTTGCACGGCGGAATCTCCGCCGCAGCCCCATAATATCCAGCTTTCCTTCGCTGAATCCGCGCGCGCCATGATGGTCGCTGGTGGTCCGTGGCAATCCGGCGTCGCTTTGGTGTATTGCGCCGCGTTACCCACCCCGTAGCGGGAACTTCGTCCTTCTTACGCTGTTGTCACAGCGAGAAAGGAGCCGAAGGTGTTCATGTTCAATACTAACGAAAGCCGCATCGGTGCGTTCGCGGCTCTAGTGGCTCTCGTCCTCGTGCTGGCGCTCACAACGATGGCCTTTAACGAGCTCGCGCCTGAGCGGGGCCAGAGCCAAGCGAATTGGGACGTTTCGATGCCGGATTCTACGCCTGTGGTCGTCCCGAGCTTCGGTTCCTAACCGGATTTGCGTCTTAGCCGTCGCGCGCCGGTAATGGCGTTGCTAAGCCTCGCTGGACTCAGATGACAGCGAGGATTCCCATGTCAGACGTTTTCATCTCTTACGCTCGCGAAGACAGCGCCCAAGCCGAGCGCGTTGCACGCGGGCTCGAAGCTATGGGCCTCGACGTTTTCTGGGACAATGAGATTCCGCCTGGTCAAACCTGGGCCGACTACATCGAAACCAAGCTCAATCAGTGCAACGCCGCTGTCGTGCTCTGGAGCCAGCACTCCACTAAGTCGCAATGGGTGCGCGAAGAAGCGCGCATGGGACGCGGCAAGTTGGTCCCAGCAAAGCTAGACGTCGCAGAGCCGCCGTTTGGTTTTGGCGACGTTCAAGCCGCCGATCTCTCGCAATGGGGCGGCGACTACAATCATCCGCAATGGGGCCGCTTCGCCAACGCCGTGTTTGCGAAAGCGCGCGATGGCGCAACGCCGCAACCCGCCGCCGCGCCGCAAGCGCCGCCGCAACCACATCAGCCCCAGCAGCGACAAAGTGGCTGGCAAACGCCGCCGCCGAATACACAGCAAAGCTGGACGTCCGCCCAGGGCAATCCGCAGACCGGCGAGAAGCTTTCGCCGATCGGCTACATCCAGAAGTGTTTGCGGCTCTATGTTGAGGGAAAAGGTCGCGCGCGCCGCTCCGAATACGGCTGGTTTTTGGTGGGGCAGGCAGTTGTCGTTGTCGCGCTGTTGTTTGTCGACATCATGATTTTTGGTTTCAATACCTACACGTCACAGCCGAACGGATACTTGGCGAGTTTGTTGATCTTCGGATTAGTGCCCCCGGCCATCAGCGCTGCCAGTCGACGCGCGCATGACTTTGGGCAAAGTGGCTGGCTCGCCGTGCTAACTGCGATCCCGTACATCAACTGGATCGCGGCGCTGGTCTTTATCTTCATTCCGGGCCAGCCCGGACCAAACCAGCACGGTCCGGACCCCAAAGCGCCGTGATCGCCATTTGAAACCCGCCTCCGACGCCTGCTAGAAAAGCGGACCTGAGGAGGGGCCATGGCCGACGTATTTCTGTCTTACGCGCGTGAGGATACCGCGCGCGCCGATCAGGTCGCCAAGGGCCTTGAGGCCGCCGGCCTCGACGTCTTCTGGGACAACGAAATCCCGCCCGGCACAACTTGGGCCGATTACATCGAACAAAAGCTCACCCAATCCAAAGCGCTGATCGTGCTGTGGAGCGAGAATTCCACGAAGTCACAATGGGTGCGCGAAGAAGCGCGCATGGGCCGCGACAAGGGCGTGCTCATCCCGGTTACGATCGACAATTCACAACCGCCATTCGGCTTCGGCGAAGTGCAAGCGGCGAACCTTTCAAACTGGAACGGCGAAGCGGATCATCCACATTGGCGCCGCTTCGTTGATGCCGTGATGAACGCAACCAAGGCCGAGCCGCGGCCGCCATCGCAACCAATGCCGTCAGCGCCGCCGCGCGCTGCAACGCCGCCGCCGGTTCAACAGACGCAGCAAGCTGCCTGGTCAACGCCAGCGGCGCCGCCAACAACAAGCGGCGTTCCGGTTTGGGCGTGGGTGGCAGGCGGCGTTGCCGCTGTTGTGGTTGTGCTCGGCATCATCGGCTTCGCGACGCAGCAGCAACAACAAGCTGCTTACAACGTGCCGCCGGTGCAAACGCCGCCACAGCAGCAACCGCAACAACCGCAGCCGCCGGCAGGCGATCAGAACCCGCAGCAAATCATCGTCGCGCAATTGCAGCAGGCGTCAGGGGCGCTCGCTCAGCAAGGCTACCAAATGGTCGGCCAACCCTTCAGTGGCGGGCTCCAACCTGGCCAGACCTGGGACGTGCCAGCGCAGATGAGCGTCGGCTACGAATACCAAATCGTCGGCGTCTGCGATCGCGATTGCTCGGATCTCGACCTGCGCTTGTTCGATGGAAATGGCGGCCTCATCATTGAGGACACCGCGACCTCAAATCAGCCCGTTGTTGGCGTGATCCCAACATCGACCGGTACATTCACCGTGCAAGTCCATATGTACGCCTGCACCGTCGCACCGTGCTATTACGCCGTGGCCCTCTACGGGCGCCAGCGCCAATAGCGATCAGTTCAGGCGGTTTTCCAGAACGAACACGCGAACGGCTGAGGCAAGTGAAGCCTCAGGCGTGTTCTTGCCACGACGCTCATCGATCGAAGCAATGAGCACCGGGAGCGTCATTGAGCGATCGCGAGCGATCTTCTCAAGCGCACCCCAGAACTCTGCCTCAAGCGCGAGAGAAGTGCGGTGTCCAGCGATCCGCATCGAGCGCTTCTGCAATGCGCCTTTGGTATCAGTCATTGTCATCGTTGCGTTTGTGTCCATCAAGGTTCCGCCTAGCGGCCTCCTGTTGTGCGTCTGTCAGCTTGCGTGTTGCTTTGCTCTGTCCGTGAGCTAAGCGATTTGCAGCGGCTTCGGTTTCCGCTTCTGTCCGCGCTTTTTGTTTGCGCGTACGTCGCAAGTTTACGATCTCAGCCATTCAAGGTCTGATGTAGGCCAGTACCGGCGTTAAACAATCGTTTTCGCGCGTCAAACTACAGGCGACAGGCGGTCGCATCGCGCTGCGCTAAGGGAACTTCTGTGATCGCAAATTGCTTCGCTCTCACTTATGTAAGGACCGCGTAAAGCGAGTGTAATGAAGCTTTCGTCACGCCTGCGTGAGACTTGTGTCAGCGAGTGTCAGCCAGGGCTGATCATGTTCTCCGGCCGCACGATTACATCGAAGTCTTCTGCGGGAATTCCGTCTTTGATTGCCTCTTCGCGCAGCGTCGTGCCGTTCTTATGCGCAGTCTTTGCGATCTTTGCGGCGCGATCGTAGCCGTACTTCGGCGCGAGCGCTGTCACCAGCATCAGCGAGCGATCGACGCCGGCCTTAATGTTATCGAGGCGGGGCTCGATGTTTATAACGCAATTATCCGTAAAGCTGACGGCTGCGTCGGCCAGCAGTCGCACACTCTGCAAGAAATTGTACGCCATCACTGGGTTGAACACGTTCAACTCGAAGTGGCCGCTGGCGCCAGAAAATGTGATCGCAGCGTGATTGCCGAACACTTGCGCGCAAACCTGCGTCAGCGCCTCGCACTGCGTCGGGTTCACCTTGCCCGGCATGATCGAGGAACCCGGCTCGTTTTCCGGCAGCATCAGCTCGCCAAGGCCGGAGCGGGGGCCGGACCCCAAAAAGCGAATATCATTGGCAATCTTAAAGAGCGAAACCGCCACCGTGTTGATCGCGCCGTGGCTGAACACCATCGCGTCGTGCGCCGCTAGCGCTTCGAATTTGTTCGGCGCGGAGGTGAACTTCATCTGCGTGATCGCCGCGATCTTGTCGGCGACCAGGTCTGCGAATCCGATCGGCGCGTTGAGACCAGTCCCAACCGCCGTGCCGCCTTGCGCAAGTTGCATCAGCATCGGCATCGATTGCTGAATGCGGGTGATGCCGTTTTCGATCTGCGTTGTGTAACCGGAAAATTCTTGGCCCAACGTGATCGGCGTCGCGTCCTGTGTATGCGTGCGGCCGATCTTGATGATGTCCTTCCACGCTTGCGCTTTGTCGTTCAGCGCATTGCGCAGCTTCGAGAGAGCAGGGATCAGCCGGTGCTCGATCTCTTCGGCGCAGGCAATGTGCATCGCCGTCGGGAAGGTATCGTTCGACGATTGGCTCATGTTCACGTGATCGTTCGGGTGGACCGGCTTCTTCGAGCCCATCTCGCCGCCGAGCATTTGGATCGCGCGGTTCGAGATCACTTCGTTAGCGTTCATGTTTGATTGCGTGCCCGAGCCCGTCTGCCAGACCGCCAGCGGGAAATGCGCGTTGAGCTTGCCTTCGATCACTTCCTGCGCGGCCTTCACCACCGTCGCGCCAACCTCCGGCTTCAGGACGCCCAGTTCCATGTTGGCCTCAGCCGCCGCGCGTTTGACGATCCCGAGCGCGCGCACGATCGGCGCCGGCATCTTCTCTTCGCCAATCTTGAAGTTCTGCAGCGAGCGCTGCGCCTGCGCGCCCCAATACTTGTCGCTCTCGACCTGGATCGGGCCAAAGGTATCGGTTTCGGTGCGGGTGGACATGGGCGTGCTCGCTTGCTGAATCTGCTCCCGCAGGGGATATGGGCGCCGATTGTGGCGATCAAGCCGGAAGGTGACGAATGGCGTCGGACTGGACCGGCCGCGGCAAAGTGCGCGCCCGCGAAATCGCCGGCGGCGCCGAAATCGCCATCGAAGGCGTCACCACCCAGGCGCGCTATTACAAACCGCTAGTGTATGAGTTCTTCCGCAAGGAATTCGCCATCCGTCCGCGCTACGGCGAATTCGAAGTTGAGCTCGTCATGGAGTATGTCGGCGAGGTCCCAACCCTCGATCTCGACAACCTCGCCAAAGCGCTTCTCGACGCCCTCAAGGGCCATGTGTTCTTCGACGACAGCCAGATCGCAAAGCTGCTGTGCGAACGCCGGCCGGGCGAGCGGGATCGGATCACGGTGAAGGCCACGCGCAGGGGCGGGTGACACACACGCACTCGATCTGGCGGTGCGACTTGACACGCCGGTCCGCCGTGCGTGTGTGTCACCTCTGATGCCATTCCGACTCGTATTCCTCGGCATGCTCGGCTCCGGCAAGAGCTACGTGGCGCGCAAGGCTGCGTCGCTGACAGCTGGCGTCGTGCTGCCGTTTGCGAAGGACGTGTACCGTCTGAGCGAAGCGGTGCTTGGCCGCCCCGTGGACAAAAAAATCCAATCCGACCGCGCCCTGCTCAAAACCATCGGCACCGATTGGGGCAGGGAGGGCCGCGCTGACGTCGATGCATCCCTGCAAGCCCGGCTCGCGGAACTGTGGAGCGAGCGCCGTGGCTACGCGGACATCTGGGTCGATAGTTTCGTGCGCTATGCCGGCGCCCAGCCGGACGCGCACATCTTCAACGACGACACGCGCTTCCCAAACGAACTCTGCCGCACCGTCGGACTACGCTTCCTGCCGTTTTATGTCGGCGTATCGGAGGCAACGCGCGCCGAGCGCCTGAAGCTGCGCGGCGAAGCCGTGCCCCCGGAGGCCTACACGCACCCCTCCGAGATCATGAACACGACGCTGAGCACCATAGCGCTCGATCAAAATCTCGCGCCAATCGTCTGGAACGACGACGCGCCAGCGCCGAAGCGCGATTGGATCGTAAGCCAGGAAACGTTCTTTACCTGGCTGCAAAACAGCGATCACGCCGCGCTCACCGCCTTCGCGCAACAATCGCCGCCGCAGCTGCTATGCGACTGGGCGCGCTCGGAGCCTTGGAAGCTCTAATATGGACCGCCGGCGTCTCGCCGGCATGCTCCGGAGTCGCCGGCGGGACGCCGGCGGTCCATATTCAGCTCCACTTCAACGGCGGCGCTTGCGCCTTCAGCGCTTCTATCCGCGCCCGTAATTTATCGATGAAGCCATGGTGCGAGCCGGTCCACATCAGCGGATCACCGACCACCGCCGTCGTGTTGAACGGCACCAGGAGCTTTGCGTCCTTGGGCAGCGAACGTCCCGCGCCCTGCAGATAAACCGGGATCACCGGCGCCTCAGGACAAAATTCCGCCAGTCGCGCGACGCCGGTCTTGAACCGCGTCATCTCTTCCGGCTCCCCGCGTGAGCCTTCCGGAAACACCACCAGGATTTCACCGCGTGTCAGCGCCTCCTTCGCGCCGGCAAGCACGTCCTCGGTCCGTGACGCCGCGCCGCGTTTGATCGGAATGATGCCGATGATGTTGCGTGAGAACCAGGAGCCGAAGCCGCCTTTATCGAAGTGATCCGCCGCCGCCACAGGCCGCACCTTCGCCAGAAGTTTCGACGGAAACAGGCACAGCATCACGATCGTATCGACATGGCTGTTGTGATTGGCGGCGATGATAGCGGGGCCTTGGGTCGGCAGTTTTTCCTTGCCAATGACATCGAGCCCGAACAGCAGCCGCGCCACCGGGCGCACCACCAGCATCAGTCCATAGCGCCGTATCGTCTGCAGCATCAGAAACGCTCAATGGCGAAATACGCGAGCAGATGAAAGTAAACCGGCGCGGCGAATGTGAGGCTATCCAGCCGATCGAGCACGCCGCCGTGGCCGGGAATGAGGTGCGAGGTGTCTTTGACGCCAATGTCGCGCTTGACCGCGCTCATGGTGATGTCGCCGAAGAAGCCCGCCATCGGGACGATGAGCCCCATGATCGCCGCCTGCATTGGCTCCAGCGGCGTGAAATAGGGGGCGAGGAAATAGAACACCGCCGCCGCCGTGATCCAGCCGCCGATCGCGCCTTCCCAAGTTTTGTTCGGCGACACTTTCGGTGTGATCTTCGTCTTCCCGAACGCCTTACCCCAGCAATATTGCGCGACGTCGTTGAGCTGCGTGATGAAAATCAAAAAGAACACCAGCCCGGCGCCGCCCGCAGGCGCTTGCGCATCCGGCACACGCATCAAGTAAGCGATGTAGCCAATATTATAGACGCAAACGACTGTGCCCCAATGCACGATGCCGACTGTCGCGAGATAGCCGTCAGTCCGCCCAATCCACGCCATCGCCGCCGCCGCAATGAGGAAGACGTAAACCGGCGTGAAAACCAGATAGATCTGATAGCTGTCGTCAAACAAACCATCGGCGAAGATCAGTCCGTAATTGAGAAACACCGAAAGATACGCCAACAAGACGATCAGACGGTCTTCCTTCCGCGTCGGCGCCAGCGTCAGATATTCCTTCAGAGCCAGGAACGAGATGAACGCGAACAGAACCGCCGTCACTTGCCAGCCGAGCAGCAACGCGCCGCCGACCAGGATCACCATCACCCACCACGAGCGCATGCGCGGCCCGAGATCGCTCCACTTGCCAGGCTGCATCGCGGGCAGGATGAGGGCCGCGATGGTGCCGAGGATGAGCAACGCCAGCACGCCGATAAACCCCAGCACAAGCGGCGTCGTCGCGATTTCCCAGCCGAACCATTCCAGCACGATTTCCATCGGTTCATCTCACCTCAGCCGGAGCGCTCGTCAATGAGCGAGACTAAATCGTTTCGAGAGCAGATGGCGTCAAACACGTTCGTGCACGTTGCGTTCGGCTTTATCGCCATGGGCGCCTGGGCCGTGTTTGCCAACCGCGCCCATCCTCTGCCGCAAGCGCTGCTGGCTGGCCTCGTGCAAGGCGCGATCTCCGGCGTGCTCACGCTGTTCTTGAAGAAGGGGCTCGAGCGCATGAGCGCGATGTTCTTCCGCGAACGCGCCGGCGAGGGCGGCCGCGACGTCGCCGCTTTGATTGTGCCGCCGTTGGTCACTGCGACCGCCATTGCCGCCGTCCTCACCACCGCGCACACGCTCGCCGGCACGCCGGAAGTGCTCGCCACCATCGCCGTTCCGTTCACGGTATCGACGAGCTACGCCATCCTCTACAATCTGCGACTCTGGAGAGCCGCCCATGGTCGTTGAAGAGAACCGCCGCCCCATCGGCCAGCGCAATCGCGGCTACGCCAAATACCTGACGCGCGTGCTCGCGAAGGCTGGCGTCACGCCAAACTTCATCTCCTTCACCAGCATCGTCTTTGCGGCGCTCGCGGGCGCCTGCTTCTACGCCAGCGGCATCAGCGACGGCGGCGACCGCGTCATGCTGCTGATCGGCGCCGCGTTGTTCTGCCAGCTGCGCCTGCTCGCAAACATGCTCGACGGCATGGTTGCGGTCGAAGCCGGGAAGGGCGGGCCGGATGGTCCGATCTGGAATGAACTCCCGGATCGCTTCGCCGACATCTTCATTCTCGTCGGCGCAGGCTACGGCGTCGCCGCCACCGGCATGTTCGACGCAACCCTCGGCTGGGCTGCTGGCGTTGCTGCCGTGATGACCGCCTACGTCCGCGAAGTTGCAAAGAGCGCAGGCGCCCCCGCGGATTTCTCCGGGCCAATGGCCAAGCCGCATCGCATGTTCTGGATGACAGTCTTTGCGCTCATCTCGATCGCCGATCCGTGGATTGGCGCACAGGCGGCAGCGATCCTCGATTGGGGCTACGTCGCCGATCCCGGCAAAGGCGTCTTCATCGCCTTCGCCCTCTGGCTCGTTCTTCTCGGCTCAATCCTCACTATCTCCAGCCGCACAGCACGCGCGTTGAAATTTTTGCGCAAGAAGTAACCGGCGTCTGCTTTTCGCCCGCAAGCCGCCATTCAGTCTGCCTCGAACCATGTCGAAGCAACTTGACGATATCGCCTGTGGGTCATCTTGCTGTTGCGCATGCTGCGAAATTTTCAGGACCAGCTCAGTGAGGCTCCGGCGCAGTTCGGCAGACGCGCCAGCGCCTTGTCTGTACTCTTGAAGCGGTCGCTACTGTTTTGCTTCGTCCTGGGGTTAGCCGGAGCTTCGCAAGCCCAAGAGATTGAGCTGGCGAGCCCCGAAATCATCAACAGCGAAGCGCGCTATCTCGGAGATCTCGAAGGCCCGGGATCGGGAACGCCTCGCGGCATTTATATCTGGCGCGCGCCAAGCACGCCCGCCGGTGTGTTGCTGCCCACCCTCTACATGGCCGACGGCAGAGCTGGGTTGTATGTAGCGGCGGCTCGCTTGCGCGGCGCCATTGAGGCCGGAACGGCGCCGCCGATCCAGATCATAGGTCTTGATCCAGATTTTGACGCTCGCAACCGGACCAGCGAATACACCGATGTTGGGCGGGCGCGATTCCGGGCACACGAACGTTGGCTGCTCGACACTGTTATCCCATGGGCCGAACGTGTCGCGCGCGCTTCGCCACAACAACGCGTCATCGGTGGATATTCCAACGGCGCCGCGTTTGCACTCTTCATGGGGGCGAGGCACCCGGATGTCTTTGCCGGCGTGCTGGCCCATTCACCAGTAGCGACGGCTGAGACGTTTCATGTGGACGCGCGTGCCGGCGGTGTGCGCTGGGCGCTCAGCGCTGGGCGGTTCGAGTACAGCGGTTATCCCGCTCGCGCGATATCGGTTGTGGAGGCGGTCGTACACACTGAAGGGGCTGCGGTTCGATCTTGCACCGGCGACTGGGGACACGAGGGAAGCGCCTGGATCGATCTATCCCCCAGCGCAATCACGTGGCTGTTTCAATTTCCAGGCGGGGACGCCGTCGCGACGCCCTTGGAGCGTGAAGCCTGCGAATATCCTTGAGTTGGCCAGCGCACTATGCCTCGCGCGCCTTGGCGGCGCGAAGGCGGCTATAATGGCTGAGCTTGTGATCGACGTTCGGAATGAGACCTTGAGCTTCATACCAACGGATCGCATGCACACTTCTCCCGCAGCGCTTGGCGCCCGCACGCAGCCCCGGCGAAAGCCGGGGTGCGATCCGGGACCCAGGGGATGAAGGACGCAGGTGGTTTGCCCCTAGGTCCCGGCTCTACGCGGCGGCGCCGCTTGGCCGGGAAACGTGATTTTTGTGATTGGCTAAACTCAACAGAGCCCTGCTCGCGTCCCCCTTCGACACACCCGTCATCCGGGGGAATGCGTGAGCATTGAGCCCGGAACCCAGGGGCAGACGATGCGCTCTCGGCCCCTAGGTTCCGGATCGCGCAAGCGCGTCCGGAATGACGAGAACTAGGATCTATCCTCCGCATACACACCGGCGCTTGCAGGTTGGAGCGCGGGGCGCCGCCCCGCATTTTTCCAAGTGTATCAAGCAAAAGCGCCAGTGCAGGCCGGAGGCCCGCGCTCCTCACCTTCATGGATACGCGCAAATCTATCCTACACCCGAAAATCGCGCGCATACTTCTCTCCGCCGCACACGGGAGATTTCGAAGAGCTCCGAAACTTTGGAATGTGCGGCAAACGATTGGTGTGGTGAGTGATGAAGGCGAAAGCCGAACTTGCTCTGAAAATCTGCTCGCTGGGGATGCAAACC